>ERZ1673741.1354-NODE-1354-length-20540-cov-18.231779_pt1 | contig 20540 bp, 30 predicted proteins | sample MGYA00580209_ERZ1673741 | MGnify/ENA primary metagenome ERZ1673741 (study PRJEB41218, sample SAMN15661754) | gut metagenome | host: Homo sapiens | place: Canada: London | collected 2015-08-20/2019-03-30 | study: EMG produced TPA metagenomics assembly of... | reverse complement strand
TGAGATAGTTCAATTATCTTCTTGATTGTACTATCCCGCGCCTTTTCTGTCAAGCGTTTTTGCCCCGATTTTTGCACGCTCTGTGCAGATTTTGCCGCGATTTCTGTAGGAAACGCCGCCTTTCCTTCGTTATAGTTCCTGTAACGATTTTTTGCAAACTGAACGAGGTGTTCTTTATGACTGCACTTTCCCCGCGCCGCACCTTCAGCGGCACCGCTCTTAAAACCATTGCCTGCATCACCATGCTGGTGGACCACATCGGCGCGTCCTGCATCGAGGCGGGCATCCTTACGCCCGGGCTGGATGCCGGCACCCTCTCCCAAGCCACCCTTTCTGCCTACCCGCTGTACCGGCTGGACATGGTGCTGCGCTTCACCGGGCGGCTGGCCTTTCCGCTGTTCTGCTTTCTGCTGGTGGAGGGCTTTGTGCACACCCACAACGTCAAAGGCTACCTTGGGCGGCTGGTGCTGTTCGGCCTTTTGAGCGAGGTGCCTTTTGACCTTGCATTCTTCCGCACCCCCTTTGACCCCAGTGCGCAGAATGTTTACTGGACACTGGCGCTGGGCGTGCTGGCCATGGCGGGGCTCAAGCGCTTTGAAAAGGAAAACGGCCTGCCCGGCTGGCAGGGGCTTGTGTGGGCGGGCGGGTGCGCCGCGCTGGCGCTGGCTGCCAATACCGACTACAACGCCATTGGCGTGATCATCATCTGCGCGTTGTACCTCACCCGCGCAGACCGCAAGCGGCAGTGCCTTGTGGGCGCAGTGCTGTTTTTATTCGAGCTCACCGCTCCGCTGGCCTTTGTGCTGGTCTGGTTCTATAACGGACAGCGCGGCGCGTGCAGTCCGCTGCAAAAAAAGGCCTTTTACTGGTTCTACCCGGTGCATCTGGCCCTGCTGGCCTGCATCACCAACCTGCTGCTGTGACGCGGAAAAGGGCACCGGCCTTTCAAAAGCCGGTGCCCCTTCTTTTTTGCGCACAAAAATGGAAAAAGCCCGGTGATCTCAATGGATCATCGAGCTTTTTCTTGGCGGAGTAGGAGGGATTTGAACCCTCGCGCCGTTGTTTAGACGACCTACGCCCTTAGCAGGGGAGAAAAATCAAGCACTTTCAAACGAACTGCCGCACAAAAAAGGAGTGCTCATGTAATGTTTTGGAAGTGCATTTTCTCGTCATCTGCCATCAATCCCCCATTTTATGCCCCGCCGCATTTCAGCAAATTCCGACCTTTTGCAACGCTTTTCAGCGCTTTTGGCACAATTCGACACTTTTCGTTTACACTCTTTCTTGGATATTCCACAAGTCGGAAAGGATGTGTTTAAAAGTGCCAATCACTGATTCTTCCACGCTCTCGCTGCGCATTGCTCAGACACTCCGGCCTCTGGGCATCATCCGCAGTATGCGTTCTTACTCCATCATTGCCGACTGCCTGCGGCTTATCTGGGAACAAGAGGACCGGCTGGAAGCTGTCCAGAAAGAGGTCTATGAGCCGATTGCTGACAAGCAATGCAGTGACTGGACGGCCATTCAAAGCACCATCCGGCGTGCCGCGCAGACCGCATGGCACACCAACCCTTCCCGTGTGCAGGAGCTGGCTGGCTATCCGTTGGACGGCTGCCCCAGTGCTGTACAGTTCCTCGAAATGCTGTACAACGATCTTGCACGCGGCTGATCACTTCAACTTGTTCATCGCGTCCAGCTTTTCTTCCAGCGGGATGTGAGTGTAGCCCAGCGTGACCGCATAGTCCGTGTGGCCCAGCACTTCCTTTATAATTGCCGGGGCGACCTTCTCCACAGCCAGCAGCGTGGCCGTGGTGTGGCGCAGGCAATATGGCGTCATGTCTGGCTGCAGACCCACACGCTGGGCCATGTCGTGCCACTCGGCATAGAAGGTTTTCTCGTCCACCTCGCACAGGCGCTTGGTGCCGCTACGGTAGGCTTCCCGCACAAGGGGCATGATCTTGTCCGGGAAGATGATCTGCCGGGCCTTGCCGGCATCCGTTTTGATGCCGCCGGTGCAGTACTGTTCAGCCAGGTGGGTGTGCGCTTTCAGAATCGTGAGCATCTCACCGGTGCGCATTCCGGTGTAGGCCATGATGAGCCAGTACCGGCTAAACTCGTGGCCGGCATCGTAGTCCTGCCAGATCCGCTGCACCTCGTCCTCGGTCAGGGCGGTGCGTGTGCTGGCGCTGATCGGCGGCAGATCTAGCAGCTTGGAGTAATCCTTATCGGCATACTCGTACTTGAGGGCCAGCGTGTACATCTTGCCCAGCAGGGCCTTGATATCCCGCTTGGGGTAGTACCCGCCCTCGCGGGCGTCCACGATCGGCTGCAGGTGCGCATAACGCAGGTTCCGGATCTTGGCGTTCTTCAGCGGCTCCAGCGCCGCCCAGGCTGTGCGGTAGTGGCTGGCCTTGTCCTTGCTCAGCTTGGGCAATGTCTGCGCACAGATCATCTCCCACAGCTCCTGCAGGGTGGCATCCTGGGCAAATTCCTGCCCGTTCAGCACCATCTCCCGCATCTCCGGCAGGGCCTGCACGGCATCCCGCTTGGTCTTGAAGCCGCTGCGGATCTTATGGTAACGCACACCATCCTTATAGATGTTGATCTCGGCACGCCACTTGCCGGCATTGCCGTACTGGTAGACACTCCCCTCCCCGTTCGACCGGGCACGGGGCTTCCGTGTGGCCACCAGCTTTGCGCCGCACCAACAGCACCATGCTGCACCGTCCGGCAGTTCTTTGCGGCATTTCGGGCATTCAAACATTGTTTTCACCTCCAGAAGGGTACACTTTGACAAGCCTGCCCTTTTGGAGTACAATAACAGTTGGTTAGGTTGTCTTGTACCCTTGTGGGCAAGCCATTCTATAAACGCTCTCGGTGTTGGTAGCACCGGGGGCGTTTTTGTTTTGTTTGCAAGTCAAAATCATGCTATACTTTAGCATAATTTTGATGTATAATAATAACAAGGAAACTAATCGAAAGGAGCCATCTCCGTGAATTCCCTCAAAATCCACATAAAAGATAAATACTCTTTTATCGCCGTCAACGGCACCGAAATCAGCAATGTGCTTGCTTACGAAGTCAAGCAGGATAGTGATCACTGGGGTGCGCACGTTCGACTTGATTTCATTGCTGATGGTGACGTCGATCTTGACATCAGCCAGACAGCTTCGCCGCAATAACACCCTTTGCGATATCTGCCAGTGCTGTCAGGGCCACTGTTCCAAGCGCTTTTGCCCGCTTTTTCACCTTGTCCCATACCGTTGCGTCTCTGATCTGATCAAGAAAGCCGTGCCCTTTATAAGTCATTCCATGGACTGTCACACCAACGTGACGAATATAGCGGTCTTTCTCAATCTCCAGATAACCTGCATCACCCAGCATATAGCAGGCATAGCAGATTTCGTCCTCTGTGTAGGCTGGCAGCTTCGCATGAAGCGTTTTCTCCGTGATGTAATCCGCCAGCCCTGCAGCCTCGACCTGCAGCAGCACATCACGGATACAATCCTGATTTAAAGTCAATTCCATTTTCCTCCTTTTCTGCCCGGTCATGCTGCAACATGGCCGGGCGTTTTTTGTTTTGTTCAACTACCGAGGATTCCTCGGCAACTCATAATAAAGCGACCCCGCCATGGTACGCATCATTGAGAGGCGTGGCGGGGTTTCACCCCACCCAGTGGGTCCAGCCCACGGCCTTGCCCTCGATCTGCACGTCGTTCAGTTCCGGGCCGGTGTAGACCATGGGCGCATAGGCGGCGTTTGCGGGCATCAGGGTCAGGGTGCCGTTCTGGTAGTACACCCGCTTGAGGGTGGCTTCCTCGCCGATGCGCACCGCGGCGATCTCGCCGTTCTCCACCTCGGGCTGGATGCGGATATACACCACGTCCCGGTCATGGATGCCGGCACCCTCCATGCTGTCGCCGTGGCAGGTGAGGGAGAAATCGCACCGGATGTTCTCCGGCACGTCCACGATTTTTTCAATGTTCTGCTGGGCCAGGATGGGCGTGCCGCAGGCGATCGAGCCCACCAGCGGGATCTTCTTCATCTTGGGCATCGGCTCAAACCCCTTCGGGATGGGACGGGGTGCGGGGGCGGGCTGGGAGCGCTCCGCTTCCATTGGTACATCATAGCCCATGAGCCATGCCGGATTCACGTCCAACGCCTCAGCAAAGACCTGCACACGGTTTTGCTTTGCCTCATAGCGTCCATTTATATAACAACTTATAGTGCCTTCTGCTACCTTCGTTTTCTTGGAGAGGTCTGCGGCCTTCATCCCTCGTGCCTCGAGAGCCTGTGATAGCCGACTTGCGAAATCGCTCTTTTTCATTTGAACGTACCTCCGTCATGTCTTATTCACAGTATAGCGCCATTTTATAGAAAACGCAAGATATTTTTCAAAAATCTTTAGAAAACGTATTGACTTTAGAAATCGCAAGTTGTATAGTATTGGCAAGGAGGTGATACAAATGGATTACTTAAATCTGCTTGGCCGCATCCGCGCCAGAGGTATGACGCAGAGCGATGTTGCGCAGAAAATCGGCATTTCTCCTACAACTTTAAACAAAAAGTTGCGTGGTCACACGGACTTCACTCAGACCGAAATCCGTGATTTATGCCGTGTCCTCGCAATCCCTGACGCAGAAATCCCCGCTTATTTTTTTGCCGCAAAACTTTAGTTTTCGCAAGTTCATTCCAAAGGAGGTGAAGAAGATGGACAACAACAAAAAGCCCAGCGAACCTGTGGAAGAGGAACGCTGGGCGCTGAAAGATGTACCGACTTCGCAGCTTGTGGAAGAGTTGGTCAACCGGACTGGCGTGACGGCAGACAGCAGCTGGTGGTGCAGAATGTCGAGCTACCATATCATAATTCGGATAAATCTGAATAAGGAGGATTGTCCACAGTGTTTACGCTAAAGCTGATTCCGATACTCTGGGCTGTCATCGTCTTGTGCAATCTGCTCACAAAGAAACTCGTGCCGGATCTCATGACGTGGTATCCCATCTACTCCATCATTGTTGGTGCGTTGACGACTGTGCTCCTCGTAGCTCTCGCATTTTAACAATGATTCTATTCAGCAATTCCACTTTTCTTACAAGCAAATCATCATAGCTTTCTCTACGTTGCGCGAGCTTTTCCAACAAAACCATATCAGCGCGTAATTCTTCTGGTACATAGTACATTGCAAGAGCCGAATGCTCTCCAAAGGTTTGAATGCTTTCTTTGGTCTGATATTGAATCGCAGCACCGGCAGCTCGAATATAACCTTCATATATTTCGCATTCTCGCTTTTGCTGTGCTTCGCGTTCCTGATGTTCATACTCCAATTTTTTCATTTCAAGCTGATGTTGATTGTTGAAGAAGGCTGTTAAAGCCGGAGAAAACAATGCACAGATTGCTACAACCATCGCTACCAACGATGACCAGTCTGAAACAGACATTCCCGCATTTGCCGTAGGTTCCATTATTTCCACCTCCCTTCTGCCCCTCTATTCTACCGCAGAAGGGAGCCACCCACAAGGAGGTACATATTCACTATGAACGACTTGACCACATTCACTAATCCCGAGTTCGGGCAGGTGCGCACCGTCGAGATCGACGGCACACCGTGGCTCGTCGGCAAGGACGTTGCCGTGGCGCTGGGGTATTCCAACCCTCGTAAGGCCATTGCTGACCACGTAGATGCTGAGGATCAGCGCAAAAGCGATGGGGTAACGATTCGTGACTCCATCGGCCGCGATCAGAACCCCACTCTCATCAACGAGTCCGGCCTGTACAGCCTGATTTTGTCCAGCAAGATGCCCAAGGCCAAGGCTTTCAAGCGCTGGGTCACCAGCGAGGTGCTGCCAGCCATCCGCAAAACAGGCGCTTACGAGAGCTTCCAGGCCAAGCAGCACATCGAGCAGCTGGAAGCCACCAACACCCGGCTGAACGCCGCCATTCAGGCCGTGAACGAAGCCAAGGCCGCCCTGGCCAACGTCACGGCCATGCGTGACGACTTCATCAAAGACCGGGACGATTTCAAGGAACACTTCCAAAAATGGAAGTCCCTGTACGGCGGTGCCTGCGACCGGCTGCGCAGAGCGGAGAACCTTGTGCAGCAGGCGCAGGGCGAGCTGAACAGCCGCATTGACCAGCTGAGCATCGTGGCCTTTGGCCTGCCGGGCTTTGACGAGATCATGCAGACGGCGATGGAGATCGCCCTGCCGGACAAGAAGGAGGAATGATCTATGGAAAAGACCCCGTTCCCCACCACGCTGGATGAGCTGGAGACCTACCCCCAGCAGACCCTGACCGCCGAACAGGTGGCGCAGTTCCTGGGCTGCAGCGTGCAGTCCATCCGCAGCCAGGCACAGATCGACGCCGGAGCCTTGGGCTTCCCGGTGATCCTGTACGGCAGTACCATCCGCATCCCGCGGCTTGGCTTTATCTACTTCATGCGCTACGGCCGCACCAGCGTCCAGAAGCGCAGCTACAAGTAAGGAGAAACCACATGACCACCACAATTATCCCCGCCCGTGAGCGGGCGCAGGTCCCCATCGGGTGCGCATACGTTGCACCGCTGTTCTGGAACAAATGGTTCCGCTGGGATGGAAGCCGGGCATCCGGCCACTACCAGCTGGGCGGACGCACTCAGGACGAGCACCACACCGGCCTGCAGGTTTTTGCAGATGGCGAGTGGCATCCGGTCGTAGGGTGGGCGTTGGATGACTGCACACCCGCAAGCGACTATTTTCAGGAGGAAGATGCATGAAAATCAAATCCACCGTTTTGCAGGTGCTGGCAGCCGCCAGTCTGGGCGCAGGCCTGCTGTACGCCATGGGCATTGAGGGCGGGGCCCAGCTGGGCGGCACGATCACCGACGGCGAGTTCACCACCGCCATGGTGCTCATTCTGGCTGCCCTTGCCCTGATGCGCATCAGCTTTGCCGTGCAGGACGCCGAGGAGCAGGCCCGCCGGAAAGTCCACAAGGAGCCCCAGAATACCGTGAAGAGCCGGAAGAAGGTGGGCTGATGCTGAAAAAGAAGCTCATCAACCTGCTGTACACTCTGGCGCTCTACGCAAAGGACAAGCTGCTGGACGCCGAAATTTGGGCGCTTAAGTGCACTGTCCGGACGCTTGAGGCACAGGGCAGAATCCTCGACCGTGTCCTTAAGCTCACAAAGGAGGCCGACGCATGACCGCCAAGGAGTACGTCGAGAGCCTGCAGCAGAAGTACGGGCAGCTCTGCCAGCAAGACAGCAATGCTATGACAACGACCCGCTGGGCGTCTGAGCTTTACAAGCTCGAAGCACGAATTGAGGTCTATGTTCTTGTGCTTGAGGACTTGGAAGGTGTGCTGCGGCTCATGGAGGACATCCCCCATGGCTGACTTTGTCAACAATGCCTTTTGGTATACGGTCTGGGACGCCAAAACCGGCGACCTGCTGGCCAGCGGCACGGCCGCCATGTGTGCCCGGCGGCTGGGCTACGCCAGCGCAAATTCTTTTGCCGCTTCCGTCTGCCACTGGCTCAAGGACGGCAGGCAGCACGTCAAGTACATTTGTCAGCGGGAGCTCATCCCGCGCAGCGAGGTGGACAGCCTGACGCCACCCCGGAGAAAGGAGCCCCATGAAATTCACTGACCGCAAGGCCCATGTGCTGGCCTATCTGGTGCAGGAACTGCCCCTCAAGTGGCAGGACAGGGACTGTGTGGCACATCTGACCGGGGCAGCTGCCAAGCTCAGCACGGCAGCTGCATCCATTGAGAGCAACGCAGCCTACTGCATCAAGACGGAGGGCTGCCTGGACGTCAACGAGCTGGAACGCATTCCCTCCAACTATATCCGGGAGGCCGCCATGTCCTGCGGCACGGCTCTTGCCTATCTGGAGCTTACCGCAGCCATGCAGGGCTGGGAACCCCGCCAGATCCTGAAGCTGGCCGATTCCGGCTATGAGCTGGCCCACGGAGAAAACGGCTTTGAAAAGCCTGCCCGCGAGCACGGCATGGACGAAGTGGGCTACCACTATGCATCCGCCGACCAGCGTGCCGAATGGATCAGAGTACTCTCCCGGCCCAAAAAGGAAGAGCCCGCCGGTGGTAACGACACCGACGAGCCCAAAGGATGATGGATTTTCTACTCACCATCATCCTGATGATATCACATCAGAAAGGATTTTACAAATGAAAGGTATTTTGATCGAGCCGGGCAAGTCCCCGGAAGTCACCTCTCTGCCGGACACCCTGCAGGGCATCGAGGCCCGTCTGCAGTGCCCCTGTGAACAGAAGGTTTTGCCCCGCACGCCGGCAGTGCTGGTGTTCGGCGTTCTCGGCAAAGGGCTGAACCGCATCTATCGCGGGCAGAACATCTACGGCCCCATCCTGTGCTACGGCTGGCGGAACAACACCCTGCAGCCCCTGAGCAAGGATCTGCAATCTGAAATGCTGGACCGCCTGAAGGACACGGAGGTGCGGGTATGAGCGCAGAGCTGGAGCCGATGCAGGAGAACGCCCCTGCCGCCCCTACCTTTGACTTCGGTGCCGATGACCAGACCAACGCTCTGTTGCTGCAGGACGCCCAGACTTTCATTGTTGGCACCACCGCCCGCATTATGGCGGCCAAGCACGCCCATGACCTGTGCGCCAACAACAAAAACGGCACATGGGGCAAGTGGTGCGCGACAGTCGGCATCAGTCGGGACACTGGCGACCGTTTTGTAAATATTGCCGCACAGTGCGGCAATATCCAGCTAGACGGAAAGTCCATTCTGGACGTTCAGCCCATGAAACTGCTGTATGCTGCTGCCAAGCCCAGCACGCCGGAAGCGGTCAAACAGGCTGTTTTCTCCGGCGACATCACCACCTATAAAGAGTATCAGGACCTCATGGCCCAATTCAAGGCCGAAAAGGAGCGCGCCGATGCCGCCGAAGCCCGGGAGGAAGAAGCCTGGAACCTGCGGGAGAGTGCCTCACAGAAGTACAACGCCGCACTTGCCGATGTAAACAACCTTGCTGCCGCCAACCAGCGGAAGAACAAAGAGCTGGAAGCAGTAAAGAAAGACCTGCGGGATGCACAAGACGCCCTGAAGCACCAGCCCATCACCGCCGTGGTGGACAAGGACGAAGTGAAGCGGCAGGCGGAGGCTCTGTCCCGCAACGCCGTGCAGGAAGCCCGGCAGCAGGCCGCCGAAGCGCAGGCCCGACTGCGGCAGTATCAGGAGGACGCCGAAGGGCTGCTTGCCCCGGCACAGGCCTGTGCCCAGCAGGCGCAGTTCATTGCGGACAGCGTGCGGGCCATGTACCTGAACTGGTTTGGCAGCGCCGTTGCCGCCGACGCTTCGCTGGCCCAGATGGGCACCCCTTTGTATGCCGTCTGCGGGGAGATCATGTCCTCGCTGGAAGAAGGAAACACCATCAACCCCACTGCCGCCGGCAGTGAAGAGGACGCGGAACGGGAGGCGTTGTTTGAATGAAATTCGATTACAAAGCATTGATCCGGCTCATGAAAAAGAGCTACAAGGGCGGCGGCATCAAGATCATCCGCACCGAGCGGGAGCTCCGGGACTGCTTTTTCCTGTCCGGTGCCGGCTGGGCCCTGCTGATCCCCAAGGAAAAGTGCCCCGGCGAGGTCACCGGCCAGATCGTCACCTGGCTGGCCGACCTGCCCCGCATCGGGTATGCCGCCTGGGTGGTGAAGGGGTTTGACCCAAAGCCCCTGGAACCCGCAGAGCGGGACCTTGCGATCGCAGACTGCACCGCCCTGACCTACAATCTGGGCATGAAGCCCCTGCCCCTGCGCACCGAGACCGAGTTTCTGGTGCAGCTGGGAAACTTTGAGACTGCCGCCTTTGATCTGGACGCTTTTGCCGTGGTGAGCGGCGGGGCAAATCTGGGTGCCTTTGACCCCGGCGTGATTTTGGCCCGCTGGACGGATGAGGACACCGAGGCATGGTTCTGGATCTGGAACGATATCACCAACGTGCCCGAGATTGCCCGCACGGCGGCAACCGCCTGCCGCGTCTGGCACACGGAAAAGGAGAATTGACATGGTAGAAGTAACTGTCGCCACCCGTGAAAAATCCAAGCTCCGCATTGCGCTGGCCGGCGTGTCCGGCGGCGGCAAAACGCTGGGCGCCCTGCTGCTGGCCTCCGGCATGACCGGCGGGGATTTCAAGAAGATCTGCCTCATTGATACTGAGCACAAGCGCGGCCAGCTGTACGCCAACCGTTCGGATCTGGGCATCGGGGCCTTTTATTACATCGAGCTCACTCCGCCGTACTCCCCGGCCCACTACAAGGAGGCTGTGGACGCCGCCGTGCGCACGGTCGGGCCGGAGGGCGTGGTCATCGTGGACAGCCTGTCCCATGCCTGGAACAGCTCCGGCGGTGTGCTGGAGATCAAGGCCGGCATTGCCGCCCAGCCCAACAAGAACAGCTATACCGCATGGGACGAGGCCGGCCGCATCCAGAACGATTTCATCAACTACCTGCTGTCGGTCAACTGCCACACCATCTGCACCCTGCGGGTCAAGCAGGATTATGTGCTCACCGAGAACGACCGCGGCAAGCAGGTGCCGGTGAAGGTGGGCATGGCCCCCGTGCAGCGGGACGATGTGGAGTATGAGTTCGACCTGATGCTGAACATCGGCCGTGACCACATTGCCACCGCCAGCAAGGACGTGACCTTTCTGGACGGCCTGAACACGGTCATCACGCCGGAGCTGGGCAAGCAGCTGGCCGACTGGGCCAACGAGGGCAAAGAGCCGGTGCGCTGCGAAGCCTGCGGGCATCTGGTGTCCGCCACCGGCAAAATGACCCTTGCCCAGCTGGCAGAGTTCACCCGCAAGACCTACGGCAAGTGCCTGTGTGCCGCCTGCGCCAAAAAGGCCGAGCTGGCCCGCCGTGCCGCCGAGAAGGACAAGGAGGCCGCCTATGAAGCCCAGTGACGCCCGTGTCCGGCAGAAAAAGGACCAGCTGCAGCAGGCCCGCAACGCCCGGGGCAAAAGCTGGCAGGACGATCTGCTGGCGGTGCTGGGCGGCATCCCGCAGGCATGGGCAAGGCTCTGGCCCGCCGACTGGGGCGGCCAGCCCTATGACATCGAGGCCACCATCGACGGCCGCAGCTGGGGCATTGAGTGCAAGCACATTGCCAAAGGGAACCTGCCCTTTTCGGCCTTCCGCCCCAACGAGGTGGAGAACCTCTCCCGCAAGGAGGACGCCGGCGGCGTTGCCGTGGTGGCCGTGCGGCGGGACGCCCCTGCCGTGGACTGCTTCTTCCCGTGGTACTACATCCGGGACGCCATCGAGAGCGGCGAACGCGGCAGTGTGAAGCTGGAGGGCCTGCCCACAGACCTGCTGAACGTGCTGGAGGTGGTGCACCCGTGATCTACACCCTAGATGGAGAGCTGCACCTCTCCGATGTGCCCACCCCGCTGCTGCACCAGCTGATCCGGGAGCTGACCGTGCCGAACCCCCGCTACGAGAACGCCCTGCGGCTGGGCCGCCCGGCCTGGAACATTCCCAGGACCATCATGCTGTACGAGATCAAGGGCAACGCCCTCACGCTGCCCCGGGGCATGGCCGAGGAAGTCTGGCGGCAGCGCCCGGCAGGCACCGTGTCCAAAGACAGGACCCTGCGGGGCGAGCCCTGCGCCTTTGAAAAGGCCGGCTTTACCCTGCGGGACTACCAGAAGCAGGCCGTGGACGCCGCCCTTGCCTGCAAATGGTGTCAGGGCGTGCTGGTGGCCCCCTGCGGGGCCGGCAAGACCGAGATCGGCATGGCGCTCATCGCCCGGCTGGGGCGGCCAGCCCTCTGGATCACCCACACGCTGGATCTGGCCCAGCAGGCCAAGGAGCGTGCCCAGCTGCGCCTTGGTCTGGACGACCGGGAAGTGGCCGTGATCTCCGGCAAGAGCAAGCGCCTGGGCACCAAACTCACCATTGCCACCGTGCAGAGTTTGTACCGCATGGAGCTGGACGAGCTGTCCCGCACCGCGGGCGTGGTGATCGTGGACGAGTGCCACCATGTGGTCAACAACCCGGAATCCGCCAGCATGTTTGCCGCGGTGCTGCGGTGCCTGCCCGCCCGGTGGCGGTTCGGCCTGACTGCCAGCGACCAGCGCAGTGACGGCCTGAGTGAGACCATCTTTCAGGTGCTGGGCCCAAGGGTGGCGGTCATCGACCCCGGCCAGCTGGAACAGATCACCATCACGCCCCAGGTGGAGACCGTGCCCACCGCCTTCGTGTACACGCCCCGGGCCAACGAGAGCCCCATCGACTATGTGCGCCTGATGCATCACATGGCAGCAGACGAGGCCCGGATGCGCACGGTGGAAACGGTGCTGGACCGTGCCGTCACCGAGGGCACCAGCTGGCTGGTGCTGGCCGCCTCGCTGGCCGTGCTGGAACGGCTGCACCGGTACGCGCTGGACCTGGGCCTTGCGGCAGAGTTCGTCTGTGGCAGCACCAAAAAGGCTGACCGCCAGCAGGCCCTTGCCCGCATGAAGAACGGGCAGGCGCGCATCCTGTTTGCCACCTACCAGCTGGCCAAGGAAGGACTGGACATCCCCCGGCTGGACCGGCTGGTGCTGGCAACGCCCACCCGCAACAAGGTGATCGTGCAGCAGAGCATTGGCCGCATCCAGCGCCCGGCCCCCGGCAAGACCGAGGCGCTGGTGCTGGACATCGTGGACGAAAAGACGCCCCAGCTCCTGACGCAGTACAAGCAGCGCCGGAGCCTTTATAAAAAGATGAACATCACAGAAAAGGAGTAACTACTATGAGCGAACTGAACTATGCAAGCACCCTTGCCGCACTGGATGACGAATTTGCCTCGGCCAGTGCCAGCACCGGCTCCGGCAGCGTGCCGGTGGGCCGTTACAACGCCATGATCAAGGAGGCCAAGATCGTGGCCCGCACGGGCGGCGGTCTGGCCCTGAGCGTGTCTTTTGTTGTGACCGAGGGCGAGTACAAGGGCCGCTACGCCTTTACCAGCTACGGCCTGCACAAGAACGGCCTGCCTTATTTCAAGGGCTTTTTGCAGACCATCCAGCTGCCCCTCGAACGCCTGAGCGAACTGGAGCAGATCCTGCCGCAGTTCACGGGCCGCCGCTGCGCCATCAATGTGCAGACCGACAAACAGAACCCCCAGTACACCCGCACCTATGTAGACAAATATCTGGGCATGGGCGACATCCACGAGGTGCTGGGCGCATCCGCTCCGGCAGCCGACGCGGACGGCTTTACCCCCGCCGACGATGACGGCGACATGCCCTTTTAACCGGAGGTGCTCATGCTCGAACAGTTCCCGCAACCCTTGAAAGAGGCGCGCCGCTGGGTCTGTTTCGATGCTGCCAAAACGCCCATCAACCCCGCCACCGGCAAGAACGCCATGCCCAACGAGCCCTCCACCTGGGGCACGCTGGCAGCTGCACAGGCCGCGGTCACCCGCTATGGCCTGCGCGGTGTCGGGGTGCTTTTGGGAGATGGGCTGTGCGGCATCGACATTGACCACTGCCGGGATCCGGCCACCGGGGCCCTCTCCGATATGGCGGTGCAGATCATTGCCCGGATGGACAGCTACACCGAGGCCAGCCCCAGCGGCACCGGCGTGCATATCCTGTTCACCGGCACAAAACCCGCCGGCCCCTGCCGCAAGAGCAGCATCGGGCTGGAAATGTACGACGGCGGCCGGTATTTCACCGTGACCGGCAACGTGCTGGAAGCAAAGGCCATTGCCGAGCGCACCGAGGCCTGCGCCGCCGTCCATGCGCAGTATCTGGCCAAGCCCGAACCCGCCGGCACGCCCGCCCCGGCTGTGGTGTGGCAGGCCGTGGACCGCTCCGACGAGGAGATCCTGCGCACTGCCTGCAGCGCCAAAGACGGGGAGCGCTTTGCGGCCCTGTATGCCGGCAGCTGGCAGGCCTACTACGCCAGCCACAGCGAGGCGGATCTGAGCTTCTGCAACCTGCTGGCCTTCTGGTTCGCCGCTGACAAGGCCCGCATGGACCGGGTGTTCCGTGCCTCCGGCCTCATGCGCCCCAAGTGGGACCAGCGCCGGGGTGCCAAGACCTACGGCGACGCTACCCTGGACCGTGCCGTGGCCGACTGTCAGGAGGTGTACACCCCGCCCCCGCAGACAGCAGACGGCGGCCCGGCCTTTGCGGATCAGGACGAAGCCCTGCGGGCCCTCAATGCCAAATACACCGGTGTCGGCAGGGAGCAGGCCCCGGCCAGCGCGCCGGCCCCCGGCGTCAAGAGCTACTCCATGGACGACACCGGCAACGCCCGCCGCTTCCGTGACCGGTACGCCGACCGCCTGCGCTACAACCCCACCGACAAGTGCTGGCTGGTGTGGGACGGCACCCGCTGGCAGCGGGACGACCTGGCCACCGTCAAGCGCTTTGCAGACGAGATGCTGGATCAGATGGACAAGGCCTGCTTTGGCATCCGTGATACCGACAACGCCGCCGCCCAGCGCAGACACGTCCAGAAAAGCCGCTCCAGCCGGGGCAAGGAGGCCTTTCTCAAGGAGGCCCAGCACCTGCCCGGCATCCCCATGCTGCCGGAGCAGTTCGACCGGAACCGGGGCCTGCTGAACGTGCAAAACGGCATCCTGGATCTGGCCCGCCGCAAGCTGCTGCCCCATGACCGGGAAAAGTATATCACCCGTCTGGCGCAGGTCATCTATGACCCGGACGCCGCAGCGCCCACATGGCGGGCGTTTCTGGATTCCGTCACCGGCGGGGACAGGGCTCTGGCCGAATACCTGCAGGTGATGACCGGCTACTGCCTGTCCGGCTCCACCCGGGAGCAGTGCATGTTCTTTCTCTACGGCGACGGCTCCAACGGCAAATCCACATTCCTGGAGGCGCTGGCCAAGCTGTTCGGCGATTACGGCATGAACGCCCAGGCCGAGACCATCACCAGCGCCCGCAGCCGCTCCTCCGGTGCCGCCCGCAGCGACGTGGCCCGCCTGAAAGGGGCCCGCCTTGTCACCATCGAGGAGGGAGATCAGGGTGCCATGCTGGACGAAGGTCTGGTCAAGCAGATGACCGGCGGCAACACCATCACGGCCCGTTTCCAGTACGGCAAGGAATTTGAGTTCCGGCCCGAGTTCAAACTGGTCATGGCAACCAACCATCTGCCCCGCATCCATGGCACCGACGTGGGCATCTGGCGGCGCATCCGGCTCATCCCGTTCACCCAGTGCATCCCGCCGGACAAACAGGACATGCTGCTGCCCCAGAAGCTGGAAGCGGAGCTCTCCGGCATCCTCAACTGGGCGCTGGACGGCCTGCAGAAATGGCTCTCTCTGAGCAAGGGCGGCAAAAAGCACGGTCTGCCCGCCTGTGCTGCTGTGGATAAGGCCGTGGACGCCTACAAGCAGGATCAGGACCGCATTGCCGCCTTTCTGGCCGACTGCACCGAGCCCGCCGAGGGCCAGACCGTGCAGGCCAGCGTGCTGTTCCGCACCTATCTCAACTGGTGCAGCGACAACAACGAGAAGTGGCGCATGGCCAACAAGCAATTCGGCATCGAGGTCAAGAAGCACTACGAGGTGCGCAAGGGCATGTACTACAACGAGTATGTGGGCATGGCCCTGTCTGAGGAGGGCCTGCGCTGCATGGCGCTGAACCGCGGTGCAGAGCTGCCCGCCCGCGGCACCCAGGGCCCGCCGCTGTACGAACAGACCCGCCTGAAGAACTGAGTATGGAGGGAATGGAGGCAAAGGAGCCTTTCCGGGGACTTTCCTATATATTCTATTTTTTTGTTTCCCTACTAGGGAGTTTTCGGAAATAGGTTCCTACCCTCCATACCCTCCATAGAAAGGAGAAAACGAGTTTGACCTACGAAGAGAAAAGACGCTGGCTCAGTCGGTACGGAGACGCTATGGTAAAGGCCAAGCACCTGCGAGATGATTTAGATGAAGCAGAACGTGACACCGGTTGTACCACGCAGCAACTGACCGGAATGCCGGGCGGCAGCGGTGATGGGCAGAGTCTGGCACGAACTGTAGAACGTATTGAACGAGCCGAGAAAGCCTTGAATGCACAGATCATGCTGTGTGATGATCTCCACGCCGAACTTATGGCCCGACTGGAGGATGTGGACGACCCGAAGGATTACGAGGTCCTGCGGCTGAAGTATCTCCGCTTTCAGGACTGGGAGCAGATTGCACAGAAGATGAGCATCTGTGTACGGCAGGTTTACCGTCATCACCGTAAAGGTGTGGATGCTTTGGAACTGTGACAGATGTCAGTAAAACGTCAGTACGACGTCAGTGACATGTCTTTGATTTCATGATAAAATAGTATCATCGCAAGAGCCCGCAGGAAAGGTTTACTCCCTTCATTCCTGCGGGCTTTGTGCTGCCCGGCTGCGACAGGGGAACACACATTTACTCACCCAACAGCCTGAATGTACCAGCCGGGCCTTTTTTGATATTTTCCGCCGTCCGCAGGGGCGGCTTTTTCTATGATTCTGACAAGAGAGGTGGTGACGTGCCGCGTGAAGATGGGTACAAAAATCTTGTGCCAAACGAAGAACGAACTCCGGATGAACTCCGGTCAATTACCCAAAAGGGCGGCATCGCTTCCGGAGTGGCACGCCGCCGCAAGCGCTCCATGCGGGAAGCGGCGGACTACTATCTGGCACTGCCGGAGACCGACCGCCGCCGGGTGAACGCCCTGCTGCGGGATGAGGTGGACCCGGAGGACGTGGATAACCAGATGAGCGTGGTCATGGGCATGGCCGAAGCCGCCAAGCGCGGCGATGCCCGCGCCGCCAACGTGCTGCTGAAGATGCTGGGCGAGGACAACCCGCCCGATGATACCGCCGCCGACACGCTGGAACGTGCCCGGGAGCTGCTGGGAGGTGTGGACAGTGCCATTGACTGAGTATCAGCAGGAGTTTCTCCGCAACTGCTCCCACCGCTGGAACATCAAGACCGGTGCCACACGCTCCGGCAAGACCTATCTGGACTGTGCTGTCACCATCCCGCAGCGCATCCTTGCTGCACGGGATGAGGGACTGCTGGTCATGCTGGGCAACACCCTGGGCACGCTGGAACGCAACGTTCTGGAACCCATGCGGGTGCTCTGGGGGCCGGATCTGGTGGGCATCGTGCGCACCTCGGCGTCCGGCAACATCGTGCAGCTGTTCGGCCGCAAGGTGTATGTCCTCGGTGCCGACAACAAAAAGCATATTGCCCGCATTCAGGGCGCTGCCTTCGAGTATGCCTACGGCGACGAGATCACCACCTGGGACGAGGGCGTCTTTCAGATGCTCAAGAGCCGCCTTTCCTGCCCGCACTCCCATTTTGACGGCACCTGCAACCCCGACAACCCGCAGCACTGGTTCAAGAAGTTTCTGGACAGTGATGCTGACATTTACTGTCAGGCCTACACCATCGACGACAACCCCACCCTGCCGCCGGAGTTCGTGGCGCAGCTGAAAAAAGAATATGCCGGCACGGTGTACTACAACCGGTTTATTCTCGGCCAGTGGGCAGCGGCAGGCGGCATCATCTACCGCCCGTTTGCGGACAGCATCGCCGCCGACGACAAGCGCTTCCTCTGGCCCGCAGACACCCCCTGCCGCCCGTGGCGCATCCACATCGGGGTGGACTTCGGCGGCAACGGCTCCCGGCACGCCTTCGTGGCCACCGGCATCCTGCCGTATTACGCGGGGGTCGTTGGGCTGGCATCCGCCCGCATCGACCCGAAGGATCAGGACGCTGACTACCTCGCCGCACAGCTCATTGAGTTCTGCACCGCCGTGTTCGCACGGTACGGCGAGATCCACTATCTTTTCTGCGACAGCGCCGAACAGACGCTGATCAACCACATCCGCACCCGGCTGCGGGCCTGCCCGCTTTCCTGGCTGGCCGACCGGGTGCAGAACAGTGCCAAGATCCAGATCATCGACCGCATCCGCCTGACGTCCATCCTGATGGGCGGCGGGCGCTTTTGGTATATGCCGGAGGCCGCCACCCTGCGGGACGCCCTTGCAAGCGCCCTGTGGAGCCAGAAGCGCCCCGGCGTGGACGAGCGTCTGGACGACGGCACCACCGACATTGACACCCTCGACGCCTTTGAGTACACCATTGAGCGTGATTACAGGAGACTGACTGCAAGATGAACGTTTCGGCCTTTATCGAATATCTGAACAAAACCAAACATCTGCAGTTGGATGCGGATTATTACGGCAACATTGAAGTCTGGCGACAATGGTGGAAGGGCGATGTTCCCGACATCCACGACCAGAAGGAGGACGCCCCGGACGGCAGCGTCATTTCCCGGCGTCTGGCTTCCCTGCGGATGCCGAAACATGTCTGCGAGGACTGGGCAAACCTGCTGCTCAACGACAAGACCACCTTCCAGATCGGCGACGCAAAGAGTGTCGCCTACCTGCTGGGCAGTGATGAGCAGCAGACCGGCGGCCTTTTGCGGCAGCTGCATTTCTGGGAGAATGCCAACAAGCTGGTGGAGCAGGCCTACTGGTCCGGCACCGGTGCTTTTGTGCTGAGTGTGGAAGGCCTGACGGTGGATGCCGCCGGGAACGCCCTGCCCTCGCCGCAGGGGCGCATTCAGCTGGACTATGACCCCGCCTGCTGCATCCTGCCCATCAGCGTGGAGCGGGGCGTGGTGACCGAGGCCGCCTTTGTGTCCGAGTGCGTGATGGGCGGTAAGCCCGCCGTCTATCTGCAGACCCACACCTGCAAGGGCGGCGAACGGACCATCACGAATGAATGGTTCGAGGTGATGGACGATGTTTCCGGCACGCCGAAATTTGCCAAGGCCAAGACCCCGCCGGGCATGGTGGAGCACATCACGGTCACCGGCGCGCCGGCATGGTTCAGCCTGTTCAGCCCGGCTGTCGCCAAAAACATCGACGGCGGCATGGGGCTGGGTATGAGCGTCTTTTCCGAGGCGCTGGACGCAGCCCAGATGGCGGATTACGCCTTTGACAACTACCGGCAGGACCTCCGCCTGGGCGGCAAGAAAATTTTCTATGACCGCTCCATGTGCAAAAAGTGGGTGGACAAGGACGGTGTGGAGCACGCTGTGCCGCCGGATGCCGTTCACCGCCAGATCTTCTACGAGCTGCCCGCACCGGAAGGCAGCATCGACCAGCCGGCCGCATGGCGGGAGTACAACCCCGACCTGCGCACCGAGGACAACCACCGGGCCGTGCAGGACGCTCTGGACATGATGAGCTTCAAGTGCGGGCTTGGCTGCCACCGCTACAGTTTTGAGCTGGGCAAGGTGGCCACCGCCACCGAGTACACCGGCAGCCGACAGGACCTTGTGCAGAACGCCAACAAAAACCAGATCCCCATTGAGACGGCACTGATCGGCATTCTGCGGGCCATCCTGTGGGCGGCAAAGAACCTGCTGGGTGCAGATGTGGACCCGGACACCAGCATCTCGGTCAACTGGGACGACAGCTACATTGTCAGCGAGCAGGAGCGCACCGCACAGCTGCGGGAGGACGCTCTGGCAGGGCTTGTGCCCCGCTGCCGGTATCTGTCCGCCCGGTATGGTCTGAGCGAGGACGAGGCCCACCAGTGGGCGGCAGAGGCCAAGGCTGACAGCCAGACCGATGAGCAGCTCACCTTCGGAGGTGCCTGATGCTGCCGCCGAGCTACCTCGATGCCATGCCGGATGCCTTTGTGCAGCTGGCGCAGCAGGTCGAGGATGAGATCTTACAGGATGTCGCCCGGCGCATCGGCAAAATGGGTACCCTCACCGAAACGGCCGACTGGCAGTTGTGGCGCTACCAGCAGACCGAGGCGGTGCGGGAGAACGTGGTCAAGCTGCTGGCAAAGTACAGCGGCAAGAGCGAAGCCACCATCCGCAGGCTGCTCAAAGAGGCTGCCACCGAAGCCATGGAGCGGGAAGATGCCATCTATTACCACTACAACCTCGAGCCCACATCCTTTGAAGAGAGCGCGGCCCTGAACAACCTGCTCAACGCCGGTGCCCGGCAGACCTGCGGCACATGGCGGAACCTCACGGCCACAACGGCCAACACCGTCTCCGGGGCCTTTGAGCGCACGCTGGATGTCGCCTGGGGCAAGGTGGCCACAGGTGCCTTTGACTACAAAACCGCCGTCAAGCAGGCTGTGGACAGCCTTGCAGACGAGATGCCGGAGATCACTTACCCCAGCGGCCACACAGATTCGCTGGAAGTTGCGGCCCGCCGGGCGGTGCTGACCGGTGTCAACCAGACCGCAGGCAAGCTGCAGGAAGCCCGCATGGACGAAATGAACGTGGAGTTCGTTGAGACCACCGCCCACGGCGGGGCGCGTCCTTCCCACGCCGAGTGGCAGGGCAGGCAGTTCCACCGGGGCGGCGCTGTGGACTACATGGGCAAGCATTACCCGGACTTTGAGCAGGCCACCGGCTACGGAACCGGCGCTGGGCTTTGCGGCTGGAACTGCCGCCACACCTTTTTTGCCGTATTCCCTGAGCTGGGCGACCCGCCCACCTGGACGGAGGAGAGCCTGCAGGAGCTGAACGCCCGGAACATCGAGTACAACGGCAAACTGTACACCCA
>ERZ1673741.1346-NODE-1346-length-20630-cov-9.484409_pt1 | contig 20630 bp, 28 predicted proteins | sample MGYA00580209_ERZ1673741 | MGnify/ENA primary metagenome ERZ1673741 (study PRJEB41218, sample SAMN15661754) | gut metagenome | host: Homo sapiens | place: Canada: London | collected 2015-08-20/2019-03-30 | study: EMG produced TPA metagenomics assembly of... | reverse complement strand
AAACATTAAAATTTATATTTAAAGTAGAAAAGGCACAATATTGGGATGAAATAAAAGTTGAAGAATATGAAGATAATTTATCTGATTATGGACTAGATTATAGTAGTTATGATGACTTAGATATTATGTGGAATGATTTTTTAAACGCTGTAATTGATTATGATATAAAATATATTGAAGATAATTCAGATTATAATTATCATTATAACGACACAGAATGTGAACATAAATTCTCAAACGAAAATGAAGTAATATCAGTAATTGATTGGTATGGCAATAAAGTTAAAGTAATAGATGAATTAGAAGAAATAATAAATATAGAATGTAATTAGGAGGTATTAAAATGACAGTATTAGAATTTATTAAAAAGGTAGAAAACGCAGACGAATGGAGTGATATAGAAGTTGATGAATATAAAGAATATTTATCTATATATGGTATTGATTATGATAAATATGAGTATCCAGATTTTATGTGGGATGATTTTCTTGCAACTGTTAAAGTTGAATTAATTAAATATATAGATACTAATTCTGAATATAACTACTTTTATAATGATGGTGCTGGTGATATATGTTTTGGCAATGGTTATGAAAATATTAGTATTTATGATGATACAGATAATATAGTAAATGTGATTGAAAAACTAACAGAATTTAAAAATATAGTATGTGATTAAATTTAATCGGCTTGTCAATACATAAATAAAAATATAAAAAAGTGTTGACAAGCTAATTAAAAGATGATATAATATAGTTACAATAAAGAAAAGAGGTATAGTGAATGATTAATAATTTAAATAATAGAATGGTAGAGATAGTTAAAAACAAACTTGCTGAATGTTACGAAGAAATTAGAATAAAATCACTTGAAGAGGGTGAGGATAGCGAAGAAACTATGAAAATAAAAACTATATTAGATAGGCAATTCTTTGAACAAGTTACTCTTAAATTTGAAAATGATATGTATAATTACTTTAATACAAATTATCAAACTTGTGTAAGATTTGGTTATGAAATTATTAGAAAAAATCATTTATTTAATGTAGTGGGTGATGATGCTCAAGAAATAGATTCGATTAAGACAAAGGGTTTTATACATTGTTTAGAATGTTGTCCTACTTTAAAATTATTTGAATTTTATGATATGATTGATGATTTTATAGACAAATTATATGAGGAATAATAAATTGAGGAAAAATTATTATATTTCTAGTTTTCATAGCTTTTTACAAATTAGAAGATATTACAAAGTAAAAATTATAGAAATTGTAGATAGTGATTTTATGTTGTTTAAAACTGATAAAAATATAAATAAAGATGATTTGTTAAGATTTAAAGTCAGAATATTCGATATTGATAGATTATTAAAAGAGGTATTAAAAGATGAATAATAAAAATGATTTTAAAGATGATGTTTGGTGTGGTATTCAAAAACCACGCCAAGAAAAAATAAAAAAGGTAAAAATAAAAAGAGATAATTATAATACTATAAATAGATTGTTGATAATTATAAACAATTTTATTAGATTATTATTGTTAATAAATTTACTTGTTATTTCATCAAAATTTTTATAAAAAAGACTTGACAATTTAAAAACTTTGATGTATAATATAAGTATAAAAGATGAGGGGAGGTAAAAAGGTGTCAAAGGAATATAAAATAATTACTAAACAAGAAATAAAAGAACTTGACCTAGACGATATCAAAAATGAAAATTCTGATAACTTAGTATCTTATGTATTTGATGATAATAAACTAGTCTATGGTCTTGATAAATTTGGTAACATTTATTATCCATTCTCAAGTTGTTCAGGAATTAGTACAAGACAATATATTAATAAGCTTGGGCAACAGGGTAGATTATTATGGATAAAAAGGACTACACACGATGTATAAAGTTATTATTAGAATATATTGATAAATACTGTAATGAAAAGATAAAATTTTATAGCGTTAAAGTTAGGGCAATGGTAAACAATAATAATTTACAACATTTTGAAGAACAATTTATAGTATATTTCCTAAAAAAATTTAATGGCGTATTATCTTTTAAAGTTAAATTATTTTTAAAAAATTGTAACTTTAACGACTATGAAGAATATTACAAATTATGGGATAGTATCAAATATTTGAGAACAGAAGAAAAGATAATAAAAAAAATAGCTAATTATAAAAATAATTAGCTATATGATGAACAAAAAGCTTTTTAAAATGCGATAGATTAAGTCGCAATATAAATCATACTACAAGTTAATGTATAATCTTGTACAATTTATAGATTAAAAACATCAATTTGTTCTATAACTATTATAACATAATTTAATTTAAAAAACAATGGAGGATAAATAATGAATAGTGTACAATTAATAGGTAGATTTGTAAAGGATATTGATATCAGAACAGTAAACGAAAAAACAGTGGTTGCTAATTTTACATTGGCAGTAAATGGTTATAGTGATAAAACAGATTTCATCAATTGTGTCGCTTTTAACAAAACGGCTGAAAACTTAGCAAAATGGACTAAAAAAGGCGATATTATAGGAATTACTGGAAGTATTAATACTGGAAGTTATGAAAATAAAAAAGGTGATAAAGTATATACTACTGATGTTTTAGTAAATAATTTCACTTTTTTACCAAATACACGAAAAGAAGAAAAACAAGAAAAGCAAGAACAAGATAGATCATTTGGTAGATATTAATGAAAAACAAGAAAAAATCAAGGGGGGCAATGATTGCCTCCTTAACAACTCAACGAAGAAATTTGTTAAGAGGTGGAGCAAATAAAAATGAAGTTAACAAACTTTATAGATTGTCTAATACTTCAAGTTTTTCTAATCTTAACGATAAAGAGTTAACAAGTTTATATAATGAGATAAAAAGCTATGGTAAATTATCGGTTATGCACGATGTACCCTACTCACTCGATAGCAAAGATGGATTGATACGTTCTTCTACTTATGAAGAAAACGCTCAAAGATATAGAGATTATAAAAAACGTGTTCGTGGTATAACATCAACTGTTGAAGAAAATGTATCTATAAATAAAGCTAAAAATTATATTATGATGAAGTATAATACAAATCGTGATATTCACTTAGAAGAGTTAGAAACTGCGAAAAGATTTCAAGCTAAAATTTTTGAGAATTTAACATATGTAATTAAACACAATAAACGCACAAGTGATGAAGAGAAAAAACAATATAATAAACTAGTTAAAAAACTTAATTCTTTAAAACCTGAGCAGTTTTTGAAATTTTATTACTCTACTAAAGAGAATAAAATTAATTATGATGAACTTGTCAAAGACTCTCCAAAAACATTGAATATGTTAGTAACACACTCAAATGAACAGGAAGAAATTATGACAGTCGCAAATAATAGATTAGTAGATATTGATAAAGAGTTATCAGATTTTACAAAAACAGATAGAATTTTTGGAGATAGGAAGTAATGAGCAAATTTTCAACAGTAACATCAAGAAAAAGTAAAAAAAGAAATAATTCTGAATTTTATTTGTTAGCAGCAGATTTTGAAACTACAACAATTTTTGAAAAAAATCTTGATAAAGATATTAATAATAAAAAACTTGTTACTTGGTTAAATTGTTTTGTAGATATAAGAAAATGTTATGATATGCAAGAATACAGAATTTCAACAAGTACAGAGGAATTTTTTGAACAAGTACATAATCAAATAGAACAACAAGATAATAATGATGTAATTATATATTTTCATAATTTAAAGTTTGACGGAAGTTATATTTTAAATTACTTTAATTCAATTGGACAAAAATTTTCAACATTTATTAATGATATGGGACAATGGTATTCAATTGAATATAATTATAAAGATTATACTATAGTAATAAGAGATAGTTTAAAAATATTAAATTTTTCTATAAAACAAATCGGCAAAGATATGTTGAAAACAATAGAAAAAGGCGTTACACCTTTGACGGAAGAAAAAATTCCTTTGGATATTTGTTATCAAAAAGGTTATGTTGATTATGTAATTCGTGACGTTGAAATTTTAGCTAAAGCTTTGAATAAAATGATTTTTGAACAACATTTTGAAAAATTTACAGCAAGTAGTCAAGCACTTGCAACTTATAAAGAGATAATAGGATTTGATAATTTTAGATGGTTATTTCCAGTTTTAAAAAATGACGAAATTATGCGTATGGGGTATAGGGGTGGTTGGACTTATGCAAATCCAGTTTTCCAAAATAAAGAAATCAAGGGTGATATAAAGGTTTTTGATAAAAATTCAATGTATCCAGCTATTATGTTAAATTATGCTTTACCTTGTGGATACCCTCGAAAACTTGAATACGACTACATTAAAGAAAAGGAAGAAATTATATTTAAAGAATTTGAAGGGTGTTGTTATATTTATAATTTAAATATAGCTTTTGATATAAAAGATAATCATTTACCCTCAATTCAAATTAAAGTTGCAAATAAAGAATATTTTAAAGATAATCAATATTTTAAAGATTTGATTTTAGCAAATAAAGACAATTTGTTTATGTTAAATAAGACACAAAGAGATTATCTAACTACAAGTGGTGGTTTTTATTTTAACATATCACTAACTAATTATGATTTGGATTTGATAAAAAGACAATATGATTTCAGAATTATGCCAAATTCAAAGGTTATAAAATATGAATTTTCAGCTAAAAAAGGTATGTTTGACACATATATTAATCATTATAAAGAAAAAAAGATTGAGGGTAAAAAAATAGGTAATGCTGTAATGACACAAGACGCAAAATTAAAATTGAATAGTTTATACGGAAAATTTGGTACTAAAAAATTGATACAAGAAAAAGAAGTATTTTTTGATGATGATGTTTTAAAATTTAAAACTGATTTGGAATTATCAGAAACAAACGGAGTATACGTTCCACTTGCTATGTTTGTAACAAGCATTGGAAGATGGGAGATTATAAACAACGCTCAAGATAATTATAATCATTTTTTATATAGTGATACTGATAGTCTGCATTTATTAGATGAGGGACAAAAAATAAAACTAAATATTGATGAATATAGATTTGGTGATTGGAAGATTGAAGAACAAGCAATACGTGGAAAATATTTAAGAGCAAAACTCTACATTGAAGAACTAATAGACGGAACATTATCTGTTCGTGGAGCAGGAATGACGGAAGAAATAAAAAAACAAGTTACATTTGATAATTTCAAACTTGGTGCAAGTTTTGACGGAAAAAAAGCAAGTAAACAAATAAAAGGTGGAGTATTAATATATAATACAACATTTTCAATAAAAGAATGAGGGAACAAATATTCCCTCATATTTTTATTTCTTTACTAAAAATTTATATCTATCTTTAATAAAATCATCTATATTGTCGCTATCTTTAATATGATATGTTGAATAGTTTGTCAAACCATAATTTTTGCCTTTAATTTTGCCTAACTTTTCTTCACCTATAGCTATTATAGTATCTCCAGATTTTACCATTCTTCCAAAATCAAGATTGAATTTACAAGGTACTAATAACGCTTTGTGAATTTCTGCTATTTTTAACGCTTTGTCTAAATTCTTATCAGTAAATGTGACAACTGTATTTTTTAATTGGTCTTTAATTTCTTTTGTAATTTCCATTTTTTTAACCTCTTTTTTTATATCTTTTTTATATCCATTAAGTCCATTTGCTTTTATTATTGTTGGATAATCAATATAACAATAATTTGTATCTACACCACCTTCTCCAGTTGACGGTATTCCTGTCCATTTCATACTATTTGTAAATTGGTGCATAGGATAAACTCCTTTGTAGTTTACATATCTTGACCAATGAGCAATCCAAATATCGTAATTTTTAATATCGTTATAATTAAAATTTCTATTTAAAAAAGCTCTATTTGTATATATTCCTACATAACAGCCTAATTTTTCAATTTCTTTTAGATATTTTGTAGTATAAAATGTAATTTGTGATTTTGTTAGGTTTTTACCTTTTATACTAAAATCTTCAATATCAAAATATATAGGATATTCAAATTGTTTATTTTTTATAGCTTGTTTTGTTAACTCTATTTCAGTATCAATATTTAAATAACTTGCAATATAGCAACCAACGGGAATTCCTACTCTTTTACATTCTCTATAATTATAATCAAATGTTTTATCAATATATCCTCCGTTGTATCCACTTCCCAACCTTAAAATTGCAAATTGTACTCCCGATTTTTTCGCTTGTTCCCAATTGATTTTTCCGTTATATTTTGATACGTCTACACCTATTTTTGTCATTATTTTACCTCCAATAATATATATTTTTCATAAATTTGTTGAACGTGACCATTACCATTTAAATCTTTATAACAAGTATATAATACATTTATAGCTTTTAATTCATCATTATATGTGTATCCACGCTCTAACGCTTTGTCAATTCTTGTGTCTACAAGTTCACCAATTATGATTTTGTTGCATTGTTCCTGTAATTCTTGATTATGAATTACTTTTTTAATTTTATCTATTAAATATTTAATAGCTTTTAATAAACTGACACCAAATATAGCGTAAACTATATTATTTATATTTATAATTTTATCTATCATACATTTTTACTTCCTCAAATAATATTATTTAATTGTTCCATTACATTATATTTTACCTCAAAACTTGAATAAATGATATCATTTAAATAAAATTTATCTCTTAACATTTTACTTATAAAGTGACTTCTTGATAAATATGTTGACTTATCACTAATTAAATTCTTATCAAATGTAATATTATTCAAATTTTTTTCATATCCATTATCAAAATAAATCATATCTCCTGTTTGGAATATACTGTAAATGTTGTTATTTCCACAATCTATTTGATACAATTTTAATTTACCATTTTTTATCTTTTTAACATTTGAATAATTATTCACTGTGAACTCATTTTCAACGTTACTTTTAAAAATTTGGCTATCTTGCATAATTTTTAATAATGGGTTATCATCTAAACTTTCATGTGATAAATCAATTGGTTTATTGGGTGCTATATGAATTACAACACCATATTTTTTCAAGTAGTTATATTCTTTCGTATTCTTGTCGTTATAGTCAAATCTAAAATATGCAAAATATGGATTGTTGGTATTTGTAGCATTTGCTAACATAAATACTTTTACTTTATCTCTTTTTCTAAAAACAGAACTCATAAATTGAAATAATAAATCAACTTCGTTGGGTAAATAACGTAAATTTCTGTCCATTTCATCTATTAAAAATTCATCAAATAAAACTGTGTCTACTTCATCATATTCACTACCTTTTAGTTTAATTGATGTTGATAAAGATTTCAAGTAAATTATAACTTTGTCGTTTAATATAATTCTTTTTGAGTTTATTTTTAATTCATTTTCAATATTATTACCCATAAATCGTATTGAGGTTTCAGCACGTGAATTTTTTGTTTCTATTTCTTCAAAGTTTTTAAATACTTGTCTTAATATTTCAGTAGGAAAAAATTTTTCCTTATCAATTCCCAACAATTCACTATCTCTACGTCTAAGATAAATACTTTTACTACCTTTATAGATTGCTTGTTCAAGCATATATTTTTTAACAGCGAATGTTTTACCAACACCACGTGCACCTATAACCATATTTAGCATAGAATTATAACTTAATAACTTATCTAATTTATAATAATTAGTTATCATAATTTTTCACCGTAAAGTCTTTGAATTTCATATCTTGTTTGTAATTCCATATTCTAACACCACTTTTAAATAATTCTTCTATAACTGATAGACTTTGTTGTGGTATTTTGTTATTGTTTATAACTACTTTGTTCATCTTAATAAAATTGTATTCACTTCGTCCATTTTGTAGAAATCTCCACAAATTAGTTATTTGTTTATTAAGTCTGACACCAAAAAGTCTAAAATAATTATAAGCATTATTTAATGCTATTTTATTACTTATTTTTATATCAAAATATATTCCGTCTAATTTATAACCGCCTTGAAAAGCGATATCATTTCCCAATTGTTGAATGGTATTTGGTCTGTTATACATATCCCCCAAACTTGCATTATATCCTCTCAAACCTTGTAGGTAATTTAACTTTGATTTGTAATTTGATAAAGTAACACTTGCTAAATTCATATCGTTAACTTGTGATTGTTGCTCTTTTAACATTTGACCTTTTTCATATCCAAAAATTCCACTCATTAAATTAGCACCAAGTCCAAGCGTTCCACCAAGTATATTTCCCATACCAATTCCCAATAAACTATTTGCAACTCCAAAACCTGTGTTTACCAAATTTTGTGTATTTTGAAAATCAATATTTGCCAATGAAAATTGATTATTCATTAACGTTCTTTGTGTATTCAAGTTATTTTGTTTGTTAATCATATCAGCATTTTCATTAAAAGTTTGTTTTTGTGCCTCAATCTGATTTTTGTTAGCTTGCATAAAACTTGCAACGCTATCTGTTATGATTGGCATACTTCTTGGTGTCTTATCTATAAATCCAGTTTTTATTTCGTTATGTTCTCTTAAATATTTATTATATCTTTTATAATGTTTTCTTTTGTCTTGTTCTGGTTCTATAGTATTTTCTGATTGTTCAATAAAATAATTTTTTAATGTATAATGAACTTGATTATTATCAGAAATACTTCCTCTAACAACAAGGTAATTATCTTCATTTTTTAAAAACTTAATATCATAATTATAACTATTTCCGTAGTTATCACGCATCAGTAAGTCCACAAACTCTGTGGACATTAACTGAGGTTCAAAATTTTTATCATCTATTAAATAATCTAAGTCTTTTATAACTTCTTTTTTTGCAATTTCTATCAAGTTACCTATATGGAATTCTTGTTCTCTGAACTGGTAACTTCCTTTATAGTGTATAATCTTCATTTATATAACCTCTTTAAATATAAATATTATGCTTTGTCTATTTGGTCTGGGAATTGTGGATTTCTTTTTGCAATTGCTTTATAAACTGCATTGATATTATCATAATATCCCTTCCAGTGACCTTTACCCCAAGCATATCCATCAAGTGCTTGACAATATGATAACAACGTTGTCTTTCCTTGCACTTTATAAACGTGAGTAATTAAATAAGTATAATCATCAAAGAATACATCAATTGTATCATATTTAACATAGTAACCACCTTCATTTCGTGGTCGTGGACTTCCTCTGTGTCGTTTGTTTGCATTTTGAGGATTTCCACCTCCACCGGGATAGGTAATTCCTCCCCAATTATTTTCGACTTTTGAACGATTTGAAGAATTTCCCCAAAAACTTTCTTCGTAAAGTTGAGCAATTGCAAATGATGGTTTTATGTTACGTTTGTTACAATATGCAATTAATTTCTTCAAATTATCGACACTAATATTGCCATTTGGCATAGTCAAACCACTTTTTACGTTAACTTTTTCCCAATCTGTATTACCTGCTGATTTTGGTACACATTTAAAAAGGTAAGGGTATGGGTCTGTTGTTGCATTTGTTCCACTGAACGTATGTTCATTAACTGTATTAAGTTGGAAGTGCAAATGTGGTCCAGTACTTCTACCAGTATTACCACTTAGTCCTATTTTCTGACCTTGTTTTACAATATCTCCAACATTAACTAACCTTTTATTTAAGTGACCATATACTGATAAATATTTATCACCATTTGTATGTTTGATAACTAATAGATTACCAAAACCACCTTGGTTAAATTCTGAACGCATTACTATGCCGTCACGAACTGCATATATTGGCAAATTTTCAACGTCTTTTGTGGACATATCAAGTCCCCAATGTTTCGTGTGACCTCCAACGCTATAGTTAGGGTCAAGATAAGTCGCAGAAATTCGCCATTTTGAACTATCAGAACCTAACGGCAAACTTGGACAAGAGCCATCAGGATTTGTTGGGTTAATATCATCTGCTATTTCACTATCACTATCAGATCCAATTCCTACTATTTCAAAATAGTGGTTTGATAAAGCTATAGGTTCTTTGTCTAAAGTTTCACCAAGTCCTAAAAATTTTGTAGTATAAATGTTAACACAATTATTAACTGTGTTTGTATCTTCTGTAAATGAATTTGTTAATTCGTGGATTAAGTCTTCAAGATTGGTATTTTCAATTGTTACCCCTCCAACTTGAACAGAATATCCGTAGCCCTCCTCTGTGATTGGATATAAAAAGTAAGAGTATGGTTTATAAGTACCACTAAATGTTCCGTCAAATTTACGACTACCTAGTTTTGTTCCAGATTTCATTACAAAAACAAGCCAAGTGACATTGTTATTAAAATAAGTTGTTTTTTTATTTATTTTATATCCTGTATCAAAACCTTGGTTGAGTGGCACAACATTGTTATAATATTGATTATTTCTTTTAATGTGACCTTGCTCTATGATACCACTTATACTATCAAAATCTAAAGATAAATGATATGTTTGCCAATAATCTAATTCAAATATAATCTTTGTAGTATTATAATTAATATATTCTATATCTATTACAAACGCATAATACCAAAATCCCTCTTGATTTTTAAATCTAATATAAGTAATAAATTTATTGTCTTCTTTATTACCTCTAATCAATAAATAATTAGTATTTTTTATATATGCTTGTGTAGTTTCCTTTATTTTTGGCGTTAATACGTGTGTGAAATAATATTCTTGTTCTAAGTCGTTATTAAATTTAATTACGTCTAAATTATCAATTGTGAACGGTGTCTTTTCGTAAATTTGTAACTCCGTATCTTTGATTTTATTCTCCAAATTTTCCTTGTCCAACAAAAACACCACCTTTTCTAATTCTGCAACTTCCACTATTTGCGTTATTTGTGTCTGTAAATTTCATTAATTCTATATCTTGAAATACTCCATTTTTTCTAATTTTCAAAAATCCACTACTACTATTTAAAGTTTTAAAAGTTTGACCTTTTCTTATTGCGAACGGTCTGAATTTTTGAGGTTTTGGAGGTGGAGGTGGTAGGATAATTTGCTCAATCTTTAGATAAATACTTTTTGGATATTTTGGATTATCTCCAGATAGGATAAATCGTACCCATTTAACATTTTCACCAACTGTAAATGTTTTTGAAAAACTTGAACTTTTACAACCATTTCTCCAAGTAAGTCCGCCTTGACCGTCTTCTTTGTATAAAAAAGGTAAATACCAATTGTGTGTTAATACTTTTTCATTTTGTATTACTTTATATTTGCTGTCTTCAGATTTTGCATTTGGGTCATCACTTGTTGCAATCTCTAAAAACCAATCATATTTACCACCATAATTTACATAAGTTTTATCGTAAATTGGTTTTGCTGTTTGAAAATTTAGCACGATTGGTGCTAATGAACATTCAAGAGTTACAACTCTATCGTTATTTTTAAAACGGATACCTTTTGCAAATCCGCTTTTATTGGCTCTTTCAAGATTAACACCAAATGGGTAGGGTTTTGTTTCCCCTCCCACTAGTGCAACGTCTTGAGCATTTCCAGATTTTGCGTAACCTCCGTAAAATTGATAAAATTTTGTCCAATCTCCCATAATTAGATACCACCTATCATATCATTTTCTTTGTTTGCTTTGCTTGTTCTGATATAATGTTGTTCATCTTGTCCAAATAAATTTATATTACCTATTGCAAATCCTAGACCATCAGATAAATAATTTCCGTCAATTAGTCCTCTATCTTTTAAATCATTATATAGATTTTTGATAAAGTTTAGTAAATCATCATCAATTTTTCCGTCATTAATATTATCTTGTAGATTTTTTATTTGTTGTTCAAGATTTGTTATTTTATCTCCAAGGTTTTTCAATTCTTGTTCAATTGTGTTAAGTCTTTCAACTAAATTACCTAATGAATTTTTGAGTTTTTCTATTTCTTCTTTATTGTTATTAATTTCACCTTGCATTTTATCAATAATTGGTTTCAATTCTTGTTCATACCAATCACGTATAATTTTCAAAATGATATTTTTAAATTCATCACTTTTTACAAATTGTCTGATTAAATCGGGTATTAGTTCCTCTAACAAGTTTGTTAAATTGTTTTTAAACTCTTCAAATTCTAAAGATTGATTGATAAAATCATCTAATAAGTCTTTAAAAGCACGTTGTAACCAAGCCAATAATTCATAAATACTTTGTGAATTATCTAATGATGTTGGGAGGTGAGGTATCATTCCCCATCTTCTTATCCAATATTGATTATATCTATCTTTATATTCTCTGAAATAATCATCTGTAATATTATCTATATATTTCATAATAACTCCTTATTAATATAGCCTTGATAACTGTTCTAATTTAGATACAAAATAACTGTTATTAACATAATCTTCAACTTTTGCTCTATAAAGCATTTTACCCTCAGCTTGTAAAATATCTTGAACTACTTTATATTTTCCGTCATCATCATTAATTACTAATAATCTTTCACTGCTTTTGTCAAAATTACTAACTTTACTTTTATCTATAGTTATATTACTATTAGAATTTGAAGTAGTAAATATAGTGTCTCCATATTTTTTGTCAAGATCAATATAATTATCATAGTTAAAACCAAATGAACCAGCGGAAAAAGTAGATTTTGAATAATTATATTCCCACAAAACTGTTCTTTTAAAATTATCTATTTTTATATTTAAATTATTTAATTCATCTTTACTTATAATATCACTTTTATCAGCTTTTTTATCAAGTGAATTTTTTAATTTATTTATATCATCTTTGTAATCTTTATAATCATTTGGATTTTTACTCCAACTTGTTACTGTGTTACCCTCTTCAAGTTGTGGTCTTGATACTGTCATATCAACATATTGTGTTTTGTCTGTACTTCTTAATTGAAATTGGATTTTATTTTTCCAAGGGTCATCAACTTTTGCTCTTTTACCAGTCACAACAAATCTTTTATACTCTCGTGGTTCTAACTCATATACAAAATTCCAATCAAAACCTTGTACTCTTATTTGTCCTTTAAAAGTAAGATTATTTTTAATATATATTGAAAATGTATAATTTTTACCAACAATTAAATTTTCAACGTCTAAATCTATATAAGATTTTATAAAGTCTGTACCATTTCCACCATCTGATGTTACTCTAGTTCCTTCAATTTTAAATTCTTCCATAAATTCATTTGAAATTATATGTTTTCCACCGTCATATTTTACCCAAGAATCTAATTTATCAGAATTTTTTATTAAGTTTACACTACCTAACTCAATTAAATTACTTTTTTTGTCTAATTCATCTTGTAAATTTGTTATATCTGATATATTGTGCTTATGTGTTTTATCAGCTTTATTATTTAAATCTACTTTATTTGCTTTATCATCTAATGTTTTTTGTAAATCTGTTATATTTGATATATTATGTGTATGTTCTTTATCTGCTTTTTTATCTAAATCTGTTTTACTAGCTTTATCATTTAAAGATTTTTGATTACTATTAACTTTTTCACTAAGTGATGATAAGCTTGAATTTGTAGTAGATATTTTATTATTTAATAAATTTTCTTTATCTGTAATATCTTTATTTATTTTATCTATATTTTCACTAGTTAATGTTATTTTATTTTCAATATCTGATATTTTAGGTGTTATTGTTGATATGTTTTCTTCGTTGTTTTCAACTTTTGATTTTAATAAATTAAATTGTGTTACGTCTACAGTTGTATCAGTTGAACTACTTTCAAGAATTTTTGACAATGAACTTTCAACATTTTTAAGTTTTGTGTTAATTGTATCAATAGAACTTTTATTGTCTGTTGATTTTGTATTAATACTTTTAATTTCTACATCAGCAGTTTTTATTTTGTTTTCTAACTCTGTGTCTTTATCTCTTAAATCTTTTAAATTAATATCATTTGTTGTGAATTTACTATCATATTCAATATCTTTATCTTTTAAAGATTTTATATCTTTTTCAATAGTTGTTAATTTTTCATTACTTGTAATATTTTTCTTTATATCTTCTATACTTGTTCTTAATTCATTTATAGAATTTTCATTTTGTGATTTTATACTTTTAATTTCTTTTGTAGTATTTTGTATATCAGAAATATTTTGTTCAACTTTATCTATTAAAGTATATAATTTGTCTTTATCCTCTGTTGTAGTATTTTCTAACTTTTCTATCTTTTCAATAGTTTTATTTATTTCTGATATCTTTTCATTCATTGTATCAGATAAATTATTAAAACTTTCTATCTTTTTATTCCAGTTATTATAATTATCTTTTCTATCGTTTTCAGCTTTTTCAATTTCTGATATCTTTTGTTCTATTTCTTTAAATTTTTCGTTTCTTTGATTTTCATTTTCAGTATAATTTTTATTACTTGATTTTCTTTGATTTTCGTTTTCAATTCTTTCAAGTTCATTTTGTAGTCTTTGAGTTTCTGCTTTAATTCTTTTTGTTTCTGCTAAAACTCTTTCTTTTTCAGAATTAACGATTATTTCTGCTTCATCTGAATAAACTTTAAAATTATTTAATTCATTTAAAATGTTTTCAATAACTCTATCTATATTAGATACATTATTGAAATATAATTCATCTGAATTACAAGAGCAATTACAATTCTTCTTCAATTTCTATCACCTCAATTTTGATTTCGTCTTTGTGTCTATCGATAAAATTATATAAAAAATAATCTCTAATTACATTATATAAAATATCATCTTTAAATTCTAAAATACTTTTTCCGTCTACTCTATCAGTAGTTAGACGATAATAAAAAAGGTATGTAATTATATTGAGTGTTTCACTCAAACTGTTACATACCTTGTAGTTGTGACCACTCACTATAATAGTATTCTTTTTATCGTTTAAAGTTATATAAATCATTTATATTTATGTCCTTTACTTGCACTAATAATTTTATTTTCGCAACATTTATTAGTTTTATAACTAATTAAGAATTTATCCCACTTGTTATCTTTTTTATTTAAGTCATAACAAACACTTATACATGACTTAACACCGATAAAATTGTCTATATGTGATATTTCATTTACCAATGGTATTGATGAATAATAGTCGTTATCATCTATAACCTTTGTAAACATATTCAAATGAAATAATCTAGGGTCTAATTCTTTTTCACTTTCTTTTATTATACTAAATACTAAAATATTTGTATAGTCTGTTATTATTTTACCTCTTTTCATATATACTTGTTTAAAATCTTTGTTGTTAACCTTATTTGACGGATAACAATATTTATAACTTAAATAGTAATATAAATTAAGGTTTTTATCATAATATTGATAAATATATTTATTATCTAATTGTGTTTTTCTATCTTTTATTTTAACTATTAATTTGTTTTTAAATTTAATATAAGTTATTATATCAAAATCAATCTTTTTAAATTCTTTCATATATCCACCTTTAAAAAATTTGCATAAATAATTTTTCATCACAAATATTATATATTTGATTATATATATTTGTTAATTGAGATAATGTATAATATAGTTGATATAGTGGTTGTGAATTTCTACCTTTACTTTCTGTTTCTGTGTGATAGTCACCTTTGTTAAAATTTTCTAAAATTCTATTAGCATAATTAATTAAACTATCGTTATCTTTGTCAAAATTAAATACAATGTTTTTGTTTGTTTCAGGTGTTGTATCTTCCAAATTTTTTGAACTTTGTCTAGTTTTATTGTCTGATGTAGTTTTATTATAGTTTGTACTCATCAATTCTTCCAAACTTTCTTTTCTAAGTTGTTCACCAACTCTCAACATATCTATACATTCAGTATTTAATATAACTGACAACTTGTTAAAAAAAGGTTCTACAGTTTCAAATGATATTTCAGAATTAAAAAAATTTAATAAAAAGTTATCTTTAAAATCTTTATTAAGATATTCATTTTGTGTAATTCTTTTCCAAAAATACTCACTTGTTTTGTCAATTAATTCTTGAGCCGATAAATAATCTCCGTTATTTTCTGTTTGAAATAATTGTTGATTTCTATTCAGACTTTTCAGTATCTGTTGAATTGTCATCGTATATCTTGCCATCTTCTTTTACCAATCCCAAATCTTCTATATTTTCTAATTCATCTATACTTTCATCAAACATTTCTAAATTGTGAATTTGTATATTCTTTGATATGTTAACTTCAATATCTAATCCATAACATTGATTAATTAAATCTACAGATTTTCGTCTAGCTTTTAACCTACTTTCTAAACTACTTGCTGTAATTCCATCTTGTGAATTTACTTCATCTGTGATTAATCTTTCTTTTTTGCCATTATCATTATATGTTATACCAATATAATTTAAATAAGTATTTATAATTCTCTTCTTTTCATTATATAAATCTTCTAGTACATTAGCATTAGTATTAGCTAAATTTAAAACTTGTACTTTATCAAGTAAACTTGTTTCACCAATTCCCGCCTTATCTTTTAAAGATTTCAAATAAATTACTTGTTCTCCGTCTTGAATTTTTTGATAAAAATTCTTCATAGCGAGTTTATTATCTTCACTAGTTAAAAAGACATAAGGACAACGATAAGTATTTCTCACAAGTCTTATTGTTTGTTCCAAGTCTGCTAATTCTGTAGCAAATTTATCTGCATAATAAAAAGTTGAATTTTGAAAAAAGTCGTTATTTATAATTGTTACATTTTCAGTATTTAATAAATCGCTATAATTATTTACATTATATTCAAATCTAGCTAATTTATGATAATTTGGATTAACAATTGTAAATTTTGTTGGATTTTCGTATATATCTAATTGATTTGATAAAGTACCATTTTGAACTATAAAACCAAAATTTTCGTCTAATAAAAAACCAACATATCCATTTAAATTCAACATTTTTTCTAAATATATTGGGTCAATGCTATCAGGAAGATTTTCCCATTCAAACATACTTGTTATTAATAAAACAAACCAATTGTAATAAAAAATATACCAACTTGACTTGTTGTCGGTAGAGGAAATATATCCTCTATCGACTTTATCAAGTAAACCACCATTTTTTAAATTTTTAATATAGTGTTTATAGTTCATAACTATTTACCTTTATTAACTTCAGCTAATAATTTTTCGTATTCTTCGTTAAATTCTTCTCCATCTAATTTTTCAAGTTTTGCAACTTTCTTTTTAAAATTATTTCTTTGTGTTGTATCTGTAATTTTTTCATCTGCAAGTTTGTTCAATTCTTCTTCTTTATCATTCATTGAACTATCATAGTACACGTGCATATTTTCAAATAATGAATAAGACACTATTTGGTGATGGTGAAGATAATAGTTATAAGATAAAGTATTTGGGTTAAATTGATTAACCATAGTGAACAATTTATCTTTCAAGATTAAAGTATTCTTTGATAATAAAACTGCAACTGGCTTTACTCCAGTAAATTTTCCGTCACCAAAATAACGTTCAAAATCATCAACAACAATTTTCTTTGCCATAACACTAGCTTTGTTCATATTAAAAGCATTTGCTAACATCATATCAAGGTCACTTGACAATTTAGCAGATACTAACAAATAAATATCATCTTCATCAGTGACTTGAGGAACACCAGCTTGATTTTCAAATCTTGTTTTTGATGGTGTCTTAAATAGATTTACACGTTGAATTAAATCTTTGTTAAAATCAACTAACCAATCTTCACTTTGTGTATTAACCTTTGTAGCTTTTGGTAACAAAGTTTTACCGTATGCTTGCACTGGTGTTAAAGATTTTGTAATAATATCTTTGATTTTTGAGTATTCATCTAGTTGGTCACTAGCTAAAATACTTGTTAACATTCTATCGATAAAACTATCAAATGAATTTTCATTAGCAAATGCTTTTTGTGTCCAACTTCTTTCTATAGTACGTATATATTTATCTTCTCTGTTAATATCGTGATAAAAAGCTTTAATATCTGTATCATAAAATTTATAAGGGTGTTCTTCACTTTTAGCATCAAATTTTTGTGCTTCTGCTAATCCTACATAAATTTCTTGATAAGTTTCTCCAAAATCAAAATTTTCAGTTTTAAAAATTGACAAAGGGTTTGTCCAAGATAAAGACTTAACTACAGTCATTCCAATTCTATTAATCAAAATATTAAAAAATTCGTTTTGATGAATTTCATATGCTGAATAAGGAATATTATTGTGATTAATTTTTGTCAATGTGTTTAATCTTGGAATATCTCTTTGATAACTTTCACTTGCTTCACTTCTAATAAAGTTTAATAAATCAGCGTTGGAATATTGTTTTCCAGTTTGATTTTTCATATAAGTAGTAATTTTATTCATTGATACCTAAATCCTCCACTTCCGTATCTTCTGTGATTACTTCGACTTTTCCGTCTGTGTCTACAATTTCTTGAGTTTGATTTTCAATTACGTCTGGAGCTTGTGTTGTACTTTCTTCTACTGTATCAACAATTGTTTTTGGTTCTCTTTCGATTACATCAATTCTTCCATCATAATCTGTAAATCTTTGATTAACATCATTTCTGAAATCATTAATTGAATTTGACAATCCGTTAACTGTTTCTTTTAACTGATTAAATTCATCTTGTGATTTTTGTTTTCTAATTAGGTCGTGTTCTCCCCAATTAATTTTCATCATTAATTACCTCCATAGTATTTTTGACACCACTGTATAAACCACAACTACTCAATCCATTAATTATACCTATAATAATATTATTTGCACTGTATCCATAAGCAAGTAATGTTATTATAATACCCATAAATAGTGAGAATAGTGGTATATACTTTTTGTCTACAATAAATTGTTTCTCTATTTCATTAATTCCAGTTAATATAGAAATAATGATTATGTTTGTGATTTGCATAAAAACCTCTAAAATATGTTATTTAAATCATCAATCCTTTGACTTTCTTGTTCAATTTCATCATCTTTTGTATCGTTGATTGAAATTTGTCGCATTAGTCTGTTATTTGCTTTTCTTAAATTAATTATATCTTGATTACATTGTGAAATTTCATCTTCTAAGCTTTGTCTATTTTGTTCAAATTCTCCGATATAACTTTTTAAATCAATTAGATTTTGTGTAGCAGTATCAATCTCTGTACTGTCTTTACTTGATAAAGTACCTACAACATCATCAATTATAGATTGATAATCTTTTTTAACTTCTTCTTGCTCTTTTGTGTTTTCCATTTTTTAATTCCTTTCTTTAACTCTGCAATCCCTACCTCCACCCAAATTAAATAGTACAGGAATATATGCAATAGATTATAATTAATCTATACTTATATTATACCTAATACTTTACTAAAAGTCAATATTTTATAAATCTTCTTCTTTGACAAATTTTCCGTCAATTGTTTTACCTTTTCTATATTTAATTTTATTATATGCTTGTTCTAAACAATCTTCAAAATCAATTCCTAATTGTTTTGATAAAATTATTAATGTAACAATAACATCACCAAATTCCAATTTCATATTATCTAAATTGTCTTGTATAATTTCTTCTTTAAGTTCAAAAACTTCTTCAACTACTTTTTCAAATTGTTTAAATCTATTTTCATAATGTATTAAATCTTTATCATTTCCCCATTTTTCAACTTCTTTTTTCAATTCTTCAAAATTCATCTTTTAACACCTCTTATTTTCCAATCTATACCAAATGTATTCCATAAATAACAACGTTTATAATTATCATATTTTACTATAATAAATTTATTATTATAATCAATTATTTTACCTCTTTTATTCTTATAATAATTGTCTCCGTTGCCCCTTGTTTCTTCTGTATATTCTGTAAATAAATAATCTTTATTTATAACAACTTTTTTACTTAAATTTTCATAAGGTGATATATAAAAACCTAACTCAATTTTTATTTTTTCTTTTTCGCCTTGTTTAAAAATTTTATTTTCTAGTCTTAACTCATCCAATTCTTTAGTAGTTGTTATTTTATTAGCGATATTTTTGTAAGGTAAATTTATATGTTCTTTTAATATATTCATTACATAATTAAATTTTTTATTTGAGTTAGATTTTAATACACCTTTTATAAATTCAATATCTTTTTTACTCCATTTGTAATACATAATTATTTTTTAATAATAACCATTTTCATAATCTATAAAATCTATTATAAAATTTTCCATCCTTTCTAATAATTCTTCTAGTTCTTCATAACTAGTATAATCTATCATTTCTTCATTTGTCAAATCATCAAAGCTATTTTTTATTATTCCTCCAAAATCACTTAATATATTATTATAATATCTCCCATTATCATTAAGTAATCTATTTATAAATTTTTCATTTTCTAGTAATATATCATCTTTTCTTCTATCTCTTATTTCATCAAAGAAATTTTCTAATATATTTTCGTAGAAATCATCATAATATTTGCCCCTATAACTTATATATTTTTTAAAATTTCCATTTGCTTTTTCACTAGCAAAGTAAGTCACTAAATTATCAAATCTATCCATTGTCTTATAAAGTTTTTTATACAATACTTTTCTATCATAATTCATATTATTACACCTCACTAATCACAAATTATATTTTTTATTTCTTCTAATTCATCTATTACTTTAACTTTATTGTTATAATAATCAATTACTGATATTACTTCA
>ERZ1673741.1340-NODE-1340-length-20698-cov-7.367873_pt1 | contig 20698 bp, 18 predicted proteins | sample MGYA00580209_ERZ1673741 | MGnify/ENA primary metagenome ERZ1673741 (study PRJEB41218, sample SAMN15661754) | gut metagenome | host: Homo sapiens | place: Canada: London | collected 2015-08-20/2019-03-30 | study: EMG produced TPA metagenomics assembly of... | reverse complement strand
GTCGCGGGCGAGGGTCTCGGGGTCGCAGCTGACGTAGACGACGCGGCGCGGCTTCATTTTGTTGACTGCCGCGATGCACTCCGGCGTACTGCCCGCGCGGGGCGGGTCAAGGAACACTACATCCGGGTGCAGGCCCTCCCCGGCCGCGGCGGCCATCCATTCGGTGGCGTCTGCGCAGACAAAGCGGGCATTTGCAATTTTGTTGCGGCGGGCGTTGGCGGCGGCGTCCTTCACGGCGGCGGGGTTGCGCTCAACACCGATGACCTGTTTGGCCAGCGGCGCAGCGCAGAGGCCAATCGTGCCGATGCCGCAGTAAGCGTCAATAACCGTCTCGCGGCCCGTCAGCTTGGCAAGCTCCAGCGCTTTCTTGTACAAAACCTCGGTCTGTGTGCGGTTGACCTGGTAAAAGCTGCGGGACGAAATGGCAAACTGCGTGCCGCACAGCGTATCCAGCACAAAGCCGGGGCCGTAGAGCGTTTTCTCGCGGCTGCCCAGCACGGCGCTGGAGCGGGTGGGGTTGATATTCTGCACGATGCTGACGACCCAAGGCGCTTTTTTGCGCAGAGCCGTGCAGAAATTCTTGCTGCCGGGCAGGTCGGGGCCGGGCGTGACCAACGTGACCAGCACCTTACCGTCGCCGGAGCTGCGCAGCACGGTATGGCGCAAAAGGCCGGTGCCGCGGTCCTCATCGTAGGCGGTCCAGCGGCAGGCGCGGGCGGCGTCCAGCACGGCGGCGAGCGTCTTATTCAAAATTTCCTCCTGCAAAAGGCAGTCCGCGCCGGGCAGGACGCGGTGGGTGCCCTCGGCATACAGGCCGCAGACGAGTTTGCCTCGCTGGGTGGCAAAGCTGGCAATGGCCTTGTTGCGGTAGTGCAGCGGCTCGGCCATGCCCTGCACGGCCTTGACCGGGGCAAACCCGCCCAGCAGCTCCTGCAGGCGGGCCTGTTTTTGGGCAAGCTGTTCACGGTAGGGCAGCGCCAGCAGCGGGCAGCCGCCGCATTTTTTCTCGTAATTGACACAGGTGTTTGGCATAGGAAACGGCCTTTCTCTTGCACATCGTTTGCAAGGCGTGCTACAATGGTAATAAGAGCAAATCCAAAACGGAGGTACTTACTATGAATGTATTGTTGATCAACGGCAGTCCGCACAAAAACGGCTGCACCAACGCAGCCCTGACCGAGATGGCCAAGGTGCTGAACGAAGCGGGCATCGAGACGACGATTTTCCACATCGGCTCTGCGCCAGTGGGCGGCTGTGTGGGCTGCGGCGGCTGCAGCAAGGCGGGCAAATGCGTGTTCGGCGGCCCTGTGGCCGACGTGCTGCCGCTGGTCGAGAAGGCCGACGGCATCGTGTTCGGCGCGCCGGTCCACTACGCCACGGCGGCGGCCAGCATGCTGGGCTTTATGCACCGGCTGGCCATCAGCGGCGGCAAATATCTGCGCCACAAGCCCGCGGCTGTCGTGACAAGCGCCCGCCGCGCGGGCACGACGACGGCGCTGGAGGCCATGGAGAAGGTGCCGCAGTTCTTTGAGATGCCGCTCATCAGCTCTACCTACTGGCCGATGGTCCACGGCGGCAAGGCCGAGGAGGTTCTCTCCGACGAGGAGGGCCTGCAGATCATGCGCAACCTGGGCCGCAACATGGCGTGGATGCTCAGGTGCATCGAGGCCGGCAAGGCGGCGGGCATTGCGGCACCTGTGGCGGAGAATGACAAGCGGACGAATTTCATCCGGTAAATTTGGCAAATAAAACGGGAGGTCAGAGACCTCCGGCGGGCGGCAAGGCCCGCGGGAAAGCCTCCCCTGTAAGGGGAGGTGGTCGAGTGCAGCGATGACCGGAGGGGCTTTTGCCGCTTTGCCTTTACGCCAAACTCTTGCTTCGGCCCCCGTTGACGTCGTCCTCGGTCACGGCCTTGGTCGTTTTATCGGCGGTCTGGGCGTTTTCCGGGGCATGGCCGGTGGGCCAGACGTTCTGCAAAAGTGCGATGATCGGCTCATAATCCTGCGTGCGGGCAGCGGCCGTGACATAGATCGTCTCGCCGCAATCGTAGTCGATCTGGGCAAAGATCGTCTGGTAGCTGCCGCAGTCATAGCGCACTGCCGACACAGCGGCATCGGGTACGGTAAAGCCGATATCATACCGGACCGTGCCGGTCGTTTCCTCCAACTCCTGCCCCGACTGGGCAAGAAAATCCGTGTAGGTGTCGGTGGTCTGTAAAAGCACCACCGTGTAGCTCAGCTGGTTGCCCGTGGTCAGCGACAGCGTGTCGTCCTGCGCCATGACGGGTTGCTCCCATTGGTTCTGGTCATAGACGACAGTCACGCCGTTGTCGCCGTCGCAGGTGGTGTAGTCCGGCTCGGCGCTTGTCACAAAGCTGTCGCCGCCGTAGAGGTAGAGCATCACATCCTGAAAGCTGCACCCGGTCAGGGTCAGGGCAGTCAGCGCGGCGAGGGCCGCAGCGGTCCATTTTTTCATAAGTCTGTTCCTTTTATAATAGCATAATGGCGTAAAAGCCCAGCGCCGACGCGGCCAGCACAAAGGCGTTCCAGCCAAGCACGGCAAAGACGCCGCCGAACGCGAGACCGGCCAGCACGTCGCTGATATAGTGTACGCCGGTCACGACGCGGGAAATCGCAATGAGAACGCCCAGCACGGCCAGCACCGCGCCGAGCGGCGGCAGCACGTACCACGCCGTCCCGGCAATGGCCGCCGCCGAAAAGCAGTGGCGGCTGGGCATGCTCTGGCCGGTCTTGTCTTTGGGGAAAAGCGGCGTAAAGCCCAGCGCCGTGTAGGGCCGCGGGCGGTCAATGAGCTTGCGCACCAGCGTGCCGACGACGAACGCCGACGCGGGCACGACGAGCGCGGGCCAAAGCTGTCCCATCCGATGCCACGCCAGCCAGGCCAGCATACCCAGGTACAGCAGGTAGACGAGCACCACGGCGCTGCGGCTGACGAGCCGCAGCGCCTTTTTGGCGGCTGGCCGTGCATTGAACCACCCGATGACGGCGCGATATTGCTCTGCGTTCATAGGGGCATCCTCCCGGAAATAATTGTACAGTATAAGAATAACATTCTGCAAAAGGCTTGTCAAACGGCGGGGCAAATGTTTATAATAGGTTTACAAGTACTGTAAAAAATGGGAGGTTTGTCCCTTTGTTTGGTTTTGCAAATGGGCTGCTGGCGTTTCTGGCGCTGGCGGCTGTGCTTGATTTTCTGCCCGTGCTGCGGCACAGGCGCGCCCCTGCTGTCTGGTGGGGCGAGGAACGGCTGCTGTTCACCACGCGCTATGCGTCGGTGCGCCAAAAATACGGTGCATGGGCATTTTTGCTGGGCGTGATGGTGTATGAGTTCATCGTTGTGTTCAACAACAGCATGGCGCGGGAAAACTGGCCCTGGCTGCAGACGCGGGTCTCCCCCGTGCTGGACTGGGTCATGTATCTCTGCTTCGGCTTTAAGATCCTGCTGGGCACAAAATACAATGGCCGCAGCATGGTCTGCGCCGGGCTGCTGTACTTTGTGGCGCGGTGGGTCTACTTCAACGGGCAGAACATCTGGTGGCTGGGGCTTTGCGTGGCCCTGCTGGCCGCCAAGGACGTGCCGCTGCGCCGTGTGATGAAGGCATTTCTGGCCTGCGGCGTGCCGACGCTGGCGCTGGTGGAGCTGCTGCACTTTGCGGGCATCATCGCGCCCGACGCGGCCAGTGAGCGCAACGGCAGCTACCGCCTGATGTTCGGCTACGGCCACCCCAACACCTTCGGCGGGGTGATGTTCGGCCTGCTGCTGGCGTGGGTGCTGCTGCGCCGCGCCAGGCTGACCTGGCCGGAACTGGCGGGCGTGGCCGCCGTGGGCGTGTTCCTGATGGTCGGCCCCAAGTCCCGGTCCGCGGCGCTCTGCACGTTTTTGCTTGTTTTGCTCCTGGCACTGGCAAAGCTGCGCACCCGCAGGGGGCTGCACCCGGGCAGCAGACCGCTGGCAGCGCTCTGCGCGGCCACGGTGCCGGTGCTGGCCGCGGTCAGTTATATTTTACCGCTGTTCGTCGTAAAAATCGGGCCGTGGGCCAACGACATCGGCCCCGGCTGGCTGAAGAAGCTCGACGACCTGCTGACCTGCCGCATTTCGCTGGCATGGGCGGCATACCGGGTGTTCGACATAAAAATTGCGGGCCAGATGCTCCCGGACTGGCCCGCGCTGGACAATATTTTTGTGTATCTGCTCTACCTGACCGGCCCCGTGATGGTCGTGCTGGTCTGCGCGCTGATGATGACGGCGCTGTACGGCTATGCCCGACGCGGGCAGTGGCAGGCCGTGGCCTGCCTTCTGGTCATGCTGGCCTATGGCTACATGGAGAGCCAGGTCACCCACCTGACCAGCGACCCCGCTCTGCTGCTGCTCTGCGGCGCGGTGTTTGCACTGCCGCGGGAACGGTGGTTGGATGAATAAAAGGCAGCTGACGTAAAGCTCCGCGGGCGGATATGGAATCCGCCCCTACGGCGTGTGCGCGGGCGAGGAATGCCCGCCCCTGCATCGTCCACAGCGTTTACTCCTCCGGGTAGGCGTCGGCGGAAATTTCCACGGTTTCCTCCTCCGAAGCGGCTTCGGCGCCGGCCTTGGCGGCAGTGATAAGCCCTGTCACCTCGCCGGACGGCTTTTGCAGTAAATATGCCCCCACGGCCTTAGCCTTGTAGACCAGCAGCACACAGTAGGTGTCATGGTCGCCCGTAGAGAGCTGCGGGCAGAGCACAGTCCACTTTTCCACGGTCCTGCCCTTGTAATCGGCCAGGTCAAGGCCGCTTTCCTGCACGATCTGGTTGAAGGCGGCAAAGCTGTCGTCCCACTTTTTGGGGATCTTCACTTTGTCCACCGCCGCACTGGCCAGGTCGGTGTCAAAGCCGTAGCCGGTAAAATAAGTCCCGATGTCCTGCGTGGTCTCGATGCCCGGCACCGCCGCGGCGGACGCTGTGACTGCCCCACCGGAAAAATGCACCGCCGCGGCCACCGTGCCGCACAGGCAGACGGCGCACAGAGCCAGCGCGCCCGCCTGCCGCAGACCGGGTTTTGTAACGGTAAATAAAAACATAAGCGCAGCCCCCTCACACATTGTCAATGCAATGTATGCGGGGGCTGCGCGTTTTATGTGTTCAGTGCGCGGCGGGTGGCGGGCGCATATTGAATGCACCCCTACGACGAAACGCGGTGCCCTGTCCGTAGGGGGCGGATTCCATATCCGCCCGCAATAGCAACGGCCATACGCATTACTTATACTGCTGTTTCGGCGCGTACCACTGGAAAATGACCGCGTCGTTCTCGGTCTCGAGCTTCCGGGTGTCATGCTCGGGCAGGGCGGTCCACATGACCATCATGGCACCCAGGCGCGCGCAGAGACGCACGGCCCAGTTGCGCTTTTCAGGGCACCAGGCGATAAAATCAGGCCGCCCCAAAAAGTTGCCCAGGCAGTGGGAGAACACGAACGCGGGCACGGGATGCGCACCGGTCTTGCGGTAGCTCCGGTAGCTGTCGGCCAGCTGACCGCGCAGCAGACCGGGGGCCTGCCGCCGCACGATGCCCACGACGCGGGGGTCGAAGCTCTCGATGCAGTAGGGGCCGGGGTAGGTCTTGAGCTCGGCAATCGTTGCGCGGCAAAGCTCCTCCAGATAGGTATGCTTGTACTCGCTGCGGCTCTTGATCTCGACGATCAGCGGCGTGTCGGGGTTGGCCTCGGCGACGGTGCGCAGCATATCGGCAAACAGAGGCGGGTGCTCGTCGCTGCCGGCCAGCGGCTGGGCCGAGAACTCCGCCCACGGCATATCATGGACAAAGCCCTTGGCCGGGGTCATACGATCTAGCGTATCATCGTGAAAAACCACAAGCCGCCGGTCCGCGGTAAACTGTACATCCAGCTCAATGCCGTAGCCGTTTTTGGCCGCCGCGGCAAAGGCGGGCAGGCTGTTCTCCGGCGGGCGCTGATCCTTGCCGAAGAACCCGCGGTGTGCGCAGTTGCGGCCCAGAAACGGCGCACGCAGGGCGTCCCGCCGCTTGCCCGGCCAGACGGCGAACAGCGTCAGAACCACCAGAAGTAAGACAATGCAAAGCAGAATTTTCATAATCGCTCACGCTCCTGCCGTCATTGTACCGCGTACAGCGGCAAAATGCAACAGGTTTTGCAAAAAGGATGCACTTCCGTAAAGGTATATGGCAGGACCCGGATATAAGCAAACATTTTTATAAAAATTTTATTTTTTTTCACAATTCTTCCACTCTTGCATTGTATTGTGGTAATATAGACGTATAAGGAGGGTATTCCTATGGCTAAAATTCTGATCGTGGATGATGAGCCGCGCATCCGGGACCTCATCCGCGAGCATCTGCAATACGCGGGCTTTACCTGTGAGGAGGCCGGCGACGGCACCGCCGCGCTGAGCGTGCTGAGCCAGGGCGGCATTGATCTGGTAATTCTGGACATTATGATGCCGTTTATGGACGGCATGACCTGCCTGCGGGAGATGCGCACCCGCAAGATCATGACACCCGTGATCATGCTGACCGCCCGCAGTGAGGAATACGACAAGCTGACCGGGCTGGAGAGCGGTGCCGATGACTATGTCGTCAAGCCGTTCTCCCCGCGGGAGCTGGTCGCCCGTGTCAAGGCCGTGCTGGCCCGCACGATGCCCAAGCCCGCCGAGGCCACCGGGAGCTATACCTTCGGCGATTTGTCCATCGACACGGCCAGCCACAGCGTAAAGGTGGCCGGGCAGGAGGCGTCGTTGACCCCGAAGGAGTTTGACCTGCTGGTTTTTCTGGTCAGCAACAAGGGCATTGCGCTGAGCCGCGAAAAGATCCTGCAAAAGGTCTGGAACTATGACTATTACGGCGAGGACCGCACCGTGGATACCCACGTCAAGATGCTGCGCGGCCATCTGGGTGCCTGCCGTAAGATGATCGTGACCGTGTGGGGCATCGGGTACAAGTTTGACCCGGACGCTGTATGAAAAAGGACGAAATCAAGCAAAAGCGCCCCTTTGCGCCCGGCATCCAATGGCAGCTGATGCTCTTTATCGGCGGCATCACGCTCTTTACGCTGCTGCTGGTGTGGGGGATCATCACCTACGCGCTGGAGCCGCAGTACAACCGCAACATTCGCGCCAAGCTGGACAGCAAGGCCGCCGCCATCACGGCGCTGATCGACCAGTCGGACGCGGAAATTTCAAGCCGCACCTATCAGGGGCTCTATCTGAACGATGAATTCTGGAGCGGCGTGAGCCAGACGTTCCGGGACAAAAAAATCAACGTTGACGGCAACTGCGTGGATTTCTCCGATTCAACGCTGCGCTGCCTGAAAGCCTACGAGAGCATGTACCCCTGCCTGCTGCATGAGAGCACCGGCGCGTTCGGCGGGGAGTTCGGCTACAATCTGGACACCCGCATTGCCATTCAGCTGCGGCAAAAGCTGTTTCAGGACGGCTCGCTGTACCAGATCGTAAAGATCGGCTCCTCGATGCAGATGTGCGTCGGGCGGCTCTCCGCCGACGGGCAGTACGGGGTTATTGTCTCGGCAAGTCTGGCGCAGATCACGACGGCCGCCGAGGTGCTGCGCGCGATCCTTGGGCCTGTCGCGTTGATTCTGCTGGTGCTGGACCTGCTGCTGGCGATACTTTTCAGCCGCTGGTTCACGAACCCGATCCGCAAGCTGTCCAACGGCGCGCAGGAGATTGCCTCCGGCAACTACGATGTGCAGATCAAGGTTGAACGCCACGATGAGATCGGACGTCTGGCCGAGGATTTCAACCACATGGCCGCCGAGGTCAAGCGCAGCGCCCAGCTCGAAAAGGACATTCTGGCGAACGTCAGCCACGACTTGCGCACCCCGCTGACCCTGATAAAGGGCTACGCCGAGACCGTGCGCGACCTGACCGGCAGCGACGACGCCAAGCGTACCGAGCAGTGCAACATTATTGTCGATGAGACGAACCGGCTTTCCACGCTCGTCAACAGCGTGATGGAGCTGAGTAAAGTGCAGAGCGGTGCGGAAAGGCCGAATCTTGTTGACTTTGACATGAGCGACCTCTGCTTTGAGGTCGCGGGCCGCTACGACGCGCTGTGCGACAAAAATCACTGGCAGCTTGATTTGCAGGCCAACGAGCCCTGCCCGGTCAGCGCCGACCCAGCCATGATGGAGCGGGTCATGCACAACCTGCTGGGCAATGCGTTCCACCACATCGGTGCGGACGGTGTCGTTGTGCTGCGGGCCATCCCGCAGGAGAAGGGCTGCCGCATTGAAATCGAGGATCACGGCCCCGGCATCCCGCCGGAGGATCTGCCTTACATTTTTGACCGCTACTATCGTGCGCGGCAGGACAGCGGGCGCACCGGCACCGGCCTGGGCCTATCCATCACGAAGGCAATTTTACAGCAGCACGGCTTCGCCTTCGGCGTTGACAGCGCCGTTGGCCGCGGCTCGACCTTCTGGTTTGAGATGAAGGATACGCGGAAATAGCAGCCCTGCTGCCGCGTAGGGGCCGGGCATGCCCGGCCCGCAGCCTTCCCGCAAGTGCCCGTTTACCGTACACGTCAGGGCCGGACATGTCCGGCCCCTACAAACCTACCTAAAGGGAGTACGCTATGGAAAATCTGAACACACAAATGGACGACCAGCTGAAAAACCGCGTTGCGGAGCTGAACCGCGCCAACGACGAAAACCGCGACGGCAGGCTGGACACCGCCGACCTGAAGGCGCAGCTCAACCGCATTGAGGCCCAGCTGGAATTACAGGATCAGCAGAACCGCGGCATCATTGCCAACCAGCGCAAGCGCATGGTGCTGAGCGTCGTGCTCTGCGTGATCATTCTGGCGGCGCTGGCGTTTTTCAGCTGGCGGATGAACGAGGCCTACGTCAACGTTATGGACGCCTGCAACCGCGTGAACGATCTGGCCGACACCGTCCAGACCAGTCTGGACACACTGGATCAGGCCCAGCTGGACAGCATGATGCAGGATCTGCCGGAAATCACCGCACAGCTGAAAAAGGTCGATGTTGACGCCCTGAACAAGGTCCTGACCGAGCTGCCCGCCCTGATGGACACCGTCAACAGCCTGCAGACCCAGGTACAGAACATCTCGAACTGGTTCAGCAGCTTAGGGTCGGTGTTTGGACGGTAAATTAAAATAGGAACGCCTTCCCCCTTGGGGGAAGGTGCCCGAGGCTCTGACCGAGGGCGGATGAGGGGCAGCCTTCCGGCTGCGGCCCGGTTACGGGTTGCAGCGGAAGGCTGCCCCTCATCAGTCCGCTGCGCGGACAGCTTCCCCCGCGGGGGAAGCCTTTTGGGTTGCGGCCTTATGGTAATACGCCCACCGCGGTGAGCCATCCTCAGTGTAGATCCTCCCGCACCTCACAAAACCGCTCTTTTCCAGCGCGCGCTGCATGTAGACGTTATCGGCGTGGGTGTCGGCACGCACAGGCAGGCCCTGCCGCAGGCACCAGTCAATACAGAACTGCCCGATACCGCGAACCTGCCCTGCCGACGCCATCCGGTGGATCGTTGCGTAGGGCAGGTCTTCGGGCCAGGCACCGTCCTCCATGATGCGATAGGTCGGCTCGTCGCCGGGGATCAGGCAGAACACGGCCTGTATGGCCCCCTCCCCCATCACCACATAGCAGACGCCGCACTCGATCTCGGCGGCAAGGCGCGCCGCGCCGGGGTAGCTGTCCGGCCACTGGTGCGGGTTGCCATGGGTGCGCATGAACACCCGCGCGTTGTCAAAAATCTGCAAAAGCGTCGGCAGGTCTGCCGCCGCGGCCCTGCGTACTGTCAGCTCCATACCCATCCCCTCCCTTTGGTAAAAAAGTATACCACAACCGCCGCGGGCGGGCAATACGCCCTTGCATCTCCACCGATGTTGTGCTACACTATAGCTGCAAAAAGTTAGACGAGTCAAACTTTCAAAGTGAAAGAGGATTGTAGATATGACACTGGCGGATTTGAAAATCGGGCAGGATGCTGTACTGCGTACCATCGGCGGCCAGGGCGAGCTGCGCCACCACCTGCTGGACATGGGCCTGACCCCCGGCACCGAGGTCACCCTGCGCAAGGTCGCGCCGATGGGCGACCCCATCGAGGTCGAGCTGCGCGGCTATGAGCTGACGCTGCGGCTGGACGACGCGGCAAAAATCGAAGTGGAGAACGTCCACGAGACGGACCGCGCCGCCCGCAGTGAGGAGCGCCACACCGCGGTGCCTCACCCCGGCGTGGGCGAGCTGCGCAAGGCCCCCAGCTACCATGACCGCAAGAGCGGGGCCGAAATTCCCAAAGGCCAGCCGCTCCGGTTCGCGCTGGCCGGCAACCAGAACTGCGGCAAGACGACGCTTTTTAACCAGCTGACCGGCTCCAACCAGCACGTTGGCAACTTCCCGGGTGTGACGGTGGACCGCAAGGACGGCGTCATCCGCGGCCATGCCGAGGCTACCGTCACCGACCTGCCGGGCATCTACAGCCTGTCCCCCTATTCCAGTGAGGAGATCGTCACCCGCGATTTTCTGCTCAACACGCACCCGGACGGCATCATCAACATTGTGGATGCGTCCAACATCGAGCGCAATCTGTACTTAACGATGCAGCTCATGGAGCTGAACATTCCGCTGGTTCTGGCGCTGAACATGATGGATGAGGTCCGCGCCAACGGCGGCACCATCATGGTCAACGAGCTGGAGGAGCTGCTCGGCGTGCCGGTTGTGCCAATTTCCGCTGCCAAGAATGAGGGCATCGACGAGCTGGTCGAGCACGCCCTGCATGTGGCCCGCCACCGCGAGACACCGGGCCGCATTGACTTCTGCGACGCTGGGGACGGCGCGGGCGGTGCGGTGCACCGCTGTGTACACGCCGTAAGCCATCTGATTGAGGATCACGCTGCCCGCACCGGGCTGCCGCTGCGTTTTGCCGCAACAAAGCTGGTCGAGGGCGATACGCTGATTGAATCCGCGCTGGACCTCGATGCGAACGAGACCGAGCTGCTCGGTCACACGATTGCCGAGCTGGAAAGTGAGACGGGTCTTGACCGCGAGGCAGCGCTGGCAGATATGCGGTTCAACTTTATTGAACGCCTCTGCGACAAAACCGTTGTGCGGCCCGGCGAAAGCCGCGAGCACAAGCGCAGTGTGGCCATTGACCGCATCCTGACCGGCAAATACACCGCCCTGCCCTGCTTTATCGGCATTATGGCGCTGGTATTCTGGCTGACGTTCGGTGTCATCGGCGCGGGCCTGTCCGACCTGCTGACACTGGGCATTGACGCGCTCACCAACCTGACCGACCACGCACTGACGGTCTACGGCATCAACCCCGTTGTGCACAGCCTTGTTATTGACGGCATCTTTGCGGGCGTGGGCAGCGTGCTGAGCTTCCTGCCGACCATCGTCACGCTGTTCTTCTTCCTGTCGATTCTGGAGGACACCGGCTATATGGCGCGTGTGGCCTTCGTCATGGATCAGCTGCTGCGCCGCATCGGACTTTCGGGCCGCAGCTTTGTGCCCATGCTCATCGGCTTCGGCTGCTCGGTGCCCGCCATCATGGCCACCCGCACGTTGTCCAGTGACCGTGACCGCAAAATGACGATCCTGCTCACCCCGTTCATGAGCTGCTCGGCCAAGCTGCCGATCTACGCCCTGTTCACGACGGCGTTCTTCCCCCGGCAGTGGCGTGCCGTCGTGATGATCGGGTTGTACATCACGGGCATCCTGTGCGGCATCCTGTACGCGATCCTGCTGAAATTCACCAAGTACAAGGGCGAGCCTGTCCCCTTCGTCATGGAGCTGCCCAACTACCGTTTTCCCTCGGCGCGCAGTGTCTGCCAGCTGATTTGGGAGAAAGCCCGCGACTTTTTGCAGAAGGCCTTCACCATTATCTTTGTGGCAACGGTGCTGATCTGGTTCCTGCAGACCTTTGACATGCGTCTGAACGTGGCCGCTTCGGCGGACAAGAGCCTGCTGGCGGCCATCGGCAGTTTTATTGCTCCCCTGTTCAGGCCGCTGGGCTTTGGCGACTGGCGCGTTTCCACCGCGCTGATCACCGGCTTTACGGCCAAGGAGAGCGTTGTCTCTACGCTGACGGTTCTTCTGGGCGGGGACACCGCCGCACTGACCACGCTGTTTACCCCGTTCACGGCCATCGTGTTTCTGGTGTTTACGCTGCTGTACACGCCCTGCGTGGCCGCGATTGCTGCCGTCAAGCGTGAGCTGGGCGGTGCCCGCGCCGCAGCAGGCGTCGTTTTGATGCAATGCGGTATTGCATGGATCGTGGCATTTGTGGTACACTGTGTAGGAACGGTGTTCGGCCTGGTGTGAACCGCGCCGGAAAGCACCCCCTACAGATACGTATGAGGTAGTATACGATATGGCAAGTGTTATCATTGTTATGATTATTTTTGTGCTGCTGGCGCTGGCGATCCTGTTCATCTGCCAGAACGGCGGCTGGCAGGGCGGCTGCGGCGGCAACTGTGCCGGCTGCCACAGCAAATGCGCCGAAGCGGAAAAGAAGCCGAAGAAATAACTCTCGCCTCCCTCTGCGAGGGAGGTGGCCAGGAATTTCGCTCCCCTTTTGCAAGGGGAGCTTTTTTCTTGCCCTGCTGTTGCACAAATGCACAAAAACGGGTATACTTATAAATAAGTATAATTTCAGGGAGGCATTGCCCATGAAAGCTGATAAATACCGCTTCGACGGCGCCCGCACCTGTGACCTACGGGCGCTCTCCTGCGACGGCAAAGCGGATGCACCGGACAAAGACGAAATTCTGGCCAAAACTGCCGAGAAGCTGCAAAAGATGACCGCATTGGAGGCTGAACGCTGATGCCGCCCATCCGTGTTTTACAGGTCATGCCCGCCATGGACGCCGGCGGCATGGAGACCTTTGTCATGAACGTCTACCGCACGATCGACCGGGAGAAGGTCCAGTTCGATTTTCTCTATCACTACGATAAACCGTGCTTTTTTGACGATGAAATCCGTGCGCTGGGCGGGCGCATCTTCAAGCTGACCGTCCGGCAGGACAACAACCTGCCCCGCTACCTGCGTGAATTGCGGGCGCTGTTTGCCGCCCACCCCGAGTGGCGCATCATCCACGGCCATTACAGCGGGTTTGGCATGTTCTACAGCCCCGCGGCGCGGAGCGCGGGTATCCCCGTGCGGTGCGGCCACAGCCACAATACCGCGTATGAACGCAATTTCGTGGGGCGGCTCGATCATTTTATGAGCAGCTTTTTCAACATCGGCCTGACGGACCGCTTTGCGTGCAGTGAGAAGGCCGGGCAGATGCTTTTTGGCAAGCATCCTTTCACTGTCGTGCCCAACGGCATCGACACGGCGCGTTTTGCCGCCCGCGACCCGCAGCGCCGTGCGCTTTTGCGCGGTGAGCTGGGTGTGACCGATCAGGAAATCCTGTTCGGCCATGTGGGGCGGTTCTCCGACCAGAAGAACCACCCGGGACTGCTCAAAATTTTTGCCGCCGTGCGCACCCGCCTGCCCAAGGCACGGCTGGTGCTGCTGGGCGGCGGCGATCCCGCCTACGTGGAAAAAATGCAGGCGCTGGCCTCCGAGCTCGGCCTTGGCGACAGTGTGATCTTTGCGGGCGTGCGCAGCAACATCCAGAGCTTTTACGACGCGATGGACGCCTTTTTGCTGCCAAGCCTTTTCGAGGGCCTGCCCGTCGTGCTGGTGGAGGCGCAGACCGCGGGTCTGCCCTGCTTTGTGGCCGACACGGTGGACCGCGGCGCGGCGTTCACCGACAGGGTAAAATTCCTGCCGCTGAACGACACCGCTGCGTGGGCAAACACAATTGCGGCGGCCTCCTTCCGCCGCGACCCGCAGGCGCGGGAGAAGGCCATTAAGGCCGGATATGACATCCACACGAGCGCCGAGGTCCTGCAATCCTTTTACCTGCGCCGTTATGCCGAGGTGACGCCATGAAGCCCTGTGAGATCGCAGTCATCGTACCTGTACATAATGCGGCGGCGTTCCTGACCGCCTGCACCGACGCGATTGCTGCCCAGAAATTTGACGGCTTCCGGTGCATTCTGGTGGAAGACGGCTCCACTGACGACTCCCCCGCGCTCTGCGATGCCATCGCGGCGGGCGACCAGCGCTTTGTGGCGCTGCACCAGACCAACAGCGGTGTCTGCGCGGCCCGCACGGCGGGTGTGCGCGAGGGGCGGGCGCTGGGGGCCAAATGGTTTGCGTTCTGCGATGCGGACGATTTGTACCACCCTGAGTTTCTGGACACGCTGTATGCGGCGGTGACGAACAGCGGGCTGCCGCTGGCCTGCTGCCGGTATGATACCTTTACCGACACTGTGCCCGCTGACGCGCCCGCGCCCTGCAACAGCAAGATCCTGCGAAGCCCCGCCCATCTGGACGCGCTGCTGCATGACCACGCCGTGGATTACGGCCTGTGGAACAAGCTGTTCTCCGCCGACCTGCTGACCGAGGAGATGCTCGACAACGGGCTGGCCTATAACGAGGATCTATTGGCGAACTGGCGTGCATTTTTAGCCGCTCCGGGGTGTGCGTTCTGCGATTTTACAGGCTATCACTACCGCCAGCACGCGGCCAGTGCCAGCCACCGCGCCCTGCCGCCGCAGAGCATCGACGACCAGCGCCGCGCCGCTGCGGAGATCCGCGCCACGGCCCCCGCCGAAATGCAGCAGAGTGTGAACGCCTTTTACTATGAAAAGCTCGTCTATCTGGCCAGCATGATCCTGCGCCGTGCCAACGCCGCAGACTACCGCGTCCAGTTGAACGAGCTGAAGATCGGCATTGCCTCGGGGGCTGACGACCCGCAGCTGGGGCGCAATCCGCTGCTGCCCCGGAGCATCCGGCTTTCGGCCTGGCTGACGCTGCACATGCCGCGGCTCTGGCAGTGGGCGTGCCGAAATTTCTTGAAGGACCGACAATAATGCGCATTTTACTTGTACTGGATCGGGTGGAGAACCCCGCCAGCGCCAACGCCCTGATGGGCTTTCGGCTGGCGGAGCAGCTGCTCCGCCGCGACCATACCGTACATATTTTGACCCTCTGGGACGGCCTGCACACCCCGCCCGCCCCGCCGGAGGGGGCCATGCAGCACCTGCTGGCCTTTGCCGACGAGCGCCAGATGAACGAGGCGCTGGAAAACGGCCAAAAGGGGGGCACGCCGGTGCCGCTGCGGCTGGCCCGGCTGGCTGCACACCCCGCGGCAGCGGCGGCGGCGTTCCGCCAGCTGGTGCTGAAGCAGCCCCGCCGTACCGTGGACAGTCGGCGGGAAATCGAGCGGCTGGACGCCGAATTTCATTTTGACGCAGTCTGTGCCGTCTGTGCGCCCTACCGCACGGCGTTTGCGTTGGAAGCTGCCGCCATCGGCGGGAAGAAATTTTTGTGGCAGCTGGATCCCTATGCCTCCAACCGGGACTACACAGCCCCGGGCGGCTTTGCGCGGGAGGGGCAGCTGCTGAACGCGCTGGACGGGACCTTCGTCACGCCGCAGGCCCTGCCCGACTACGCTGACGGCGCACCGCTGGCCCCGTGGCGGGAAAAGGTACACGTTCTGGGCTTTCCAACGCTGCTGCCGCGGGTCATGGAGCCGGTGGAACACGACGATATACAGTGTGTTTTCTGCGGCAGCCTGCACCCCGGCATGCGGGAGCCCGGCTTTGCGCTGGCGCTGTTCCGCGCACTGCACGACGACGCCGTGACACTGACGATGGCGGGCGGCGGCTGGGAGCGCTTTGAAGCAGATGCCGACGAGACAGCCCGTGCTCTGGGTGCAAAATTTGTGCGCCCCGGCCTGCTGCCGCCCGACGAGGCCGCCGCGCTGGAAAACCGCGCCGACGTGCTTGTCAGCTTGGGCAACACCTATGACAACCAGATGCCCAGCAAGCTGTTTGGCTATTTTGCCACCGGCAAGCCGGTTCTGCATCTGGCTGTGAACGAGAACGACCCCACCCTGCCCTATCTGGCGCGCTACCCGCTGGCGCTGGTTCTGCACCGGAAGGACGGCGTCACGCCGGGCACCGTGGCAAAGCTGCACAGCTGGCTGCACAATGTACAGGGTCATGCCCTGCCCTTTGCCCAGACGGCAAGGCTCTACCCCGAGTTCACCCCGGAGAAGGTCGCGGAGGAGTTTTTAAAGTGGTTGTGAGCGGTCAGCTGCGGCCATTCAAGAGAAAATAAAGGAGTCCCTATGCACATTCTTTGGCTTGTCAGAACCACCCTGCCGCAGGCGGCGGCTGCCTGCGGGCTGGCCGGAGCCAGCGATGTCAGCGGCAGCTGGCTGACCGGGCAGCTGGCCGCGCTGCGCACCTGCCCCGATCTGCACCTGACCGTGCTCTGCGTGGGCAAAGAGGATGCCGACGGCACCGCGGACGGCGTGCATTACCGCGTCGTGCGCGACACTGCCGCCTTTGCGCCGCTTTTGCAGGCCGAGCGCCCCGACCTTGTGCATATATGGGGCACCGAGTTTGACCCCGCCGCCGTCATGGCCGACGCTGCCCGCGCATCAGGCTTACCCGTGCTGTTCAGCGTACAGGGCGTTATGCGGGACTGCGCCGCGCACCTCTGCGACGGCGTGCCCGAAAAATACCGCCGTTCCGGTGCGCTGTGGCACGCCATTGATAAAATCATTCCCGGCGAGTTGCTCGACAATATGCAGGCGAGCTTTGACGCACTGGCCGCAAAGGAGGCCGCAGCGCTGGCCGACGCCCGCTATGTGACGGGCCGCACGGCGTTTGACCGCGCCGCCTGCGCCGCGCTGGCCCCCCACGCCCGCTACTACCCCTGCAACGAGACACTGCGCCCGCTGTTTTATACGGGTACGCTGTGGCATGCGCGGGACTTTGCCGCCGCGCCGGTGCTGCTGCTGCCCCAGGGCAACTACCCGCTGAAAAACCTGCACACCGTCATCAAGGCGCTGCCTGCTGTGCTGGCCGAGTACGGTGACGCCGAGCTGCGCATTGCGGGCTGGCCGCCGCTGGACAAGGGCCCGTTGCTGCGCCCGGTCATTGACCGAATGTTCCCCTACAAGCTCTACTGCAAGCGGCTGGCCGCACAGCTGGGCGTGATGGAGCACATCCGCTACACCGGGCCGCTGGATGCCGCGGCCATGCGGCAGGCGTATTTGGAGGCAGACGCCTTTTTGCTGCCGTCCGGCTGCGAGAACAGCCCCAACAGCTTAGGCGAGGCCATGCTGCTGGGCCTGCCCTGCGTCGCCAGCGCCGTGGGCGGTATTCCTTCGATGCTGGCGAACGGCACCGAGGGTCTTTTGTACGGCGATGCGCTGGCCGCCGACGCGCTGGCCCGCGCCGTTTTGCAGGTGCTGCACAGCCCCGACGGCGGTACGGCCATGGGCCGGGCGGCCCGTGCCCGCGCACTGCAGACCCATGATGCAGCCCGCAACGCCGCTGATTTACTGCACATCTACGAAAGCATTTTGCAGGAGGAGCACCCGTGAGCATTTCCGTCATCATCCCCTGCTACAGGGCCGCGGCCACGCTGCGCCGCGCGGTGGACAGCGCCCTGACCGGTGCGCCCGCCGATTTGGAGGTCCTGCTCGTCGACGACGGCAGCCTCGACGTCACGGGCGCCCTCTGTGACGAATTGGCAGCCGCTGACCCGCGCGTCAGGGCGCTGCATCGTGCAAACGGCGGCGCGGGTGCGGCCCGCAATACCGGGCTGGACGCCGCGCACGGGGACTGGGTGCTGTTTTTGGATGCCGACGATGCGCTTTTACCCGGTCTGTGGGCCGCGCTGGACGCCCTGACCACCGACGCCGACATGATTTTGTTCGGCCTTACGCGGGAAAGCGGCGGTGCGGTCAAGCCCACCGACTACCTGCCCGCGGGGTTCTGCCCGGACTTACAGGCTCTCGGCAGTGCGCTCTCCCCCCTGCTGTTTGACACGGGGCTGCTGGCCGCGCCCTACCCCAAGCTGTTCCGCCGCGCGGCCATCGGGGCTGTGCGGTTTGATGCGCGCCTTGCCATCAACGAGGACGTGCTGTTTAACATACAATTTTTACAGAATACCTCTGCCATTTATTGTCTGGATGGTGTATACTATAAGCAGTATGATACCGAGGCCGGCAGTCTGTCCCGCCGCCTGCGGGGGGACTTGCTGGACGCCGAGCGCGTGACCCGCCCGGCGCTGGCCGATTTGCTGCGGCAAAACGGCATCGACCCGGCCCCCTATGAGGCCGCGAGCCGTCTGCGGGCCTGCCTGAACCAGTACGGTCTGCTGACCGGCTGTAAGGGCACGCTGTCCTATGCAGAGCGCCGCGCGCTGTTTGCTGAAATTTTAGCCGACCCCTCCGCCCGCAAAGCCCTGCGGGAACGCCTGCGGAATGACCCGAACAGGCTTCTGGCCGTGCCGTACCGCATTGGCGTGGCGTGCAATTGGCCGGGGCTGCTGGCGGGGTATACGATGGCGAAGCAACGGCTGCTGTAATGCGGGCGGATATGGAATCCGCCCCTACGGATGCCTCCGCGTAGGGGCCGGACATGTCCGGCCCTCCACCTCGCCAAAACGACCATCTTCCGCTGTGCTGCGGGCCGGGCATGTCGGCCCCTACAAAGTTGCTTTAGAAGGAAAAGCCTATGTCCGACCATCCCAAAATCAGCATAATCTCCACAGTCTACAACACGGGGCCGTACCTGCGCCCGGCTGTGGAGAGCATTCTGGCCCAGACGTTCACCGACTTTGAGCTGCTGCTTGTCGATGACGGCAGCCACGACGGCTCCGCCGCGGTCTGCGACGCGCTGGCACAGGAGGATGCCCGCATCCGGGTGTTCCACCAGCCGAACGGCGGCCCGGCCCACGCCCGCAACACCGGGCTGGACAACGCCCGCGGCGACTACATCGGCATGGTCGATTCCGATGATTTGATAGAGCCGACCATGTTTGCAACGCTGTACAGCGCCGTGCAGGTCGATGGCGTGCGGCTGGCCGCCTGCGCGGGCGACTGCATCGACGCCGACGGCAAAAAAATCGAAGGCCGCATGGTCACGATTTGTCAGGGCGGCGTGCGCGATGCGCAGGAGCTTTTGCTCGAGGCGTTCCAGACCGGCAGCTTTTACGGACCTTTAAGCTGGAACAAGCTGTTCGACGCGCGGTTATTTAAGGAAAAGGGCATTCATTACGATGAGACGATGCTTTTCGGTGACGATGCCAGCGTGCTGCACCGTGTATTTGAGGGTGAGCGCTGCAACTGCCTGACCGATGTGCTTTACCATTACCGAACCCGCGCCGGGCAGATCACAACGGCGGGCTTTCCGCCGCGCAAGACCGACGACCTGCGGATGTACTGGGAGTGGCTGCAATACTTCTCGGCCCGTCCCGGGCGCGAGGAGTACTACGACTGGGCCGTTGTGCGGTACTGGAAGATCTTTTACCAGTTCTGGTGCCAGTCCGATGCGGCGGGCAACCTGCCCGAGGTCAGGCCAAAGTTTATGGCGCATAAAAAGCATTTGGATGCCATTTTGCCCGACATACTGGCAAGCAAATACCTGCCGCTGGGCGAGAAGCTGCGGGCTGCCGCGTTCTGCGCCAGCCCCACGCTGACCTACGGCGCGGCGGCTGCTTGGGGACGCCTGCATACGAGGAAGGGGAAATAAATTATGGAACATATCGCGATCAGTGTAATCGTGCCGATCTACAACACGAAGCCCTATCTGGCCGAGTGCATCGAGAGCATTCTGGACCAGAAGATCAATGTGCCCATCGAGGTGCTTCTCATCGACGACGGCTCCACCGACGGCTGCGGAGAGGTCTGCGACAAGTACGCCGCCCGTGATGAGCGCGTGCGGGTCATCCATCAGGAGAACCAGGGCCTGTCCGCCGCGCGCAACGCCGGCATCGACGCCGCCAAGGGCCGCTATTATTCCTTTATTGACTCCGATGATGTCGTTCTGCCGCGCTTTTTGCAGACGCTGTACGACGCCTGCGAGGAGCACGACGCCTATATGTCCCTCTGCTCTGTCGAGGACGTGCAGGAGGACGGCAAGAGCTGCGACCCGGCCTACTTCACACGCCCCACGCAGGAGGGTGTTTTCTGCGGCAAGGACCTGCTGAACGAGTTTTACACCCCCTACGGCACGGTCTACACCGTCGCGTGGAACAAGATGTACCGCGCCGAGGTCTGGAAACTGCTGCATTACCCCGAAGGCCGCCTGCATGAGGATGACTTCGTCGCACACCGCCTGTTCTGGCGCTGCGACAAGGTCGTCTGCATCGACAAGCCGCTCTATCACTACCGCCTGCGCAACGGCAGCATCTGCCGCACGAACATACGCCCGGAGGCGTTCGACGCCGTGGACGGTCTGGCGGACCGCTATCGCTTTTATGTTGAGAACCACGCGGACCGCGCGGTCATCGACGCGGCCTATGCGGCCTGCTGGCGGCGGTATCTGTTCCTCTGCGCGAAGGTGCGCCAGTACCCGACGCCCGAGCTGGTCAAGGCCATCAGCAAGGAGCAGTTTTTGATGCAGGGGCTCATCAGCTACCTGCCCAACTGCCGCAACATGAAGATGACCGAGAAGCTGAGCGCCGCCCGCTGGTCGATGATGAGCGCACAGAGTTTGTGCCCGATCAAATAAGTCCATTGCTCTGTAGGGGCCGGACATGTCCGGCCCGCAGCCTGCCCAAAAGCGCCCTCTGACGTGAAGCCGCGGGCCGGGCATGCCCGGCCCCTACGT
>ERZ1673741.1330-NODE-1330-length-20757-cov-138.925321_pt1 | contig 20757 bp, 16 predicted proteins | sample MGYA00580209_ERZ1673741 | MGnify/ENA primary metagenome ERZ1673741 (study PRJEB41218, sample SAMN15661754) | gut metagenome | host: Homo sapiens | place: Canada: London | collected 2015-08-20/2019-03-30 | study: EMG produced TPA metagenomics assembly of... | reverse complement strand
TCGATTGCCGGTGCAAAGATACAACATTTTCGGGCAGAATGCAAGCTTTTACCCTAACTTTCTATGTGAGAAAAGCTATAAGTAGCTGCAATACAATAAGTTCTGTTGATTTTCTGTCTGAACTTTATTGCAGAAACAATCAGCAATGGGAAAGTAAGGATGAAAAACGAGCGTGTCATTAAGGGTCAGTGTCATTAAGGGTCATTTAGAAAAATGAAAGTGTCATTTTGAGCTATAGTATATATAAATATTTATTTATATATATACTATAGGGATTTTTCTCCCCCGAAAATGAAAATGACCCTTAATGACCTTGACCCTTAATGACACTCTTGATGATTTCATATTTATAAAAATGATAGGGGCGTAAGTATTATTTAATATATTGGTTATAAGGTAGTTATGTCTATGTTGTTGTATGTGTACTCTAACTTTTGTGTATAACAAAAATCAACATATTAAGTCTAAGTTATAAGCTGTTGTACTGCTTAATTCTACTACTTTATCTTTCCTTTATTGTCGATTTTTGTCAAAAATACCTACCTTCTGAGCGCATTTTAGGATCTGAGGAGGGGCATTTTTCACTCCTAGAAGAGGGCTAAACATCTTCCAAAACCTCTTATTTTGCATTTTATCTTCTGAAAATGCAAAAAACTGCTGATTTTTGCATCATTTCATTTCTTGCTCATAAGAGTAAGGAATATTTACATCTTTCTGAAGTTTTATATGTAGTTCAGATATTAACTAGCGACTTCAAAACTCCTTGTTTAGTGCAGAATCCTAGTATAATGACATTATCCTATTGTATGGTAACCATTATTTACATAATCTGCTTTTTCCCATTTCGCTGTCTAAGGGGTTAAAATCCCTTTAGAAAGTCTTTTTCTACATTTTTGTGTTAATATTTATAATAAAATGTAGATGTTTCGCAATTATTTTGTACCTTTGAAGGCAATTCTGCTATAAAAAGCAGGCTATAAATATAAAATTTAATATATAAGGAAATGACAGAACAGCAAAAACAAGCAATTATAGAAAGTGGAAAGCAATATTTCCGTTCTATTATCATTCCTAATCATTTGAAGAATCTGAATAAGCTTCATCTGAGTAGCTTTGATATAAATCCGTTTCTAATCAACTATCTTGCAGCATTCATAAAGGAAGATTCTCAAATTATTGGTTTAGCTAAGGCTTTAGTTTATCCATATATATATGATAAGGTTATTGATGCAAGTAGCGAACAAGATGTTCTGTCATTAGTTTCCCTGCTTCAGGAAGTTACCGGAGGAGCATCCAATTTTGATGGTATTGATTTCGAATTTGTTGATGCTGTTGATGGTCGCCGTAAATTCTGTCAGTTCAAGGCAGGAGTCAAAACGATAAACAAGGATGATATTGCCTCTGTTCTCTGTCATTTCAAACCTCTTATAAGCCAGCCAAGTTTAAACTTACAGTTTGAGGATCTCGTAGTTGGAGTTTTATATGGTGAGAAAGATAATCTTTCTGATTATTATAAGGCGATAGCTACACATTATCCTGTGTTGTGCGGTTCTGATTTTTGGCAGCATCTTACGGGAGACAAGAACTTTTATGCTCGTCTGCTCAAGGCAATGGGAGAAGTTCTTGATGAAGGAGATTTTGATGGGAGCGAACTCATACAAGCCCCAATTGAGGAGATTGCAGAAGAAATTAAGCAGGAATGTTGTTTGATTCTCTGATCCCATATTTTGCCTATATAGTTCTAAAACAATAGATAATTCTCGTATAGTTTGTAAACCTATAAAAATCATTTATGCCTATGAGTAGTTTTATGCCCTTGACAGAAACACAGTCAATGATATTTGACATCACCAAACTTCACCAAAAATATTGGAGAACGTTTTGTGATGTTTACTATGTTTATTTTGGATTTGAAACAGGAGAGGTACATTCTTATGAACAAAAATATGAAACTTTCTGTCGTCGCAAGGGTGTTTCCGAAGAAAAAGATTATGAAGAAAAACTCTTGTATGTAAAAATAGAAGATTTGGACTTTCTGAAATCGTATGCAGAATTATTCTTTACTCAAACAGAGAGTTTAGAATTCATAGCCTCGCTCTATTTTTTTGTTAAGAAAATGTGGAATATTGAGACTAAACTAAGACACGATGCTGAATTACTCTCTTTTATCTGCCCACGTTGTACTAAAGTTGATTATTCTAAGTATCTGCTTGATGAGAGCAAATGTCTTATAGTTCGCGAAGGTAACTGGCCAAATGTGAGAGAAGTTCTGAAATCTCCTATTTACAGTGCCATGTTAAGGGAAATTTTAGGTCAGGAAGCTTTTGATCATTATACGTTGGATTCACCTCAGTTCATTGATACTGCTTGTGGTAAAAAAGAATACAATTTGGCTGATGAAAGTATAAGGAATTTTGTAAATATGTTTATTGGGAGCCTAATTGAAGCATATAACAGTCAGCTTAAATTTTTTATTTCTGTACAGCCTAAGACTTCTAATTATCCTAAAGGATGTGAACAGATTGCTTTTCTCTATCGTTTGTTTATGTCGTATGAGGACTCTTTGCCTGAAATAAAGGATATATTGGATGAGTCTCCATCTCCGCTCAATCTTGAAGTTTTGCAAGAAGAACGCAATAATCTGATTACTAGCTTTAGAGAAACCACTCTTGGTAAAAGTTGGATGCAACGTATGCAATACAAAGATGGAATCGAGCACGTTGCCAAATATTTTATGCATCATCTTAATGGTTTAACAAAGGAAGAAGAAACTCTATTCTTCTATACGCTTGATAAGATTTGTATTATCGAAGATATACTTAAAGGTAATGCAGATAAATATAGGTTAGACGTAAAATATCCTGAAGGATGGTTTGATAATTATTCATCAACAGAAGATTTAACCTCTCCTGGGTGTCCTTTTGTAAAAGAACCTTCTCAAACTGATGTTATCCTTTCTAAGATTAGGGAATATCAATCGGTAAAAAAGAAGCCTAAGGATCTGGCTATGCCTGTAAGGGCTGCCATAGATGCTGGGGTTATAAAAAGACCTACTTTAAAAGAGTATGAGGAAGTAAAGGGATTTGCAAAAATAGCAAAGTCTAGTTTCGAGGATTATACGAACCCTTGCAAACAGCCTTACAATGATTCTGCTTACAATGGGATGGTAGAAGTATTTAAAAAACTATAGGATTTTGAAAAATGAAAGAAAATTCGATATATGATGCTAAGTCGTTAATGACGGTTTTTGGGAAAAAGGCTGATTTTCCTGAACTAGCCAAGGATTGTGTTGCTTTTAGTAATGCTCAGGGTGGTTGTATGGATATAGGAATAGAAGACGGAGAAACATTACCTCCTAAAGAACAGGTTATTCCAGAAGAACTTCCTACGATTATAGTGAATAAAATTTCCGGATTAACGCATGGGGTTAGTATTTCAGCAGAAATCATTATTGCAGAGAATGGAGGAGAATTTGTACGCCTTCATATTCAGAGAAACCCTAGTGCTATTGCGGTGACTTCTTCCGGTAAAATTTATATTCGTATAGGTGATAATAGTATGCCTGTGGGGTCGGAAGATATTGCTCGTCTGGCTGCAGATAAAGGATGTTTGAACTGGGAGGATATAGTTTCTACTTTCAGCTGGCATGATGCTGATGAGGAGAAACTGAATAATTTTTTGTATCTTATCAAGCATTCTGATCGTGTCTCTTCTTTTGTAAAACAGAAGGATGTAAAAGAATTGCTGGATTATTATTATATGACTGATGCTGATTCTGACAAGATGACGCAGTTAGGTGTATTATTTATAGGCAAGCAGACACAAAGAGGAAGAATTATGAATGCCCCTGTGATTCAAGTAATTAAATATGATTCATATGGGGACAAAGTTAATAAATGGTTATGGGATGATTTTAGCAAGACTCCATATGAGCAGATAAATGAAATTTGGAATGAGGTTCCTGAATGGCGCGAAAGTTCAGAAATCAGCGATGGAATGTTCAGACGTAATATACCTGCATATCCAGAGAGTGTTATAAGAGAGTTGATATCCAACGCTCTTGTTCATAGGCCTTATACCATTCGTGGTGATATATTCATCAATATCTATCCGGAATATATGGAGATAGTTAATCCTGGTCGGTTACCACTTGGAATAACTGTGGAGAATATTCTTCATAGCACAAAAAAACGAAACGAACACATGGCGGGAATCTTCTATGCTTTGCACCTGATGGAGCGGGAAGGTTCTGGATATGATATGATGTATGAAACATTGTTGTCTAATGGCAAGACTGTCCCTTATGTAGAAGAAGGTGAAGATTGGGTTAAGGTTAGAATTGATCGTCGAATTATAAGTCAGGAGATGATAAAGGTTATTGATCATGCTGAGAGAAATATGCTTTTTAAACAAAAGCAGCTTATCTGTCTAGGCCTGATTGCTCAAAATGAAAGTATTACGGCTACAGGGCTCATCAAATTACTTCATTTGAAAGATGCTGATGCCTTGCGCTCTTGGTTACATCCTTTGATAGACAAAGGGTATGTGGTTGCTACCGATAAACGTTCGAAATCTAAAGAATATCAAGTTGATCCTAGAGTTCTGAAAGATAGTCAATACAAGGGGAAAACTACATTGAAGAGGATTGAAAATTACAGATTGAAGGAACTTATAATGGAGGACCTTAAAATTTATGGGCCTTGCTCTGTAACAGATATTCATGAACGAATAGGTAAAGAGATTCCTTTACGTAAAATTCAAATTCAAATCAAATCACTAATTGAGGAGTTGAAAATTACTGCTGAGGGACAAAAAAGATGGACTCTCTATCGTATAAAAACATAAAAAATGCGTTGAAAGGCTTTATATGTTTTTAAAAATGTTTTTATGATAATTGAAAAGGAAGAAAGGGTAACCCTTTGGTAACCAGTAAAAATGCTGGTCTTTTTCGGTCATTTTCGGTCGTCCGGGAATGACCGATTTTGTTTTTAGGCACTTATATAACTATATCTTATCTTTGCGCTCGGATTTGGGAATCAGTTTCTCATTTCCGAGTTTTTTTATTTTAGTATTAACCTGAGCGGAGGCGGGGAACCTCACAAAGTGATTGAAGATGGCCATCGGGAATCCACGGCTTCTCTCGCAAACCGATCAGGAATCATGGCAGAAAAAAAACATCAGCTTACGGCTCTGGGCATTGCCTATGAAGCCGTCATCAAGCTGGGCTATACGCACAGCAAACTGGCAAGGCTCGACAGCAGCATCAACTATCCTACGCTGAGGAATATCAGAGACGGGAAGGAGATGAAGAAAGCTACGGAGCGGTTCTATCTGAAACTTTTCTTCGACCTTATTAATAAGGAATATGAATGGCGAATGGCCTGTGGGGGCGACGGAGCCGTCAGCCTGCTTATCGTGATGAAAAACATCCTTGAAGCGGAGCTGAAATAAAAAGTGGTGAAAAGATGAGGGGGCATTCTTTCACCAACTATTCCGCCGCATCGAAAGTGTTGCTATCTTTGCACCAGCTTTAGCAAGGTTGGGCGGATTAAAGAAAATCTTAAAGGAAGGTTAGACCTTGCGGTTTATAGATTATGAACGGAATGTTTATGAGAGTGGTGCAGCAGGGTGAGGCTTTCGCTGTACAGAGTCAGAAAAGTGAGAACGGACAGATGATGAAATGCAACATCGTTCTCCAGGAGATGGGCGGCAAGTATGAGAACCAGTATGCTGCGGCAATGTTGGGTAATATGGCCCAGTGCAAGTTTGCTCCGGGCGAGCTGGTGGCGGTAACGCTCCGGTTTACGACTCGTGAGTATAATGGTCAGGTTTATCAGGATATCCTGGTTACGGACATAGAGAAACTTGGCAAGTAATTAATCTTGAATTGAAATAGGTGGCGTGAGAATTGTCCCGGGATAATTTGCGCAAACTGAAACTTACGACACTTCTTTCGTTCATCTTCAATTTTAATTTAAGATTTATGAAAAAAGCAAATAAGAAGCAGGTTAATAACCAGCAGGTGAATAATAATGGCTGCCAGCATGTGCAGCTCGGTGGTGTGGCTTACTATGATGATAAGCAGTATTTCCTCTTCAGTCCTGATTCTGTAAATCAGGGTGTTGTAGAAGCGTTTCGCCGTCATGGTGTGGCTCAGCAAATGCAAGACGGAACATTTGATTTCGTAGCAGTTTCTAAGCCGAAAAGCCAGTCGGAACTGATTAAGAAACTGGCGCATGGTCGTTTGAGCAAGACCAAGGATGGGGCTATTCAGCTCACGCTGAAGGTGTTCTGCCATGAGGGACTCAACATCGCCCAAACGCTGACTGTTGAGTCAGCAGAAGGGGCTGATGCTTTAGTGGATTATCAATTAAAACGATAAGTAATAAGATAGATGAGTTGTTATTTAATTAAGGTGGAGAATGGGCACAAGGTTGCCCGCTCCATCACTTCGGAAGAGGAGTATAAGCAGCTGCGTGGAAGCAACGAGCAGAAGGCGAATCTTCGTCTGGCTCGTGCCGGAAACGATGCTGCGAAACGGAGACTGGTGCAGTTTAATTATTCCGGCCACTATCCGCAAGGGGTGGTGAAGGGAATGAAATTGCCAAGCGGTGCTTTCGGGTTTGATATGGATGAGCCGGAGGCTTTTGCCAAGGCTGCCAAGCTGCTGCTGAAGGAACCGGACAAGTACGGATTGCTGATGCTGGAACGCAGTGCACGACAGGGTGGACATGCGGTGTTTGAACGTGAAAAGGGCAAGACGGTTCTGGAGAATCAGGTGAGGATTGCTACGATGCTCAAGTGCGAAATGGATACTTCGGCTCACGACATTAACCGGGTTTATTTCACGACCACATCGGATGACGAAGATTTGCTATTCCTTTCGCCACGGCTCTTCAAGGATGAATATGATGAGACTGCCGTGGCTGCTGAAGGGAAGGTCCTGGAAGAGCGTGAAAGATACGGACAGGAGGAACTGCCGGAAGGGGCGCACAAGGCAAACAAGCATTATGAGCCTTGGAAGGAAGAAATCAAGAAGGATTCTCAAGGGTTTTTTAAGGGTCAGGAATTTAAAAAATCGAGAATTTCTACTTCTGCTATTTCACCTTCTGCTACTTCACCTTCTTCTGCTGCTCAGGACAATTATCTCGGGATTCCTTATGGGGAAATCATTAAGAAGTGGTGGCAGATGTATAATGATGGGCAGGAGCCGATGCGCTCCAACCGCAATACGCTGACCTTTGAGCTGGCTGTGAACCTGCGCCACATCTGTGGTTTTGACCGCAATCTGCTGGCTCAGATTATTCCCTGCTACGATGGGTTTCCCGAACAGGAAAAGATGGCTTGCATCAACTCGGCATTGAACGAGAAAATCACGCAAATGCCTAAGCGACTGAAGGATGTGCTCTCTGCCATCCGTCAGGAACGAATGAAGCAGGGAAATGCGGGTGGTGGTTCGGCGGCTGACAATGAGGCGCTGGTAAATGCGCTGGACGAGGCTAACGCCAAGGACGATCTGTTCTATTATAATGCGCTGCCTAAGTTGCCGCAAGGCATTCGGGATTCCATCAGCGCAGTGGGTCCGGCACTGGCACTGCCTGTAATCACAGCCATCTGTCCTGCCATCGGAATGCTCGCAACGGGCGTGAAGGTTTCCGTTCACGGCAAGATGAACTCGCTGAACCTCATCTCCTACATCGCCGGTGATTTTGCATCTGGCAAGGGAAGTATTGACCCCGTGATTGACGCATGGACTTCGGAAGTGAAGGAAATGGACAAAATGTATCAGCAGAAGGAGGATGAATGGCGAGCCAAGAAACGTGCAGCCAAGAACAAGAAGGAGCAGCCGGAAGAGCCGAAACTGCCTGTAAGATGTCTGACACTGAACAATACGGTGGCGAATCTGGCTGAACGACTGGCGAACACAGAAGGCAAGCACGCCTTCTCGTTTACTCCGGAAGCTGACACCGTAGCGCAGAAGTGGAAATCGGCAATGAGCGACTTTTCCGTCATGTTGAGACAGGCTTACGACGGAACAAGCTATGAGCGTGAAGCAAGAAGTGCAGATGCGGTGAATGTTCATATAGACAGACTGTTATGGAACGTAGTGATGTGTGGAACGCCTGATGCGCTCTATCGAGTGGTAAGCAATTATACGGATGGTTTCCAGAGCCGTATCATCGTGGCAAAAACGCCCGATAATACCTTCACTCCACTTTCTGACAACATGCATGTGATGAACGAACGCCAGCGCGACCGCATCATTCAGATTGCTCATCTTCTGCCTTTGCTGACCGGTGAGGTGGTTCTGCCAAAGCTGGAGGATAAGGGTAGGGAATGGCTGGAACAGATAAGACTGGAAACGATGAAAAATGACGACAAGGTGAAAGCCCGCCAGCGTTTCCGTATCTGTCCAACCACCATGAGAATGATGACCTGCATCATGCTCTGCAAGGTTCTGGAAACGCTGATTCAGAAGCATGGTTTCAATGGAGCCGAGAAACAGCTGAAGGAGTCACCTGACTTGTGGAAGGGAATGCTCGTAAAGACGCAGACACCAGCCATGCTGAATGTCTTTGATGTGCTGGCTGACTACCAGTTGGATAATGCGCTTTACTTCTTTCGTAGCCGAATAGAAGATGCTTTCTCATCCAAGAATTATTGCAGTCAGTCTGCTTACGACAGAAGTCGCAGAGGTAAGAATGATTCCATCTTTGAGCGACTGGACGTAACTTTCACCTTTGAGCAGGCAGAGCAGCAGAGCATTGCACTTAAGGGAGCAAGTGCCACCCATGAGACGGTAAAACAGATGCTAAAGAACTGGAAACGTCAGGGGTTAATCTGTGTATTACCTGACATGCGCTATCAGAAAGTTTCTCCTACAGTCTAAAGAGGGTGTCATTAAGGGTCAAGGTCATTAAGGGTCATTTTGGTTTTCGGTTCTTAAATCAGCCTTAATGGCCGGCCTTGATCCAATTATTCATTATCAATTATTAATTGTAAATTATCATGAACATCAATATATTCCGCCGTCGCTTCACTCCATGGAGTGTGGATGGCACAATGGTTATAGGTGGCAAGATTTTCTGCGACACCTTAGAACGTCCTAACCGTCATTTGCCAGCAGGACGTTATAAGATTTCTCTCATTCCTACCAAGCAAAAGAAGGTGTCGGAGACAAAGAAGAAAAATAAGTATGAAAGAGGAAAATATGAAATCGTTATCAAGCCTGTTATTCTGTTAAGATCCAATTACGTGCCTCGTACTGTTAGGCGCAGAGCTCGCTTCGTGCCTGGCAACGGTCCGCTACGTCTGAGAAACAAGAGTATCATTCTGGGCAAGTCTCATTATACCGGAATCGTAACGCAATCAGAAGAATGCTATAATGAATTTTGCCAGTTGTTGGATGAAGAATTCAAGAGGATGAAGAAAAAGCATCTACCGTGCAGAATCAATCTGTTTATCAGGGATTGGGGGGTTGACGAAATCCCCCTCAATTATCTGCTTATTTTTCAATAATTAATATTCAATATCATGCGTAAGATAAAGGAAATCATCATTCATTGCAGTGCGACCAAGGAAGGTCGCAACTTCACCGTAGCGGATATTGACCGCTGGCACCGGGAGCGCGGAATGCGCTGCATAGGTTATCATTTCGTGATTTATCGTGACGGCAGCATTCATGTAGGCCGTGCGATAGAGGAGGTTGGCGCCCATTGCAAGGGCCATAATTCCATCAGTATAGGCATTTGCTACATCGGCGGCTTATCAAAGAAAGGCAAGCCGAAGGATACAAGAACCCGAGACCAGAAAGCGGCAATGCGCTCGCTCATCGAGCAGCTGAAGGAGGAATATCCATTAGCCACGATTCATGGTCATAATGAATTTGCCAACAAGGCCTGTCCCTGCTTTGATGTAAAGAAGGAGTGGGGGAAGGAGTAAACACAAAAATAGCGGATCTTCACAGACCCGCTATTTCCTAATTTCCTATTTTCCTATTGTATTAATTTTATTAAAAAATTTTAGAAATGTCTTATACGATACCCTGAGCCATCATAGCCTTAGCTACCTTCAGGAAGCCGGCTACGTTTGCACCCTTTACGTAATTTACGTAACCGTCTGGCTCAGTACCATACTTCACGCAGTTAGCGTGAATATCGTTCATGATGTCGTGGAGCTTAGCATCAACCTCCTCACGAGACCACTTCAGACGCTCTGAGTTCTGGCTCATCTCAAGACCTGATACTGCAACACCACCTGCGTTGGCTGCCTTACCTGGAGAGTAGAGAATCTTAGCATCCTGGAATACCTTGATAGCCTCTGGAGTAGAAGGCATGTTTGCACCCTCGCTTACTGCGATTACGCCGTTGGCGATGAGAGCCTTGGCTGCCTCCTCGTTGATTTCGTTCTGAGTAGCTGATGGGAGAGCGATGTCTGCCTTCTCAAACCAAGGCTTAGCACCCGCAACATATTTTACACCATACTTCTCTGCATACTCCTTGATACGGCCACGCTCTACGTTCTTGAGCTCCATGATGTAATCGAGCTTCTCGCGGTCGATTCCGTCTGGGTCGTAGATGTAACCGTCTGAATCTGAACATGTAACTGGCTTAGCACCCAACTGGAGCAACTTCTCCATAGTGTACTGTGCTACATTACCTGAACCTGAAACCAAAACAGTCTTGCCCTTGATGTCAATACCCTTGGTAGCGAGCATGTTGCAGAGGAAGTATACGTTACCGTAACCTGTAGCCTCAGGACGGATCAATGAACCACCGAACTCCTGACCCTTACCGGTCAAGACGCCCTGGAACTGGTGTGTCAACTTCTTGTACATTCCGAAGAGGTAACCTACCTCGCGGCCACCTACACCGATGTCACCAGCTGGAACATCCTCGTCTGGACCCATGTGACGGTAAAGCTCTGTCATGAAAGCCTGGCAGAAACGCATTACCTCGTTGTTGCTCTTGCCACGTGGAGAGAAGTCGGAACCACCCTTAGCACCACCCATTGGGAGAGTTGTAAGAGAGTTCTTGAATGTCTGCTCGAAAGCCAAGAACTTCAAAATACCCAAGTTTACTGACTTGTGGTAGCGAAGACCTCCCTTGTAAGGGCCAATCGCGTTGTTGTGCTGAACGCGGTAACCCATGTTAGTCTGTACGTTGCCCTTATCATCTACCCAAGATACGCGGAACTGGATGATGCGGTCTGGAATGCAGAGACGCTCGATGAGGTTTGCCTTCTCAAACTCTGGGTGCTTGTTGTACTCTTCCTCGATAGTACCGAGAACCTGACTAACTGCCTGAATGTACTCAGGCTCGTTTGGGAATCTTCTTTGGAGATTCGCGATTACTTCTGATGCTTTCATAATCTTTTAATCTTTTATTGAGTTTAAATTCTTACTTCTTTATTTCTGCTTGCAAAGATACATGTTTTTCTCGAAAACACCAACAAAAAGAAAGAAAAAATGCAGAAAAAGTAGAAAAAAGTCATTTTTTAACATTCTTAATCACGATTTGTAGCGCTTTTGTGTACGCACACCTTATTATATAAGGGACGTTTTTCGGGGTTTTAGCCTTTATCTCTGTTTCAGGGAATCTTGCATTCTGACGACTTCTGTTTATCTATCCTGCGCCATAGGGCATAAATGAGCAGGATGATAGCGTAGAGACCGATTACCTGAGGCAGACTGATTCTTACGTTTTCGATGCTTGCTCCAGGCAGCATGCTGATCAGTTTTATGGCTGTATTCAAAAACTGGGTGATGCTGGTCAGGGCGCCTGATGTAAGGCTGATGAGTGGGGCGACAACCGATGCTATGGGCGCCCATAACGTGAGTGGGGAGAACAGGATTAATGCTGCTCCAAGATATAGGATGAGGGTTGCTGCGGGAATGGCGATGTAATTGGTGAGAAGTGAATAGCACGATATTCTGCCGAAGGTGTAGACGATGACCGGAAGGGTTCCTATCTGGGCTGCCAGCGAAACGCAAAGGAGTCCCCATGCCCAACGGATGAAACGGCTGCGGATGGGGAGGAGGGTGTAAAGGGGTGTGAAGAACAGCAGAATGGAGGCTACTGCCAGGAACGAAAGCTGGAAACTCAACTCGAAAAGATAGAGCGGACTGATGAAAAGCATCAATATATAAGCCGAGGATAAAGTGTTGAGCGGCAGACCCGTACGATGGAAAGCTAAACTTAAGCTGTAGGCTGAAAGCATGATGGCTGCACGGACTGCACTTGCCGGCAATCCTATGAGAAAAACGTAGGTCCAGATGGAGATGAGGGACAGAATGATGGTGTAAACTGAGTACTTTCTGCCGCCTAGCAGAAAGATAAAAAGCTGGAAGATAATGCCTATATGAAGTCCGCTTACTGCCAGAATGTGACTGGCTCCGGAAATGGAGTAACTGTTTCGGGTGTTTGAGTCGAGTGCGCTCTTGTCGCCCAGCGCCATGGCTGCGATGACTGCATAGTCTTGCTGTTTTACGTGAAGGGAAACCAGTTTGCCTTCAATATTGCTTTTATAGCGTTCGGTATTGATTTTTGCCCGTGTGAGGTAAGACAGTTCCTGCCAGTTTTTCAGTTGTGTAGAGGTTTGGGAATCAGCTATTTGCTTACAGGTAAGAAAAGCCCCAAGGCTCAGGATGCATAAATGAATCATCACGCATTGGGAGTAGATGAGAAACTGGTGGCTCCTGCTGAAGTAAGCTTTTTTGCTTAAGAACTCAGTAAGGAAAAAGATGATGCTGCCAAGGGCGCATGAAATGATGGAGATGATGAGCCAGAAGCGCATGTTGAAATCATCATAGCCCCATTTGGCTATGATGATTCCGATCGTCAGTGTGAGGCTGATGGTCATGAGCGGGGGGAGAGGTAGCTCTTTCATCATTCCTCTTTCCTTTTTAAAAAGATGATTTATTTCCTATTTCTTGAATCCGAAGATGCGCTTGATGAATTTCTTCACAGCGTTTTCTTGCTTCTGTGGATTTACGATAGGAGTGTGCTTGCGTGCAGCCGGCTTGTCGCCCTTTTTCTGGGCTACGCCTCTGCCACGGCCGTTGCTGCCTGGGCGAACATTGTTCTCGTTGCCTGGGCGCTGCTGGTTGCTGTTATTGCTGTTATTGCGGCGCTTCTGGCTGTTGCTGTTCTTTGGCTGCTCGCCTGGCTGGGCTGGCTTTCTGTTCTGCTGCTTTGCGTTCTGCTGCCTGTTGTTGCCCTGCTGTGGCTGCTGCTTTGCGTTCTGCTGCTTGTTGCCCTGCTGAGGCTGCTGCTTTGCGTTCTGCTGCCTGTTGCCCTGCTGTGGCTGCTGCTCGTTGCTGCGTGGCGCTTTTTCCTGACGCTCGTTTGGCTTGTTCGGCTTGCGCTTGTGAGAGGTCTGGTCGCGGTCTTTCTGTCGGCGGTTCTTGGCGCTGTTCTTTCCGGCCTCGCCGTTTCCGCCGTTACCGCGTCTGTTGTTTCTTCCGTTTGCGCCTTTCTTCTTCGGCTTGTTAAGCTTGATGTATTCAGGACCTTCGCCGCATCCCTCAGGGAGAGGCATTTTGTCTACCACCTTCTCCAGGAACTTCTCAATCTGCTGGAACCAGTACTGGTCTTCTTCGCTCACGAAGGTGATGGCTCTACCATCGCGGTTGGCACGGGCTGTACGGCCGATGCGGTGAACGTAATCTTCTGTATCGTGAGGAACATCGTAATTGATGACCATCTCAATATCATCGATGTCGATTCCGCGCGCCACAATGTCGGTAGCTACGAGAACATCATACTGTCCGCTCTTGAACTTGAACATCACATCATCGCGTTCAGCCTGTTCCAGGTCGCTGTGCATGGCTCCGCAGTTTACTCCAATCTGCTGGAGGGAAGCTGCGAGTTGCTTTACCTTGAATTTGCTGCCGCTGAAGACGATGACACGCTTCAGGTCGCCCGCCTTGAAGATGTCCTTGATGATGGTCATCTTCTGGGTTTCGTAGCATACGTATGCTTCCTGCTTGATTTTCTCGGCTGGCTTGCTGACGGCAAGTTTGATTTCTACCGGATTCTTGAGCAGGGTCTTAGCCAGTTCTTCGATTTTCTCAGGCATGGTTGCCGAGAACATGATGGTCTGGCAGGTCTCAGGCAGTTTTGACGCGATGGTCTTGATGTCTTCTGAGAAACCCATATCGAGCATGCGGTCGGCTTCGTCGAGGATGAAGAAACTAACCTTGCTGAGGTCTACATTGCCCAGAGAGATATGGGAGATGAGGCGGCCCGGGGTGGCGATGACTACATCGGCGCCCATGCGGAGGCTGCGCAACTCCTGATCGTAACGGTTGCCGTCGTTGCCGCCGTATACGGCTACGCTGCTCACGCCCTGGAGGTAATAGCCGAAGCCTTGCATCGCCTGGTCTATCTGCTGGGCGAGCTCGCGGGTTGGTGACATGATGACGCAGTTGATGGCGTCTTTCGGATAACCGCCGTCATCGAGCTTGCTCAATACTGGCAGCAGATAGGCTGCGGTTTTGCCGGTTCCGGTCTGGGCTACGCCCAATACATCGTGACCTTCTAATATCTCTGGAATGCACTTTTCCTGTACTGGAGTGCATGTGTCGAAGCGCATGTCGTATAATGCGTCGAGCACGTTGTCGTTTAAATCTAATTCGTCGAAATACATTTTTTTTTAATGTTGAATGTTGAATGTTGAATGTTGACTTTTTACCTCGGTGCCTTGCGGTAGCAGAAGTAGGCTACGATGGCGAAGAGAAAGTTTGGAAGCCACGCTGCCAGAACAGGCGGGAAATTGGCCTGGATGGCGAAGGTGGCAGAAACCGTCTGCAGCATGATGTAGCCGAAACTCAGCGCAAGTCCAACGCCCAATGCAGCTCCCATGCCGCCCTTGCGCTTGCGGGCTGAGAGGGAGACACCGATGATGGTGAGGATGAACGAGGCGAAGGAAGAGGCGATGCGCTTGTGGTATTCTACCTCGTACTGCACTACGTTGCCCGAACCGCGGTTGATCTGCTTGGAGATGTAATCGCGGAGCTCAGGACTGGTGAAGGTTTCCTGCTGACCCTTGGAATAGACCAGGTCGGTAGGTTCCATCATGATGATGGTGTCCTTCTGGGCTCCGCTCGTAATATGCTCCTTCATGCCCTGGAGCTTGCGGATTTTCCAGTTGCTCAGTTGCCAGTGATACTTGCTGTCGGAAATGGTGTCGTACTGGATGTCCATCGCAGTAAGGTGGCTTACGAGTTTCTTGTCCTGGAACTTGTCGAGACAGAATCCGTAGCCGCGTTTCATGCTGTTGTCGTAATGCTGCATATAGGCAATCACTCCCTTGTCTACCTGCAGCTGTACATTCTCGGCACTGGTATTCTTCTTCTTGTTCTTGTACATCGTCTCGAAGTTCTGCCTGATGACGGTTCCGTGGGGAATGACGTAGGCTGAGAGTCCGAAGGAGAGGGCTGAGAGCAGCACGCAGGTAATCATGTAAGGGCGCAGAAGCCGCTTGAATGAAACACCTGACGCGAGGATGGCGATGATTTCGGAATTGCTTGCCAGCTTGGTGGTGAAGAGGATGACCGCCACGAACACGAACAGCGCACTGAAGAGGTTGGCGAAGTAGGGCACGAAGTTGGCGTAGTAATCGAAGATGATTGCGCGCGCCGGTGCATGGTGCTCTGAGAATTTTGCCAGGTTCTCGTTAAAGTCGAAGACGATAGCGATGGAGATGATCAGGGCGATGGAGAAGAAATAGTAGCCCAGAAACTTCTTGATAATGTACCAGTCGAGCTTCTTGATGTACCTGAACGGGTTGAGAACCCGGAATATGCGCAGGAACCGGAGCTTGTGTGCCAGCCAGCGCACAGCCCTGATGAGCCACCCGAACTTGCGGGCAGCCCAGCGGCCGGTGCGGTAGAGCCGGCGGTGTTTTCTTATTTGCTTAAAATCTTTCATTATGCTTTCTTACTTAAATTCTTCGGCCAAGCTGGTCGATGATGGAATTCTTCCATGCCACGAAATCGCCCTGCTCGATATGATGGCGGGCATCGGTCACGAGACGAAGGTAGAAAGAGAGGTTGTGGATGCTGGCTATCTGCATCGCCAGCAGCTCCTGTGCCTTGAAGAGGTGGTGGAGGTAGGCCTTCGTGGTTACGAGGTCGATGTCGCAGCCGTCTGGATCTACCGGACTGAAATCTTTCTCCCACTTCTTGTTGCGCATGTTCATCGTGCCCTGATAGGTGAAGAGCATGGCGTTGCGGCCGTTGCGGGTCGGCATTACGCAGTCGAACATGTCTACGCCGCGCTCGATGGCTTCGAGGATGTTCTGCGGGGTTCCTACGCCCATCAGATATCTCGGCTTGTCTTTCGGCAGAATTTCGTTCACTACTTCTATCATCTCATACATCACCTCGGTAGGCTCTCCTACGGCAAGTCCGCCGATGGCATTTCCGTCGGCTCCCTTGTCGGCAATGTATTTGGCTGCTTCGCGGCGCAGGTCCGGGAAGGTGCAGCCCTGAACGATAGGGAAGAGACTCTGCTGATAGCCGTAGAGGGGCTCGGTTTCATTGAACCGCTTGATGCAGCGGTCTAGCCAGCGCTGGGTGAGCATGAGGCTGTTCTTGGCGTACTGGTAATCGCTCTTTCCCGGTGGACATTCATCGAAGGCCATCATGATGTCGGCTCCGATGATGCGCTCGGTGTCCATCACATTCTCCGGTGTGAAGAAGTGCTTGCTGCCGTCGATGTGGGAGCGGAACTCGCAGCCTTCTTCCTTGAGCTTGCGGATGCCGGTGAGCGAGAAGACCTGGAAGCCGCCGCTGTCGGTGAGGATAGGACGGTCCCAGCCGTTGAACTTGTGCAAGCCGCCTGCTGCCCTGATGACGTCAAGACCTGGGCGCAGGTAGAGGTGATAGGTGTTTCCGAGGATAATCTGTGCCATGACCTGCTTCTTGAGTTCTTCGAAGTGGACGCCCTTCACGCTTCCTACGGTTCCTACGGGCATGAAGATTGGGGTCTTGATCTGTCCGTGGTCGGTGGTGATGATGCCTGTACGCGCATCGCTTGCTTTATCTGTTACTTGTAATTCAAATTTCATTTTTATTCTTTTTTATCATTTTCCTGAATGCTGAAGTCTGTCGGGTTTTTCACCTTCTCATCGGTCAGCGCGAACTGCCAGACGTCAGCTACATTCTCTACATAGTGGAAGTCTACGCCCTTGAGATATTTCTCTGGTATTTCCTCTACGTCCTTCTGGTTCTCCCTGCACATCACGATGTGCTTGATTCCTGCCCGCTTGGCTGCCAGAATCTTCTCCTTGATTCCGCCTACCGGGAGCACTTTGCCGCGGAGGGTTATCTCGCCGGTCATGGCTGTGTTGGCACGCACCTTGCGCTGGGTGATGGCTGAGGCGATGCTGGTGGCGATGGTGATTCCGGCAGAAGGACCGTCTTTCGGGGTGGCTCCCTCAGGCACGTGGATGTGGATGTTCCACTGCTCGAAGATGCGGTAGTCTACCTGGAGCAGGTCGATGTGCGACTTGACGTATTCCAGTGCGATAATGGCTGATTCCTTCATCACGTCGCCCAGATTTCCGGTCAGGGTGAGCTTGCCTGCCTTGCCCTTGCTGAGAGAGGTTTCGATGTAGAGGATTTCGCCGCCCACTGAGGTCCAGGCTAGTCCGGTTACCACTCCTGCATAGTCGTTGCCCTGGTAGATGTCGCGGTTGAACGGCGGATTGCCCAGCAGGTCTTTTACTTCGGCAGGGGTGATGGTGTAGTTCTCCAACTCCTGGTTGCAGGCAAGTTTGTAAGCCATCTTGCGCAGACTCTTGTCTATCTGTTTCTTCAGCTGTCTTACGCCGCTCTCCCGGGTGTAGTGCTCGATGATGAACTCGAGGGCATTCTTGTTGAAGCTTACCTTTGGCGAAACCTTGTCGAGTCCGGTGCTTTCCAGCTCTTCCGGTACGAGGTGGCGCTTGGCAATCTCTGTCTTCTCTTCGGTGATGTAGCCGCCTACTTCTATCAGCTCCATACGGTCGAGGAGCGGACGCGGAATGACGCTCAGGTCATTGGCTGTGGCGATGAAGAGCACCTTGGAGAGGTCGTAATCCATATCGAGATAATTGTCGTGGAAGGCATTGTTCTGTTCCGGGTCCAGCACTTCGAGCAGGGCTGATGCTGGGTCACCGTTGAAATTGCTCTGCGCCACCTTGTCTATCTCGTCGAGGATGAAGACCGGATTGCTGCTGCCTGCCTTCAGTATGTTCTTGATGATGCGGCCCGGCATGGCTCCCACATAGGTGCGGCGGTGACCGCGGATTTCGGCTTCATCGTGCAGACCGCCCAGCGACATGCGTACGTACTTGCGCTTCATGGCTGCTGCGATGCTCTTGCCCAGACTGGTCTTTCCTACGCCCGGAGGACCGTAGAGGCAGAGGATAGGACTCTTGCCGCCGCCGTTCAGTGCTCTTACGGCGAGGAATTCCAGGATGCGCTCCTTCACATTCTCCATGCCGTAGTGGTCGTGGTTCAGAATGCGCTTGGCACGGGTCAGACTGAGGTCGTCCTGGGTGTAGGAATTCCAAGGCAAATTTACCATGGTCTGTAGGAATCCTATCTGTATCGGATAGTCAGGACTCTGCGGATTCATGGTGTCGAGCTTGGCAATTTCTTTCTTGAAAATCTTGGCTGTCTCTTCGCTCCAGTTCTTCTGTTTCGCCTTCTCCAGAATCTCCTTCTTCTCCGGACTGGCGTTGCCTTCTCCCAGTTCTTCCTTGATGTTCTTAATCTGCTGCTTGAGGAAGTATTCCTTCTGCTGTTCATCGAGGTCGTAGTGGGTTTTGTTCTCAATCTCTGTCTGGATGCGTAGCAGATGGCGCACCTTGTTCAGGGATCTGATGGCAATCATGATGCGCTCGCTGAGATTTTCCTCTTTCAGCATCTTGATTTTATCCTCGATGGAGAAAGGGAGGAGGGAGCACATGAAGTTGCACTGCATGTGAATGCTCGAGAGTTCGTTGATGGCCTGGATGGCCTCATCAGTATAGTTGGCGTTTGATTTGATATAGTCTGTCGCTTCGTAATGGAAGTTCTCGTAGAGCATTCTGAAGAGTTCATCGTTGTTCTCGTCAGGCCATTTCTCCGGAAGACTTTTTACGTCAATTACTGTGTAAGGCTCTTTTTGAACGAGATGTTTCATCTGACATCTGCCCAGACCCTGGATGATGATGCTCATCTGCTCTGTGCCAGGCATCTTGATCACCTTGATGAGTTTGGCGAAGACGCCTACAGGGTAGAGGTCTTCTTCGTAGGGCGATTCTGTATCTTTGTTCTTCTGACAGAATACGCAGAATATGGTGTCTGGTTTCTTTTCCAGCATCCGGACGAGATTCAGACTTTCCTTTCTGCCCACAACGATAGGGGTCATGTTGGTAGGGAAAACTACAATATCTCGCATGCAGAGGGTAGGGTACAAGCCTTCTTCCTGGTCTTCGATCAGGGTTTTCGGGTCGCCCTCGTAATCTGCAATCATTTGTATTCGGGTACTTGTTCTTCTATTATCCATTTTGTTATGATTTCTATTTTCCGTGCAAAGGTACTCATTTTTTGTGAAATATCGTGGAAGATGATAGATTATTTAATAATAAAATTGCTTTTTCTATATATTAGTATCCGTTTTTATAGATGTAAGTAGCTGCTTTTGCAGGTGGAAGTGGCAATTTCTGCTGCTTGCGATAAAATAAATCGGCGGCGCATTCGTTTTCTTCTGTAAAGAGACAGAAGAATTTATGGGTAATTTTCGATTTAAACAGTTTGAGATAGAGCAAGACCGTTGTGCCATGAAAGTGGGAACTGATGGTGTTTTGCTGGGTGCATGGGCGCAAGGTGGCAGGCGGATTCTGGACATTGGTTCCGGAACGGGACTGATTTCGCTCATGATGGCGCAGCGTTTCCCTGAAGCTGAGGTAGTGGGGATTGATATGGATGCTGATGCCTGCGGACAGGCGAGGGAGAATGTGATGGCAAGTCCGTTTCGCGACAGGGTGGAAATAGAATGCTGCAGACTGCAGGATTTCGGGGGAGCTTCGGAAGCTGCTGAGGCTTTGAAAACTGCTGAAGGTTTGAAGGCTGCTGGTGTTTTTGATGCGATAGTGAGCAATCCTCCGTTCTTTGTTGATAGCTTGAAAAATCCGGACAGTAAGAGAACGATGGCGCGACATACGGACAGTCTTCCGTTCCGCGATTTGTTTGCGGGTGTAAAACGGCTGCTTTCTGATGACGGTATTTTCTCTGCAATTGTTCCCGTAGAAGTAGTGGAGCAGTTTGTTGCAGAGTCTTGTATATTAGGTTTTTATCTTATACGGAAGTGTGGTGTAAAGACGGTAGAGCGCAAGCAGCCAAAGCGCTTTATGCTGAGTTTTGCCAAGCATCGCATTTCGCCTTATGAAGAGCATGTTGAAACGATGATGGATTCGCAGGGAAACCGCTCGGAATGGTATAGGAAAATAACGGAAGAATTTTACCTTAGTGATTAATGAACTCAAGTTTCGCATATAAGCTCCACACGCCCTGAAAGGGCAGAAGCTCCTAGCCCAGGGCATCGCCCTGGGTAATTACGGACACAAACTTGTCGCCCTGTAAGGGCAAAAGCTTCAAAATACTGGGCAATGTACAAAGCTTTTGCCCTTACAGGGCGTCTTACTGATTGCCATTATACCCAGGGCGTTGCCCTGGGAGGGCACTGAAAAAGGTACCCAATTTTAAGTTGCATAGCTTGTTTT
>ERZ1673741.1319-NODE-1319-length-20836-cov-136.609355_pt1 | contig 20836 bp, 15 predicted proteins | sample MGYA00580209_ERZ1673741 | MGnify/ENA primary metagenome ERZ1673741 (study PRJEB41218, sample SAMN15661754) | gut metagenome | host: Homo sapiens | place: Canada: London | collected 2015-08-20/2019-03-30 | study: EMG produced TPA metagenomics assembly of... | reverse complement strand
GCAAAGGTACGAATAAATGAGAAGTCTACAATGGTATAAACGCGGAGCCGCTTACTGAGGGATAACCCAAAATCGTGATGGATAGCGTGATGGATTTTTCCATTTTTGAAGCATCTATCACGCCATTCAAGTGTCTGTATATTAGTATATTAAGGTATATGATACATGCAAATCGTGATGGATGATAGATGATTACATAAAATTTGTTCATATAAAGGCTGCATCGGGTTACGAATATGGCTGCATCGGGTTACGAATATGACTGCATCGGGTTACGAATATGACTGCATCGGGTTACAAATATGGCTGCGTCGGGTTACGAATATGACTGCATCGGGTTACGAATATGGCTGCGTCGGGTTACGAATATGACTGCATCGGGTTACGAATATGACAGCGTAGGCTAACGGAGACGTATCTGTAAGCTTATCGAAACGTCTGCATCAGCTAACTGAGACGTCTGAACTCGCTGACTGAACCACTTGAATTGCTTGACTGAACCACTTGAATTGCTTGACTGAACCACTTGAGCTGGCTGACTGAGCCACTTGAGTATTCTTCTTCATGTACTTGCGTGCAACCATAGAAACTTTTTCTGTAACTTTTACCGGAAATCTCTTGCAGATATGAAAATAAAGTCGTAACTTTGCGGTATACAAAAAAGTTCTATCAGCATTATAGTCAAAAGATTAGAATTTAGTCAGCAAGTTGCTGACCAATTAAAAAGAGATATTTTTTCAATTTCTTGGGGGCATCACATGCTGTTGATAGATAAGTTCTTAACAGAACCCCAGACGATAGAGGAATGGGAAGCTAAGTTGGGCGGCAACATTGAACACGAATAATATTGAATGATTAAACAGGATTAATCAAGATGGCATCTCGACGCTTCAGCCATTAAAACAACGAGGGCTGCAAACGGCATTGTTACCGTCTGCAGCCCTTACTTATGTTAGAATCAGGAGCGTAAAATTACAATCCCTGACCTGGGTACTTCGGATCATTCGAGCCGAAGCCTGGACCCCAACTATCCCATTCTTCTTGCGATATTCCACTTCCGGTACTTCCTCCACCGGTTTCTCCTCCACTTGCTTGCAGGATGCAAGGTGTATTCATTTCAAATACCTGAATTGCAGGTGATATATACTCTTTCTTTTTCATAATTACTTGTTGATTAATTATTTAACACTAAATTTCTTTCCATTCTTAATATAGATGCCCTTGCGAGGTGTTCCCATTACGCGCTGGCCCTCTAAGGTATAAATGGCTGATGAACCAGTCTGTTTGCCATCTCCTAAGCTGATAATGCGGATACCTGTAGTAGAACTGTCATCAGGCAAACCGATGCTGAACAGCATGGTACGTGAAGAAGCCGACTGCGATGGCTGGACGTTCAGATATATGCGATAAGGAGACAAATCACCTGTGTGGATACCAAACTTACCATCTGCACGGAAGCTGTAGCTTCCCTCTGCCATAGGAGTGGTAGTATAAACACCACCTATTGAGGCATTTGTCAGTTCATGGCAGATAGTCATAAAACCGCTCTTACCATCCCAGTCTCTCTGAGTCAGCGACTTGGCTGCTGGATTTGCAAAGAAGTTGGCGTTGTACTCTACATTCTGTGCCGTTGCAACCAATTTCTGAGCTGTGCCCTCTGCACCAAGCTTAACAATCATTGGTGTGCCAGCCTTGATGACAGACTGCTCATCGAGCATAAGAACGAATTTCAATACACTTGCATCATTTGTAGGCATGTGAATCATCATATCTCCTACCGGATAGCATTTCTCTACACCAGTAACATCAGCTACATTGATATCGAAAGGAAGGCAGAGTGTTACATAACCCTTCTGTCCCTCATTGAGCTGACGGCTATACTGAAGGTTCTTCACCGTGAACTCAGCCTTGGTGTTGATGGTTGTAGCATCGGTAAGGTTCAGATTCTCGACATAGAACTTGCCGTCTTCTGCCTTAGCCTCCAGTGTTCCATCTGCATCTGCTGCATACTTATGCTCAGGGCAGCTCTCATTAAGGCAACCCATGTGATAGATGTGCTTGGCTGAGTCGAACTTAGGACTGGTTAAAGTGGCAGATGCTACGTGAACCAATTCATTCTCAGAAGTACTGTTGCTATATGAGGAAGCCGTTCCATCGCAGCAAGTGAACGATCCATGATACACAGTATTGCCTTCTGCAGCAACAAGCACAGGATAAGCATCTGCATCAGTACCCAAGAGTTTCTGATACCAAACCAGTTTACCTTCTGATTTGCTTCCGTTGAGCAGGTAAGCCACTTCACCGCTGTTCAGCTGCTCTGGGGTGAATGCCTTGACCACGTCAGCTTCATTCACGCCTTCAGGATAGGTCAATGAGCCATCTCCGATAGCCTTGACAGCATTACCTGTCTGCTCAGTTTTATTGAAGGTCAGCTTAGCGCTGCTGTTGTATGCCAAGATGCCAGAAGCGGTGCTGGAGGAATTTTCTATGTTTCCAACAAGGAGACCGGCACGATCTGCAGAAGTAGCAGTAACATTACCAGTGCCAAGCACATTGATCAGATTGCATGTATAACCTTCTCCTATCAGGTTTCCGACAATATCTGCTCCAGTTATATCGCCATAGTTGGCACAATTCTGAATGGTTCCTAAGCCAAAATGTCCAGCAATGCCGCCAACGCTGTTTCCCGTACCTGTTACGACACCATAATTGGCGCATGAAATGATGGATTTGCCGGAATTCCTATAGTCACCTACAATACCTCCTACATAGAATGCACCCTTCACCATTGCATGATTTTCGCAGTTGCCGATGTCGCCACTTGCTCTTCCTGCTATTCCGCCAACGTCATCTTTTCCTTCTACCGAGCAGTTAGCCAAGGTCTTGATATTTTCAATAATACAAAGCTCTTCGAATCCTGCCAAAATTCCAGTATAAAGATTACCAGTACTCTTTACCGTCGCATTGTCGAAAGTGATGTTCTTGATACTGCCAGCATCAGCATAGCCGAAGAAAGCGGCATAATCAGAGGTGGCATTGATGTAGAGATTACTGATGGTCTTCCCGTTGCCGTCGAATGTACCTTGATATCTTTCACCTGAGTTTCCGATAGGATCCCAGCTGAGCTCTTCAGTATTCGTGGCGGTATTAGCCTCATGGCATACACTGCTCATATCAATTTCTTGCACATCATCGGCAATCTTTGCACAGGCGCTAGGGTGACCTTCATTCACGTGGTCACGGAACCACGCCAGATGATCTGCCGTCTTCAGCATGAAAGGTTCCGCCTCGGTTCCATTACCAGTCATACCTACTGGCAATACATAATCAATACCATTCAGTTTTACATTGAGCTTGACCTCGCCTTCGATGGCATCGCCAGAGTATTCTCTAGCACCGATATAATAAGTGGTTCCTTTTGCTACTTTGTAGGTGATTTTGAAGTCTGGTCTATTGCCACGATCGTCGACAGTCAAGTAAGATTCAGCCGTGCGGCTTTCCCACAGGGTACCATAGGTATCTTTGCCGCTAGCAGCCGTCACCTCCAATGTGCCATCTTCTGGAGCTGTATATTTATAAAGATTGTAACCGCTGATTTTCGTCCTTGAACCAAATACCTTTCCGATTGTTATGGCATTGTTGCCCAATGTCAAGAAAGGCATTTCCTGCTGGCACTTTGTACACTTGTCGTTCTCATCATAGTTGTGTCCTGTTGCTGATACTACAAGATTGCTCACCTCTTGTGTCATCTGCTCATCCGAGAAAGATGCATGGCAAAGATTACATTCCCAATATTCTATTGTGCCATCTACGGTGCAGGTAGCATCCACGGATTCGTGATGTATGGGACTATCGCCATGATTAATCGTAAATGTGCCCTCTTGTGCAGGCTTTACATTGGATAATGTAAATGTACCTGTACCTACCAACTCGCCTAAACAATTCATAGTCATATTACCATCCAAGTAAACCTCATCAGCAGAGCCAAGTAAAGGATGATCGTCGGTGTTCAGTTTTTGTCCCCATTTTGCACTTCCTGAAACATTTTTCTGGAGTAAAAAAGCAACCAATCCACTCTTCAACTGTTCTTCAGAAAATGCCATTATCTTTTCGGCAGATGTCAATGAGCCATATCCAATAGCCTTGACAGCATCACCAGTCTGCTCTGTTCCATTGATGGTAAGCTTCGCACTGCTGTTGTATGCCAAGATGCCAGAAGCGGTGCTGGAAGCTTTGACGATATGTCCAACAAGGAGACCAGCACGACCTGTAGAGGTTACATTACCAGTGCCAAGCACATTGTTCAGATTGCATATATTAGCAAATCCTATCAAGTTTCCGACAATATCAGTTCCGGTTACATCGCCATAGTTGGCACTGTTCTGAATGGTTCCTGAGCCAAAATATCCAACCATGCCACCAACGCGGTTTCCCGTTCCTTTTACGTCACCATAATTAGCGCATGAAGTGATGGATTTGTCGGAATTTTCATAGGTACCTACAATACCTCCTACAAAATTTGTACCATTCACCTTTGCATGGTTTTCGCAGTTGATGATGTTGCCCCATGAAAGTCCTGCTATTCCGCCTACCCATGCTTTTCCTTCTACCGAACAGGTTGCTAAGGTCTTGATATATTCAATACAAGAGTTTGCTTCTCCTGCCAAAATTCCAGTATTAGAATAACCAGTACTCTTTACCTTCGCATTGTCGAAAGTGATGTTCTTGATACAGCCATCAGTAGCAGAGCCGAAGAAAGCGGCATAACCAGAGGTGGCATTGATGTAGAGATTTTTGATGGTCTTCCCGTTGCCATCAAATGTACCTTGATATCTATTATCTGAGTTACCGATAGGAGTCCAACTGGGGTCATCGGTATACTTGGTGCCATCAGCCGCATGGCAGAACTCTACCAAGTCGATATCAGCAGTCAGCTCGGCTGAAGCTGACGGGTGAGTAGTTCCATCTGCTTCGCCTTCGTTCACAATCTTTCCGTTCACATAGTCGCGGAACCACGCCAGTTCGGCAGCTGTGGATATCTGAAAAGGAGTGTCTACTCCATTACCAACGGAAGGCCTGGAAGGCGTTTGTGCCCATGCCTCCCCATAAGGCATGAGGATAGCCATCACGAGCAGCAGCATCGTGACGAGCCAATTCGATTTGTGTAATTGTTTCTTTTTCATACACGTTTTGTTATAAATGATTAATGTTAATATTTTTTCTTACATATCTACTTGCCAGTTTATCGCAAAGATAAGGAGCTTTCCTCTATGATGGGATAGGCTGCGCTATCATGTCCATTGGATCATCAGAGTGAAGATCATTCCTGGAAACATAAGAGGCTTGTCTGTATGATGAACAGGTATGTCGGACAGCAAACCGGCATGGCTCCAATCTCGCAATCATGCCGCAAATATACAAAAAATAATTGAAATAAGGTGTCCAGTTGCCCCCACTAGGTGTCCAGTTGCCCCCATTTTAGGTGTCCATTTGGTGGGCAAATGGACACCTAATTAGGTTCGCGCACGATAAAAATGGTTCTTTTCTCTGGTATTTTACAAAAATTAGTAATTTCTGCTTTTTATCTTCTCTAGCTGAATTTGTAGCCAGATAGTCACTCTTTTCCGTCTCTCAAAGCCTCCCGAAAGTCCGTTTTGCGTGATGCCAATAATACAAAAAAAAGGGCAGCATGTTCGTTATGCTGTCCCTATATGTAACCTTTGTTAGCCTGTTTTGATTCAAACTTCCGCACTCTTCCGAAAGATATGCCTGTAAAGATACTGTACCAAATGAAAACTTGCCGACCTTTACCTCTTACGCCTGACGTTGCCATTAATCCCCTTTCGGAGCAACGCTTAGTTTGCATAAATTACTCATTGCATAAAGTGGGATTACATCTACGTGGCGACAGGCATTTTGAGATTCTTTATCAATGTATTCAAACTCTCCAAAATTCTCTAAGGATGTACGAACTGCATGATGGAGCGCTTTCTTTCTCATGAATAGCCATAAACTTTGCATACTGCCCCTGGTAGTAGCTTTCACTTCTATCGGTATAACCACACCATCTTTCGCTTCCAGATAATCAATTTCTGCATTGGCTCCTTTTGACAGATTCTGCCAATAGTACATCTCTGCCTTTTGGAAACAGTCGTGATTCTTGACGAGTTCCAAGCCAGCGAACATTTCTGAAGCCGCCCCTTTATTGACAAAATCAACATCCGAAGCCAAAAGGATATTAGCTGCAGGAGTACCCAACATGGTTTGCATCAGCCCCAAATCTAAGAAAAGGTATTTTCTGTAGCTACTATTCTCTTCTGCACCAAGTGGAACTCCATTTCCATCAGTATGGGTTACCGGCTTTATGAGTCCTGCTAATGTCAATAGATGAAGTGCATCTTTGATGACCGAAGAATGAACATCATCGGCAACCTGTCTATAAACAAACTTACTGCCAGCCTGCAAAGCAACGGAACGCAAGACCTTTCTCAATAAAGCTGGAGATATACGCGACTTATACTTGGCAAAATCGTCCTGATAGGTATCCAGAATATCGTTATGGACATGAGCGCATTCCAAATAACTTTGGGTCTCAATCCATTCTGTAACTGCTGCAGGCATGCCACCCACCAGATAGAAGGTCTTCAGCTGGTCTACCAGTTTGTTGTGAACGGCATCAGGAAGCGGAGATGAGGGTGATGCCTGCTGCTTGTAACTTATAGTGGTATCCAGTCCCTGTGCCATGAGAAATTCATCAAAGGAAAAAGGGTACATGTAGAGTGAACGTATTCTCCCCACTCCAAAGGAAGGAAGTTCCTCTAAGGTAAATTCCAGTAATGAGCCGGCTGCGATGACATGTAGTTCCGGATAATCCTCTTTGAAATAACGGAGCGACATGATTGCTTCCTGGCTAACTTGTATCTCATCTATGAAGAGTAGAGTTTCTCCAGGTATTACAGGGATTCCGGTAGTTGCACTTATGCCTTCACACGTTCTATGCACGTCAATATCTTTTGAAAAGAGTCCTCTTATGGATGGTTGACTCTCTAAATTTATCTCCACAAAGTACTTAAACGCTTTGCCTAACTGACGTACAGCAGAAGATTTTCCTACTTGTCTGGCTCCACGTATAAGCAAAGGTTTCCTTCTTTGAGAAACCTTCCATTCCAGGAGTTTTTTATCTATGTTTCGTTTGTAATATACCATTTTGCGTAATTTATTGATTTTCAGTGCAAAGATACAACTTTTATCCAAAAGTCAAGGCAAACAATAGTTAATTTTATCCAAAAGTCGGGGCAAACAATGGCTAATTCTATCCAAAAGTCGGGGCTAACAGTGGCTGGTTTTATCCAAAAGTCAAGGCGATGTAGCAGTTCTTTGTAGCAGTTCCCCAAAGTGGACACAAAAAATGATTATTAATTATACGAACAGGTCGTCCATTGTGATTTATACTTGAGCCAAGGCCGCATACTGTGTAAGGCGCACGCCAAAAGTAGTAATCATCGTTGGGATAATGCCACTTTTTATCCCTGTTTCTGCCACGAAATCAGCCATACGATTACGAATGCGCATATCCGAGAAAAGCAAGGATTCTTTAGCCAAATCGATGAATTTTAACTCGATTTGGCTGAAGAATAGGTTATACTATAGCCAAATCGAGCAATTTTCCTTCGATTTGGCTATAGAATGCCTTGTAGATACCTTTCTATTTCATCCTTTCAACTATCCCTTAGAACTGATAACTGAAGTTTCGCATGTGGTTCAAGTACGGGCGGCCCAAAAGCTCCAGAAGCAGCACGCCCTGAAAGGGCAGAAGCTCCTAGCCCAGGGCATCACCCTGGGTATAATGGCAGTCAGCAATGCGCCCTGTAAGGGCAAAAGCTTTGTAAATTGCCTGGTACTTGAAAGCTTTTGCCCTTTCAGGGCGACAAACTTGCGTCCATGATTACCCAGGGCGCTGCCCTGGGCTAGGAGCTTCTGCCCTTTCAGGGCGTGTGGGCAAAACTTGAATTCTTTAAGACTTGCACAGGCAAGATTTTGAGAATCTGGGGGATTTCAAGCAAAAAGATTTTGAGGAAAAGAATATTTTTTGTATATTTGCCCCCAATTGTAACATCAACAAGTAAAGATTTTGAAGATATTCATTATGAAACAAAGAAATACAGACATCGACTGGATAAGAGCCATCCTCATCATTCTCATGATATTGATTCATATCGTGAGTTTCGGCAACGCATATCCCCAACTCAAGGCAGGCATCCTCTCGTTCATGATGCCTACCTTCCTCATCATCACGGGCTATCTCGTGAATATCGAGAAGACAGGAAAACAGATGAGAAACTATCTGAAATGTCTCGCCTTGCCTTACGTCATCATGGTGACAGGATTCTCGGTCCTCTCCTATTTCATGCCGGTGAGAGATGGCATCACGGAACTCTCCGTCTCTCAGATTTGTGAGAAGATATTCGTTACTTCCATCGGTCCATATTGGTTCATCCAGACCATGATTATCTGCGGAGCACTCTACTACTTCTGCTTCCATGGAAGGAATTGGAATGATTTACGCAAGAATTACACGAAAAGAGATACCTATGCCAGTCTTTTCGTCTTCGCTGTTACGTTGCTTCTGATATCAGAAACGCCAGCCCTGTCGGCAAGCGCAGCTGCCTATTACTTCATCGGCGTGGTCATCCGACAGAGCAAAATGGAGTGGAGCAAGCTGTTCCGCCACGAGTTCTTTGCCATCTTCCTATGGATTTATCTGCTCTACCGCAACGACTGGTACGACTGGGGAAGTCTGGCTGTCGTCTTCTCCTGCTGGTGCTGCATCAGCACCCTGCTGTTCCTGCAACACCTGTTCGATACTCCCGAACGCTTCAAGGATTTCAGTCCGAAGATAGAAAAAGTGGCAAGAGTGACCAGCAGAATCAAGGACACCTTATTATATATAGGCCGCAACACGCTGCCTATCTACCTCTTCCACCCTATCTTTACGATGGCAGCCAAGTTTTATCATCCCCTCTTTAGCTGGGACAGGAGCGAGATCATCTTCGCCCTCGTTACCATATTCATCGCCATAGCCGGAAGCATCGGCATCGCCAAGATGATGGAGAAGACCCATCTGGCTTATCTCTTCGGAAAAGGAAAGATGCTGAGATAAATAATACCACGATATATTTGGTAATTTGGAGATTTTGAAGTACTTTTGCAACATGAATATCAAGAACAAGATAAATAATATGGATGATGCCAAGCGAGAGAAGCTGGGCGAAGTCATCAGATTCGGAATCGTAGGCGGACTGGCTACGGTACTGCAATATGTCATCTACCTGGCTATGATGCCGGCACTGGCCCATTTCATCCCCAACATGGGCGACCACAGTCTGGCTACCACCGCCAACACCATCGCCTACATCGTGAGTTTCATCTTCAATTTCATCGCCAGCACCCGCTATACATTTAAGGTAAAGGCGAATGCCAAGCGCGGAGCAGGATTCACCCTCTCCCACATCGTCAACTACTCGATGCAGACCCTCTGCCTCAACCTCTTCGTAGGCTTGGGTCTAGCCAAACAGCTGGCTATGATACCCACCCTCTGCATCTGCATCCCGGTAAACTTCCTCCTGGTAAGGTTCTTCCTGAAGAAATAAGGGGATTCCCAAAACACGATAAAAGAAAGATATGAAAAAGATATTCGATATTTTTAAAATCAAGAAAGAGGAAAGATGGCTCGCACTGGGCATCTTCCTGGCACTGGCCATACTGAACGGTGTAGTGATAGCCCGCTATACCGGTACCTTTACCCTCGTTACGGATGACTATTACAAGAACTTCATCCGCCACTTCTGCGTATCCGGTTTCGACCCTTTAACCTATTGGGTATTAAGCGATTGGAATGCGGCATATAATGTATACCGCCACCCGCTGCTCGCCTTTTACATGTATATCCCTTACCTCATCAATATGGGGCTGATGAAACTCACAGGTTACAACTGTGCCCTTTTCATCGCAGTAATCATCCAGATGTTCTGCGGGTTCTATGCCACCCTTTTCCTGCAGAGAATCTTTCGCGAAGTACTGGAACTGGACAAGGCCGCATCCTCTATTCTCACCTTGCTGTTCTTCTCCTTCGGCTACGTCATGGTAACCTGCATCGTGCCCGACCACTTCGTCATCTCCATGCTGTTGCTCATTCTGGCGCTCTATGTCTCCGGACGCAGAATCAAACATAACCACCCGCTCAAGATATGGCAAACGGTGGTATATTTCGTTCTGACAGCCGGCACCTCACTCAATAATGGTCTGAAAATCTTCTTTTCAGCCCTCTTTGTCAACAGAAAGCGTTTCTTCTGCCCTAAATATCTCCTTCTGGCGGTCATCCTGCCAGCAGCCCTGCTATGGGGATTCTGCCGATGGGAATACCGCACCTTCGTATGGCCTGTCGAGATGGCACGAAAGGAGATGAAAGCCAAGAAAACTGCCGAAAAGAAAGCCCGACAGCAGCGTATGGCACAACTCAAACAGATAAAGGATTCGCTGACAAAAGATTCCATCCAAAGAGGTCTGAAGATTATTACGCCTGAAGAAATAGCACAGAAAACCAAGAACGACAGCATACAGAAGGCAAAGCAACTGGCACGGAATAAAGCCAGAAAGAAAAGAGGACCTAAGCAAGGTGCCCCTATCATGAAAGGCGAATTCATGAACTGGACCGATGCCACCAGTTCCCGAACCCTGTCTATCGTAGAGAACCTGATGGGCGAATCTATCCAGCTGCATCAGGATTACGTGCTGCAGGATGAATTGCGCCACCGCCCGATGTTCGTCAACTACCGATATGCCTTCAACTATATCGTAGAGGCACTTATCATCATCCTGTTCCTTGCCGGCATCTGGGCTGGCAGAAAGAGCAGGTATCTCTGGCTGGTCATGTCGTATTTCGGCCTCGACATGCTGCTGCATATCGGACTCGGATTCGGTCTCAACGAAGTATATATCATGACAGGCCATTGGATATATGCCCTCCCTATCGCCATCGGTTTCCTTCTGAAAGAAACCAGGCATCAGCGCTACAGCCTCTGTCTGAAGAGTCTGTTGCTCACCATAGGACTCTTCCTGCTGATATATAACGGCATCCTGATTATCGGATATTTCTGCTAAATAAAAGAATAAGCACGTCCACTCTCATCCAAGTCAGAGAGCAGGCGTGCTTATTTATTTTAAGTCTGCGATTAAACATGCTTATCACTTCCCAGCATTTTGCGCCAGCGGCGCCCCATTGCCTTGAAGATGCCTGAGAAATTGCCATAGCGCAAGTTCAGCAGCAGTTCCTCCAGAGAGCGCGACATCTTGATGAGCGGATGTCCCCAGGCATTGGTCTTGTACAACCGCTCCTTGAAATCTACGTTTTCCACCACATATTTAGGATGTTTCAGCGGAAACTCCAGCTCATGGCGCTTCATCGTGAAGATACGGCGGTAAGCTTTCGGGGTGGTCTTCATGCTACCCGCAAAATGGGTAGAATCTGCAGAGAGACCCAGATTATTGATGAGATTTCTGGATGGCATGATAGCCAAACTGGAATTCAGTAGCATCGAAGCCCAGAAGATACTCTCATAAAACTCCTTGCCGCTATGGGCATGATCCCGGCACATCGGAATGAAATCCTTGCGGTATCCGCGCTGCTTCACCAGCGACTGCAGACGCTGCATAGCCTGTTTGTCGCGCAGAAAGGCATAGTCACCCTCCCATTTATCCACCACGCGCCGCCAGGAAGCCCATCCCCAGATAGCGAAGATAGAGGTAAAGAAATAGCTGTCCTCGCAATCGGGCGTTATCTCATCCTCATTGAATCCGGCAATCATGGCGATGCGTTCATCGTGCTCATAGCGGTCGAGCATCTCCTTGCAGAAAGGGAAGAACGACTGGCTCGGCACATCGTCATCTTCCAGTACGATGCACTTGTCTACCATCGAGAAAGCCCATTTCTGGGAGAGATACTCCGATGGGTCGCATCCCTGGTTCTTTGTCTGATAAGAGCGGTGAACCTCGCACTCCCAATCAATATTCTCATCTGATGCAATCTGACGGCAAGCCTCGATACCCGGCACGTCACGTTCGCCCCTTGCTCCATCCTGATAAAGGAACAACTTGGCGGGACGAGCCTTCTTCACCTCGTCGAACACTTTCTGAAAATTGTCGGGACGATTGAAGAAGAGCATCAATACGGCGACATCAATCTTAGCTGGTTGTTTCATATCTATTTCTTATTTACATCATTAGCCAACTCAATATACCATACTGAACTTTCACAAGTGGTTTAAGAACGGGCTGAAGGCCCAAAAGCTCCTAGCCCAGGGCAACACCCTGGGTATAAACAGCAACCAGCAAGGCGCCCTGTAAGGGCAAAAGCCTTGTAAATTGACTAGCTCTTTAAAGCTTTTGCCCTTACAGGGCGACAAGTTTGCGCCCATAAAAACCCAGGGTGTTGCCCTGGGCTAGGAGCTTCTGCCCTTTCAGGGCGTGTGGAGCTTACTAGCAAATTCAGTACTATACCTCTGCAAAGATAACTTAAAAAGAAGACAACGCCAAATAAAACCGCCACAAAAACCAGACAAAACGAAATATTTCCTCATTTTTCTTCTCACAATCAATTTTTTACACTAACTTTGCACCCAAAATAAGAATAAGACAATGAAGAATATTTTTAAAATAAAGAAAGAAGAAAGGATACCGGGCCTCGTGGCTCTATTGGTATTCGTGCTGCTCAACGGGTTGTTCTTCTACAAATACGGCAACCTTTTCCTCAGAGCGCACCACGTCAGTTTCTGGCAGTTGTTCGCCAAAACCTTCCATGTATCCGGCTTTGATGCATGGTCGTATATCTTTATGTCGAATGGCAAACTCTATTTCGAGATTCCGCGCCATCCGCTCTTTGCAGTCATCCTTTATCCCTTCTATCTCATCAATAAGGAACTGATATCTTCGGGCGATACCAACTATGCGATGATATTCATGGCTATCCTGCTCATAGCAAGCGCCTTCTATTCCTTCATCTTCGTATACCGCATCTTCCGGGAAATCATAGAACTGAAGAAGAAAGACTGCATTCTTTTCTCTGCCATGCTCTATTCCTTCGGTATGGTGATGGTTTCCATGCTGGTACCCGACCACTTCTGCTGGTCGCTCCTCATGCTAACCATGACGCTGTATCTGGCAGGCATGGCGATGAAGGAGAGACGCAGGCTGTCTGCCTGGACCATCGGCATCCTCAGTTTCCTGACCGGAGGAGTCACCCTCAGCAACATAGCCAAGACCTATCTGGCAGCCTGGTTTACCAACGGCAGGAAGGTCTTCGCCCCTAAGAATCTCGTGGCTATGATTCTGCCAGCCATCCTGCTGGTAACTACTGCCTATCTTATCTATACGGAGGTAAGGGAGCCCCAGTTTCATGTAGACAAGCAGATTGAGGTAAAGTCACATGCCAAGGACCCGGAACAGCAGCGGAAGGATTCCATCCATCACGCCTGGGTTATGGCACATACCGGAGAACCGATGAAGCAGGAGGGATTCTGGAAATGGACCGATACGTCAACTTCCAGGACCGATGCCCTGATTCACAACATGATGGGAGAATCCATCCAGCTCCACGACTCTTATCTTCTGGACGATATGTGCGTAAACCGCCCTACCATCGTGAAGTATAACTATGCATTCAATTATGTCATCGAAGCTATCATCTCGCTGCTGTTCATCATCGGCATCGTGGTTGGCATCCGGCACAAATTCTTCCTCCTGGTACTGAGTTGGCTAGGATTAGACATCGTCATCCATTTTGTGATGGGATTCGGTCTGAACGAGATGTATATCATGGCTTGCCACTGGATATTCATCATTCCTATTGCCATCGCCTATCTGATGAAGACGCTCACACCGGGCAAACAGGTTATCCTGAGATATTTCTGCTGGTTACTCACCCTGTATCTCTGGGCATGGAATGGCTACTGGCTGTTCACCTACATGTCAGACCAGGCAACCCAGATCATGAAATAAGCTGTCCCCAAAGCCCCATTCTTTATAATAACTCTCTAAAAAAGGAATCTTATGAACATAGCAGTCATCTTTGCAGGAGGCTCCGGCCTCAGAATGCACACCAAGTCAAGACCTAAGCAGTTTCTGGAACTGAACGGCAAACCTATCATCATCTATACTTTGGAATTGTTCGACAATCATCCGGAGATAGATGGCATCGTCGTAGCCTGCATCGAATCATGGATTCCTTTCCTGGAGAAGATGATACGCAAGTTCGAAATCAGCAAGGTGGTGAAGATTGTACCGGGTGGCAACAGCGGACAGGATTCCATCTATCACGGACTCTGTGCTGCCGAGGAATTTGCCGGCGGCAGAGATGCCAACGTGCTCATTCATGACGGCGTACGCCCACTCATCACCGAGGAAACCATTACTGACAATATCCGAAAGGTGGAAGAATGCGGCTCCTGCATCACCTGCATACCAGCCACAGAGACTTTCATCGTAAAACAGGAAGACAACTCGCTGGAAATTCCGGAACGAGACAATTCTCTGATTGCCAGAGCGCCACAGAGTTTCCGACTGAAAGATATCCTCTCTTCACACCGCAAGGCGATTGAAGAAGGCAGACACAACTTCATCGATTCCTGTACGATGATGAGCCACTACGGCTATAAACTCGGTACCATCATCGGTCCGATGGAGAACATCAAGATTACAACACCAACCGATTTCTTTGTGTTCCGTGCCATGGTAACGGTACATGAGAACCAGCAGATTTTCGGCTTCTGATAAAGATAGAGAAGATATGAAACATAACGAAATAGAACTGGAAGACTGGAAAGACTTTGCCAAAAGCTTTCCGCTTTACGAACAACTGAGAAACAAGACCATCGGCATTACGGGAGCTACGGGCTTGCTGGGCTCCTGCATGGTTCATTGCCTGGAAGAACTCGACAGACAGCACGGACTGAACCTGACCATCGTCTGCTTCGTAAGAAACGCAGAAAAGGCGCAGCAGGTACTGGGCCATCCTCAGGAAGATGCCCATTCTGCAGAGGTTTTGGGCAAGAACATCGTGATTTTGAAGCATGATTTCAGCAAGACAGAGGAGATGCCGCAGGAGGTTCATATCGATTATCTGGTGCATTTTGCCAGTCCTACTGCATCCCAATACTTTGTCAGCAAGCCGGTAGAAACCATGATGACCGATTTCGACGGCACAGCCCAGCTCCTGCGTTTCGCTCTCCTACAAAACACCGCCTCTATCGTCAATGTTTCATCCCTGGAGGTATATGGAAGCATCTATGATGATTCCCATCCGCTCAGCGAGGAAGAGCAGGGCTACATCCATCTTTCAGATACCCGCAGCAGCTATCCCGTAGCCAAGAGAGCAGCCGAATGTCTCTGCCATGCCTATGCCCGAGAATATGGGGTGCATGTCAAGACAGCCCGCCTCGCCCAGACCTTCGGAGCAGGAGTTACAGCAGATGACAACCGCGTTTTCGCACAGTTTGCCCGCAACATCATTGCCGGAGAAGACATCGTTCTCCATACCACCGGTGAATTGAGCCGCTGCTATTGCTATACGGTTGATGCCATCGAGGCAATCCTTTTCATCCTGCTGAAGGGTGAAGACGGCGAGGCATACAATGTTGCCAACGAGTCAACCTATATTTCCATCATCGATATGGCGAAGTTCCTCTGCAACACCTTCAATCCGGATATCCAGCCGGTTATCCAGCTGAAAGAAGGCATGGGCTATTCTCCGATGACCCGTCTCCGTCTGTCCTGCAGCAAGGTGCATCAGCTCGGCTGGACGCCAAAATACGACATGAAAACCATGTTCCAGCGTCTCATCAATTCCTTGAAAGCATCATCTGCATCTCATTAAAAAGCATCCATCAGCATCATGACATCCATTCTAAAGAGAATATACAAGAGTACATTGGGAATATACGAGCGCAAGGACCTGTCGTCCTGGAGCCATACTCCAGCCTGTTCTACTCCCATCTACGGCATCTACCATATCTTCTGCGACGCCAACTGGAAAGAGATGGTAAGGGAACAGATGCAGCATCTCGCCGACAGCGGACTGCTCGAAGCAAGCAACCGACTCTATATCAGCTGCATCGCCAGAAACAACGAAGATATCATGGAATTAGAAGATATCCTGCGACAATATGCGGCAGATAAGATAGAATTTGTTTCCAAGAACACCAATCCACAGCGATTCGAATTTCCGGCACTCGACTATATGTATGAGAAATCGCAGCACGAAGACTTCCTCTTCTATTATTTCCATACCAAGGGAATCACCTATCAGACTACCCTGCATCAGGAAGACAGGGAATTCAGGGGGTTCGTGGATAAGATCGTGGCATGGAGAAGAATGATGGAATATTTCCTGATGAACCAGTGGAAAGTGGCTGTCAACACCCTGGAAGCGGGATATGATACCTACGGAAGCTATCTCTTCCCTCCTTTCAAGAACAAGATGTATGCCGGCAACTTCTGGTGGGCAAAGGCGTCTTATTTCAGAACGCTCCCTGCCCTAGACGAAGATACCAAGCTGCACAACCGGTTCATGGCCGAGGAATGGCTGCTGAGTCTGCCAGGGGTAAAGGCTTTCTCGGCTTTCGATACGGTGGCCGACCTGTATTTTGTCAGGATTCCACCAACCATCTATGAGGTGGGCAGACATTCCCTCTTCGATTCCCTCAGATTCTGCGCCATCTATACCTATAGAAAATACCAGCGCAAATGGTTCGGTTACAGCTATAAACAGCACTGCCAACAAAAATTCCAGCAACTCAAGCAATCGCTTTAGTTGCTGGAATTTTCCATTTATAACTGGTTCATGATTTGAACTCCAACTTGCCGACGTGCAGATTCACCTTGTCCAGATCCGGCAACTGCATATAGTTGCCATATTGGTCGGTCAGCACCTTGTCGTAGTTGCCCGGCACAGGCATCTGATGCCCCTCAAACTCCAGGGTAGTCAGCGGGAAGATGTCTTCCAGATGGCGCTCTACGACAAAAGGCACGCCGAAAGCATCCAGATAAGCACCACCGGTCAGTTTGGCGATTCCCCTCATCACCGGATAAATTATCCGTTCATTCAGATGCACCCAGCGCATCACCTTGCCGATAATCACCTCATCCTTCAGGTCCTTCCGCTTCAATATCTTATAGGTGTGTCCGATGGTCTGCATCGACAGCCGCTGCAGCCATTTGGGATGCTTGTCGATAGGAAAGATGTCTATGTAGATGCCCCGCTCCTTGAAAATCCGGTCATAGCCGTTGTTCTCATCCAGCACCGAACGGCGGTCTCTCAACTTGGCATACTGGAAGAAATAGTTTTCATCCGTCTGTCTGCATTGCAGCGCCATCGTCTCGTCCAGTTCTCGGGGCAGAATCTCTATCATCTTCAGATAATCCTCCCGCAGCATCTGCACATCCATGTCATCATCCCAGGGAATAAAACCCTGATGGCGGGCTGCACCTATCAGCGTACCGCCTATCAGCCAGTAACGGATGTGATGGCGCTTGCAGATGGCATCAAAAGCCAGCAGCAGCTCTACCATCCTCTGCTGATGCTTCCACAACTGGGAACCTTCGGGATTAAACCGGGCTCTCAGCTCCTCATTACTATATTGTCTTGCCTGATTTTCCATCATATTCTTCTATTTTTTCTTTAATACAAAACGGATACACTCGTCCAAAATGGCAACCCGGGCTGTCTTCATGACCACGAAATATAATACGGCAGCCATCACAACCCTTGCCAGGAGCAGACATGCCAGATTGGTAATGCCCGCCGTTGCCAGATAGGTGATGCTCATCACGCCCAGAGCCGCCAGCAGGAACGGACAGGTATCTTTCAAGAAGTCGAGCGGACGGTAACTGATATAGCGGTAAGCCAGCGCATACCATACAAACATCCAGATGATGGTCAATGCCACGTAGACAGATACCATCAGGCGGATGCCGTAAGGCCAGAGAAACAGCATCAGCACAATCTGGGTAATGCTCAGCGATACCGTACACCAGAAATAGGCGCCGGATTTACCCTTGCTGATCACCACGTTGGAAAACAGCGTATATAGTGGCATCACCGAACCGCCCACGCACAGCATGCGCAGCAGTTCTGCGCTCGACTGCCATTTCTCAGTCAGCGTGATGATGATGAACTCATTGGAAACGAGTCCCAGTCCGAACAGCAGGGGGAAGGAAAGGAAGCAGATAAACCGCACCATCTTCCTGAAAGCCATCAGCTGGCGCTCCTTGTCGTCAGAGAGATTCACCAGCGTTGGCTGGATGACCGGATTCAGCATTCCCTGCAACAGCAGATAACACTTCGAGTTCCACTGGTAAGCCTGGTTGTAGCTACCCGTAATGGCATTGTTGTAGAAACGTCCCAAAAGGATATTCATCACGTTGTCGTTGATTTTGGTGGCGATGGTTGTGGCAGCTATCTTGAAGCTGAACGGAAACATCGTCTTCACGGGCGTGAAATCTATCTTCAGCGAAGGTCGCCAGGTGGAATAATGCCATACCAGCAGGGTATTCAGTCCTACATAGACCACACCCTGGGTTGCCAACGACCAATAGGCAAAGCCATTCCATGCCATCAGCACACCCACACTACTCGACAGCAGCACCGCCGTGATACTTGCCTTCGCCTGCTGCTTCACCATCATGTTCTTGAAGAGGAATGCAGCCTGAGCCGTACCCAGACTGGAAAAGAGAATCGTGACGAAAGCCAGCCTGCACAATGCGATAAGCCGGTCATCATGATAGAAATCTGCAATGAAAGGGGCACAGAGGAAAAGGATGACATAAAGAGAACCGCCCACGATGATATTAAACCAGAACACGGAGTTGTAATCATTGGAGGTAGGATGCTTCAGGTTACCGATGGCAGAAGCGAATCCGCTGTTCTGGAGTGCAATCGCTATCAGCGGGAACACATTGATCATCGCCATCATTCCGTAGTCTTCCTTCGACAGCAGTCGTCCCAGGATGATGCCGAATACCAGTCCGATAACCTGCATCGCTCCATTGTTCATTGCCCCCCAGAAAAGTCCCTTGGCTGTTTTCTCCTTCAGTGTTTCTGCCATATCTTCTAATCTTTTTTATCTTCCTGTTTTACTATTCTCCCCGGATTCCCTACCACGGTAGCCCCGTCGGGAATATCCTGGAATACCACGGCACCGGCTCCTATCGTCACGTGGTTGCCGATATGGATGCCGCCGAAGACCGTGGCTCCGGTATAAATCTTCACGTCATTTCCTATGGTAGGCCTGCCGCCCTTGCCGTTGCCCAGCGTCACCATCTGCAGACAGTAGAAGTCATCGCCTATGCTTTCTGCATTGAGATAGGTGGCATAGCTGTGTTCCAGATGCGCACCCTTCCCGATATGCGGGCACCAGATGGTCATCGTGCGCTCGGGAGGCAACAGCCAGCTGATGAAAACCGAACGGTATTCGCCCATGCGGTAATAAAACAGATTGCGGAAACTCTTTTCGCGGGTGCATGCCTTAATCAGGTTGAGCACCGTAGGCTTCCTGTCCTGCACCTTCAGCAGGTCGGCATCTATCTCCTTTTTATGGAGCAGATACAGAGCGATATGCGGCAACATGCGCACCGCCGAAGCTGACAATATGATGGTTTGTACTATCGGATTCATGACTCTAAATCTTATTTTAACATGGTTGCAAAGATACAAAAAATAAAGCAACTAGCATGCTTTTATCCGAAAAAAATTGTTCTTTTCACTAAAAATAAGATAATAGAACAGGGTTTGTAGAATTTTAGTCGGTTTTATTGCTAAATAATGTGAATTAAATAGCTTTCCATACAACTTTTCCGTACCTTTGCACAAAGTTATATATAACGATATTTTAGAAGAGGATAAAACAGAACATCATGAAGAGGATATTGATTGTAGAAGACGATTTGGCATTCGGAACCATGATACAGACTTGGCTCAAAAAGAAAGGATTCGATGTAGAAAGGGTAACATCCGTAGGCGCTGCCATCAAAGCGATGGGAGCCGGCGATGCATTCCATCTGGTTCTTTCCGACCTGCGCCTGCCCGACCACGACGGACTGGTATTGCTCCAGCATATCAGAAAGTCCGATGCCCACCTGCCTTTTATCGTAATGACTAGCTATGCAGAGGTTCAGAATGCCGTATGTGCCATGAAATCGGGTGCTACCGATTACGTGGCTAAACCCTTCCATCCCGAAATCCTCTTAGAGAAAATCCGTGAGGCTATCCAGTCGGCTGCTTCAGCGGTTTCTGCCCCTCAGCCTGCGGAATCTGCCGCCATGCAGGATGCGCCCCAAGAAGAGCAGCAGGGCGCTACGGAGGTGCCTAGATATATAAAAGGTGAAAGCGAGGCTTCCAAACAGCTCTACGAGTTCGTTTCGCTCGTTGCCCCAACCCCGATGTCAGTGCTCATTCTCGGAGCCAGCGGCACCGGAAAGGAATATGTGGCGCGCAGCATCCATGAACAGAGTCTGCGCAAGGACAAGCCTTTCTATGCCATTGACTGCGGCGCCATTCCTAAGGAGGTGGCGGCATCTGAATTCTTCGGATATAAGAAGGGTGCCTTTACCGGAGCCGAACAGGATAAGAAGGGTGCCTTCGAGATAGCTAACGGCGGAACGGTTTTCCTCGATGAAATGGGAAACCTCAACTACGAAGTACAGGTGCAGCTCCTCAGAGCCTTGCAGGAGAGAAAAATCCGTCCGCTGGGCAGCACGCAGGAGATTGATGTGGATATCCGACTCATCT
>ERZ1673741.1307-NODE-1307-length-21007-cov-4.634880_pt1 | contig 21007 bp, 15 predicted proteins | sample MGYA00580209_ERZ1673741 | MGnify/ENA primary metagenome ERZ1673741 (study PRJEB41218, sample SAMN15661754) | gut metagenome | host: Homo sapiens | place: Canada: London | collected 2015-08-20/2019-03-30 | study: EMG produced TPA metagenomics assembly of... | reverse complement strand
CTACTTAGGGAACTTCTTGAAAGAAGTTCCCTAAGAACCCTCAAGAACTTTCACTAAGGGGGAATTTATTGCTTGATTCTTTGTGTGCGGTGATTTCGGATAGCCGAAATGGCTACATAAAATCTGTACACACCGAAAAATCGGCTTCGAAATCCCCTTGGGGCAAGTTCTTGGGGTTCTTAGGGGGCTTCTCCGAAAGAAGCCCCCTAAGCGGGGCTTGGGGCGGCGCCCCAAGGTCTTACACTCCCATTATACCATAAAACCCGGAGGAATAAAAGAGATGATGGAATATTTGTCCGAATATTTTTTGCAAAGGGGGATCCGGCTGTATGCGCCGATTCCGCTGAGCGCCTGCCGGGTTACGAAAAGCTACCTTTTGGAGCGCGCGGAGATCGCGCCGACAGAGGGCACGGCAGTCATGCTCGCCATCCCCTACTTCACCAAAGCAGCCGCAAGCCCGGAGCGCAACCTTTCGGCTTACGCGGTGCCGAGAGACTACCACCTGTTCTTCCAGGACCTGTTTGACGATCTCCTGCCGCGCCTGCGCGCAGAATTTCCGGAGGACCGCTTTGCCGGATTCGCCGACCATTCCCCCATCGACGAGCGGGACGCAGCCGCGCGGGCGGGGCTGGGCATCATCGGGCAGAACGGCATGCTCATCACAGAACCCTACTCCTCCTATGTCTTCCTCGGCGAACTCATCACCACACAAAACATTCCCTGCCAACCGCAGAACATCCGGGTCTGCGAGGGCTGCGGCATCTGCCAACGCGCCTGCCCGATGACGGAGATCGGAAACTGTCTCTCGGCGCTCACCCAAAAGAAGGGAGAACTGACCGAACAGGAGGCCGCAGCCATCCGGCGCTATGGCAGCGTCTGGGGCTGCGACATCTGCGGCGAGGTCTGCCCGCATACGCGCCGCGCCCTGGAGAGCGGGACCGTCTATAGCGAAATCCCGTTCTTTGAGCAGGAAACCATTACCCGCCTTACCCTTGCAAAGCTGGACGGCATGAGCGACGAAACCTTTGCAACGCGCGCCTTCGCATGGCGCGGCAGAAAAACCATCCGGCGCAATCTCTGCCTGTTCGACATCGATGCCGGAGAGAAACGGGAGGAACCGGAATGCTGAACCTGATCTGCGGACCGGATGCCGAAGAGCGGACCGGAGCGCTGACCGCAGCCATCCGCGCGGACGTTGAAGCCGGGCGGCGCTGCTGCCTGATCGTTCCGGAACAGCAGGCGTATCTGAGCGAAAAAGCCTTTGCAGACACGCTGCCCTCCTGTGCCGGACGGTATTTTGAAATTCTCAGCTTCTCCCGCCTGGCAGACGGCATTTTTCACCGCTACGGCGGACCCGAACCGGTGCAGGTCGGCGGCGCGGTCAAATCGCTCCTGATGTGGGATACCGTACGCGAACTGGCACCGACGTTGCGGCGCTACGGAACAACCGGACGCCGCGACGCCGCGCTGACCGCAAAGCTGCTCACCGCCGTTACCGAACTGGAAAGCAGCGGCATCGGCAGCGACACGCTGGAGCATGCGGCTGCAACGCTTTCGCAGGACGGACCGCTCCCGGACAAGCTGCGCGACCTTGCCGCCATCTTTGCGCGGTTCCGCGACAAATGCCACACGGCGGCGGGGCTGGCCCCCTCCGAGCGGCTTTCCCTGCTTGCCGAAAAACTGCGCCGGTCCCCCCTGCTTGCCGGAGTTTCGGTCTATGTCGATTCCTTTACCAGCTTTACCTACCCGGAATACGAGATCCTCTGCGAACTGATGCGGGGGGACGGCAATCTTACCGTTGCCCTTTGCATCGACCGCCCGTTTTCGAAAGCCCCGCACCTGGCAAGCGTTGCGGAGACCGCCGGGCGGCTGATCCGACTTGCCGGACAAGCCGGCTGCGAGGTTCGGCAAACGCTGCTGCCCGCGCGGCAGGGCGTCCGTCCGGCGGCGCTGGAGTTGCTGGCAAGCGCCATCTGGGATTTTTCGGTCCGCAAACCGGCAGCGCTCCCGCAGGACGGCTCCGTGACTCTGACCCGCGCAGCCAACCGCTACGAAGAAGCCGAACTGTGCGCCGAACAGATTCTGGAACTGGTTGCGGGCGGGTACCGCTTCGGCGACATCGCCATTCTGGTCCGGGACCCCGAATCGGTCCGGGGCATTCTGGATGCGGCGCTGGAGGAACACGGCATCCCCTGCTTTTTCTCGGAACGGACCGAACTTGCCGCAAAGCCGCTCTCCCGTCTGGTGCTTTCGGCGGTCCGGGCGGCTGCTCGCGGATACCGCACGCAGGACATCATCACGCTGGTCAAAACCGGGCTTTCCGGTGCCGATCTGCGCGATATCGCCCTGTTTGAGGAGTATTGTGAGACCTGGCACATCACCGGCAAGCGCTTTTGCGATGAGCGCTGGGACATGAACCCCGACGGGCTGACCGACCGGCTCTCCCCCCGCGCCGAAGAAATCCTTGCCGCTGCCAACCGGGTGCGCGAGACGGTCATGACGCCGCTGGTGGCATTTGCGGAGGCACTGAAGGCATCCAGCCGCATGGAGGACCGCTGCCGGGCGGTCTACCGCTACCTTGGCGCGCTTTCGGTCTCGGAACAGCTTGCCGCACAGGCGCAGAACGAGCTTTCGCTCGGGCAGCTTAAGGAGGCGGGCGAAACGCTGCGGCTTTACCGCTTTGCGGTGGACTGCCTGGGTGAACTGACCGAACTGCTGCCCGATGCCTCCCCAGACACCGAAGAATTTCTCTCGATTCTGACCCTGTTCTTTGCCGGAGCGGACCTCGGCTCGGTCCCGAACCGGCATGACTGCGTCATCATCGGATCGGCTGCAACCGCGCGCTTTGCCCCGGTCCGCGCGGTCTTCCTGCCCGGCGTCTGCGAGGGCGAATTTCCGCGCACCATCAGCGATGACGGCATTCTGTCCGACCGCGACAAGGAGGCGCTGGACGCGCTCGGCGTCCGGTTTGACACCCGCGAAGCCCGGCAGAGCGCCGAGGAGCTGTTCTACGTCTGGCGGGCGCTGAAGCTGCCCACCGAGCGGCTTTACCTCTCCTGCCCGGCAATGGAGACCGACGGCTCGGCGCTCACCCCCTCGCTTGCCTTTACGCGCGCGGCTTACCTGCTGGACCTGCCGGTCGGTACCTACGCCCCTGCCCGCTCCAAACCGGCAGACGGCGCGGACCTGACCCTGCACGCCTCCCCCATGCCGGGCGGCACGGCGCTGCGGCTGTCGCAGAGTTCGATTCAGGATTTCGTGCTCTGCCCCTACCGCTATTACTCCACCCACATCCTGCGGCTGCGCGGGAAGAAGGATTCCGCGGTCGGCGCAGCGGACGAAGGGACCTTCCTGCATTTCGTCTTCGAGCAGCTTTTGCGGCATGCCTGCGGACCGGACGGGAAGCTGCACCTCCCGGAGCCGGACGAGCTGCCGGCGCTGACCGACCGCATTGTCGGCGAATACCTGCGGCGGGTCTGCCCGATCCCGCCCGACCGCATGGACGCCCGGCTCCTGCACATCTTTGCGCGGCTGCGCGAACATGCCCGCCTGATGCTGCAGGACATTGTAGGCGAGGTCCGGAACAGCCGCTTTACCCCCTCCGCATTCGAGCAAACCATCGGCGGCAGCGGCGCGGATTCCCTGCCCAAAGTCTCCTTTGCCCTGCGGGACGGCGGCAGCGTCACCCTGACCGGCAAGGTGGACCGGATTGACCTGTGGGAGGACGGCGACCGGGTTGTGGTGCGGGTTGTGGACTACAAATCCGGCGAGCACAAATTCTCGCTGGACGAGGTGCGCACCGGCGAGGACCTGCAGCTGGTACTGTACCTGTTTGCGGCGCTTGCGGCTGACCCCGGGCACCGTGTCCCCGGCGGCGCGGAGTTCCTCTATGCATCAAGAGAGGACCGCCGCACCGACATTGCGCGCAGCGGTTTCCTGCTGGACGACAGCGGCGTGCGCGCGGCAGCGGACACCACGCCGGACGGGCACTTTACCAAAAAGCTGCTTTTGCGGAGCGCCGGAGAGCTGCAGGAGCTGATGGACGAGATGCAGCACGCGGTCTGCACGGTTGCCGAACGCATTCTCACCGGCGAAGCCCACAAGACCCCGAGCGAAAAAGCCTGCCGCTTCTGCCCCGTTGCCGATTGGTGCGACCGGGCGGTCCGCGCAAAGACCTGAGGAGGTTTCAGATGGCAAGAACATGGACGGATTCACAGCAGGATGCCATGAACCTGCGCGGGCGGCTTTTGGTCGTCTCGGCGGCGGCAGGGTCCGGAAAGACCAGCGTTCTGACCGAGCGCATCATCCGGATGCTGACCGACCGCGCAAACCCGGCAGAGCTTTCCCGGATGCTGATCGTCACCTTTACCCGCGCCGCAGCGGCAGAGCTCAAAAGCCGGATTGCGGCGGCACTCGGGGACGCGCTGGCAGCTGACCCGGGCAACGCGCATCTGTCGCGCCAGGTGCTGGAACTCGGCAGCGCGCACATCTCCACAATCGATGCCTTTTTCGGCGAGGAGGTCCGCGCGGGCTTTGCGCAGCTGGGGCTGCCCCCCGCCTTCCGGATTGCGGACGAGACCGAACTGGACGAGCTGGCGCTGCCGCTGATGGAGGACACCCTCTCGGAACTTTACGACACCTACGCAACAACCGCCTGCGCCGCCCCCGACGATCCCTTTGCGCGCCTGCGGGACAACCGCTTTGCCGGTCTGATGGACCATCTGCTTGCCAACCGGCGCAACGATGCCCTCCCGGCGCAGCTTTGGAACTTCTACCGCCGGTTTGCCAACTATCCGGAGGGCTTGGCGCTGCTTTCCTCGAACGCGGACGAACTGCGGCGGGCTGCCGCGACCGACTTTTTCGCCTCCCTCCCCGGCAGGACCGTCCGCAAAACCGTTTCGGTGCGCTGCCGGGACACGCTGCAGGGGCTGGAGGCGGTTCTGCAGGCGCTGGCGGGCTGTGACCTGCTGCCGAAATACGAGGGCTGCATCCGCGCGGACCTCGAATTTTGCCGCTCGCTCCTGGCAGCATGCGGCGGGGAATGCTACGACACGGCGCGCGCTGCGGTCTTTTCCTATCTCCCCGGCAAGCTGCCAGCGGTCCGTGGGGAAAAGCCTGCCGCGCTGGAGGATTACAAAGCCCTGCGCGATGGGCTCAAGGCAGCCGTCCGGGACCTGCAGACCGACTATTTTGCCTGGTCCGGCGAGGAGATCCGGCATCAGCTGACGCTGCATGCGGACGAATGCGAGATGCTGCAGATCCTCTTTTCGCGCTTCTCGGAAAAGCTGGACGCCGAAAAGCGGCTTCGCGGGATGCTTTCGTTTGACGACATGCCGGTTCTGCTCCGCAGGCTGCTGGAGGAACCGGACGGCTCTCCGACGCCCTACGCAAAGTCGCTCTCCGACCGGTTTGACGCCGTTTTCATCGATGAGTATCAGGACGTCAACCCGATTCAGGACCGGCTGTTCTCCGACATCGGCGGCGACCGGCGCTTTATGGTCGGTGACATCAAGCAGAGCATTTACGGTTTTCGCGGCGGCGAGCCTTCGATTTTTGCCGCCTACCGCCGCGCGCTCCCGCTCTATCGGCGCGATACCGACAGCGGAACGGGCGGGGTCTGCGTGTTCATGTCCGAAAATTTTCGCTGCAGCCAGCCGGTAATCGACTATGCAAACCGGGTCTGCTCCTTCCTGTTCTCTGCCTGCGAGGAGAGCGTAGGCTACCGCCCGCAGGATGATCTGGTCTGCGGCAAGCATTCGCCCGAGGGTGCTCTGCGGCAGGTGCGGACGCTGGTGTTCGAGCCATACCCGGATGAGGTGAAGCGGGTTGCAGCCGAGCGCGGCGAGGTTCTGCCGGGGCGCGAGCCGCTTTGGATTGCCGCCGAGGTTGCGCGGCTTCTCCGCGAAGAGCGGCTGGAGGACGGCTCCCCCATTCGCCCCGGCGACATTGCGATTCTGACGCGGACCGCTTCGCCGATGGCATCGCTTGCATCCGCGCTGGCAGCCTGGGGCATTCCGGTTGCCGCGCCCGCCGCAGACGATCTCCGGTCCTCCCCGCTGATGACCGACACGCTCAATCTGCTGCGTGCGATCGACAACCCCTATCGCGATCTGCCGCTCTCGGAATACCTGCTGACTCCGGCTGGCGGGTTCTCTCTGGAGGAGCTTGGCGACATTCGTGCATGCGACCCGGACCGCCGCGCGCTTTATGATGCAATGGTAGCGGTCTCCGATTCCCCGGAGCATCCGTGCCGGGAAAAGTGCGCGTCCTTCGTCACCTGGCTGGAGCACTACCGCGCGCTGGCAGCGGTTCAGCCTGCCGACCGGTTCCTGCGTCTGCTCTTTCTCGACCCGCGCCTGTCGCCCTATGCCGCCATGCCCGAACTGCGCGTGCTGTACGAGCAGGCAAGGTCCTATCAGTCGCTCTCCTGGTGCGGTCTGTACGGGTTCCTCGGGCATTTCGAGCGGCTTTGTGCAGGTGACGGGCTGTCTGCCGGCGGGTTCCGTCAGGCGCAGGACGCCGTCACGCTGATGACGGTCCACAAATCGAAGGGACTGGAGTTTCCGGTCGTTGTGCTTGCCGGGTGCGGCTCGCCCTTCAGCCGGAAGAGCTTCAGCGAGCCGTTGCTGTTTCACAAGTCGGTCGGCATAGCGTCCGCGCTGTTCAACCCGGAAACCGGCGAAAACGAGCGTTCGGTGCTGCTCTCTGCGGTCACCGAAGCGGTGCGCGCGGAGGAGCGCGAAGAGGAGATCCGCAATCTCTACGTTGCGCTGACCCGTGCGCGGGAGCGGCTGTATGTCTCCGGCAGCATTGCGCGCGGCAGGGCAGACAGTCTGATCCGGACCGCGCGCGGCATTCACTACGGGGCGCGCTCGCAGATTCTGGATGCGGGATCCCGACTCTCTTGGATTCTTGCGTCGCTGCTGCGGGAAGGCTCCGACTGTCCCGACACGGTTCAGGTCATTCCGCCCGACGTGGCGATTCCGGTCCCGGATGCCGAAAAGGCTCCTGCCTCGCCGGAGCCAGCCCCGGATGCAACCGGCGCGGCGGTTTCGGTCTCCCCTGTTTTCGATCCGCAGGCATATCCGCTGCGAAGTCTGCGGGAGGTACCGACAAAAGCTGCGGCGTCCGGTCTGTCCCCGGATTTTCTGGACCGGTTAGCGGACGGCGGCAGCGATGACGACCCGGCTGCAATTGCGGCTGCAATCGGTGTGATGCGGACTGCCGCCCCGGATTTTGACGCGCTTCTGCGCGAGCGCCGCGAAATTGCGCCGACCGAAATCGGCACTGCGATGCATGCGTTTCTGGAGGCTTGCGATTTCCGCGCGTTATCGGCTGGCGGTGTGGATGCGGAGATTGCCCGGCTGCGCGATTCGGGGATTCTTTCAGAGAAGGCGGTCTCACTGCTCAACCTCCGTCAGCTGCGCCTCTTCCGCACCAGTGCGCTGATGGAAGAAATTCTGGCGGCTGGTGAGGTTTTACGGGAGCAAAAATTTGCCTTCAATCTTCCCCTCACGGCTCTGACCCGTCATCCGGAGCGTTTTATCGGTGCCGAGCGGGAGACGGTCTTTGTGCAGGGTTCAATCGATCTGCTCCTGGTGATGCCGGGTGGAGAGATTCGGCTGTACGACTACAAGACCGACCGCTTGACCCCTGCCGAGCGGGAAGACCCGCAGGCTTTGGCTCGCGATCTCGCGCTGCGGCACGGCAATCAGCTTGCCTGCTATGCGCACGCCGTCCGCGCCCTCTTCGGCAAATCTCCCTCCCGCGTCAGCATCTACTCCTTCCCCACCGGTAAATCAATCCCGCTTGAGGTAGATTCGCGGTGGTTGGGGTGAAGACCTTGGAGGGAGAAGGGACCCCCTTTCGGAGGGGGGCCCTTCTCCCTCCAAACCTCCCTCATCCTCCCCGAACTTTCCTCAGCCGGGGTTTGTTTTACAGTACCTTTGAATCTTCCGTGCTGCGTAACAAGACGCGGTGCGCCGGACGGGCGCGGAACAAACCCCGGCTGAGGAAAGTTTTTGGATGATTTGGGCGGCTCGGAATTTTATAAAAAGAGCGGCTATCGCACTTGTGACGTGTGCGGTAACCGCTCTTTTTGCCCTCCGGGCAAAAATTCGCTGTCGTTCGGTTTGTAGGCGTTGGTAGGCAGATGATGAACATTACTATCTAAGACGGATGAAAAAAGTATACTCCACGTCCAGAATCGCCCCCCGTGTCATCCCCCCAAGCTCTTAACCGCCTCCGGGAGGTGCCTAACGGTATCGGAGGCTAACATGGAGGTCTCCCCGACATCGCGGGCGGCGAACTCTCCGGCAAGGCCGCAGAGGTAGGCACCGAGCGAGACGGTCCGGACGGTGGGCGGCAGGTAGCCAAGGAGCCCGGCGAGCACGCCGGAAAGGACGTCCCCACTCCCCGCCGTTGCCATGCCGGGCGTGCCGCGGTCCACCAGCCAGGTCTGCTCCCCGTCGGTCACCGTTGTGACAGTCCCTTTGAGCAGCACAACCGCGCCGGTCGACCGCGCAAGTGCCTGTGCGGCAGACACCGGATCGGCGGCAATCGCGTCAGCAGACAGACCGGTCAGGCGCGCAAACTCGCCCCTGTGCGGGGTCAGAACGACCCGGCAGGCAGCACCGGACAGCCGGTCCGTACCAAGCTGCGCCAGCGCCCAAAGGCCGTCCGCGTCCACAAGCAGGGAGCCGGTATAGTGCGCCAGAAGCCAATCGAGGATACGAAGGTTGTCCTCCGTTCTTCCCCAGCCCATGCCGACCGCCAATGCGCGCCGTCCGGCAGTCAGCGAAGCCAGGTAGGCAGCGTCAAATACCATGTGCCCGCCCCGGTCCGGCGCCAGGGACAGCGTGCTTTCCAGCAGCTGCGGCGCAACGATCGGCGCCAGGGATGCCGGGACCGCCAGCGTTGCCACTCCGCAACCGGCACGCAGCGCGGCTTGCGCAAGGTTTGCAAGCCGGGGCGCGCCGGAATATTCGATGCACCCGCCCAGAATGGCAATATAGCCGTAATCCCCCTTGTGGGTATTCTTTTCACGCGGCGGCAGGAGCGGCGCAAGATCGGCAGTTGTGACCGTGTGCGGCATCATTCGCTCCCCTCCCCGCGCGCCATGGAATCCGCCGAAAAGGATGCAGGCAGCAGTTCCCCCAGCGTGTAGCGGCGCAGCGCGGTGCCGTCCGACACCAAAACCGGGAAGTCGGGCGCGCAAAACTCTGCCAGTGCCTGGCGGCAAAGACCGCAGGGCGTGCAGAAGCCGTCCGGTGCTTCCCCGCTACGACCGCCCATGACCGCAATTGTGGAAAACGCCCGCTTCCCGGCGCTGACCGCAGCAAACAGTGCGGACCGCTCGGCGCAGCAGGTCACCGGATAGGACGCGTTCTCCACATTGCAGCCGCAGAACACCGTTCCGTCCGCGCACAGCAGCGCCGCGCCGACCGTGAAGCCGGAATAGGGCGCGTAGGCGTTCGCCCGTGCCGCATCGGCAAGCCGAATCAGTTCCCGTTCGCTCATCCCAGCACCTCCCGCGAGAAATCGGAAGCTCCGAAGGTCCCGCCGGCGCCCAGCAGCCCCAGCACGCTTTCGGCAACGTCCGAAAAGCCGTCCCGCACGCCAAGCGAGATCGGATGCACCCCGGGACCCGCCACCAGGAGCGGAACATATTCGCGCGTGTGGTCGGTGCTGATGTCGCCGGGATCGCAGCCGTGATCGGCGGTGAGCAGCAGCACGTCATCCGCACGCATGCGCGGCAGGAAATCCGCCAGCCATGCGTCAAAACGGTTCAGCGCGGCAGCATAGCCCGGCGCATCGTTGCGGTGCCCGTAGAGCATGTCGAAATCCACGAGATTGACGAAGCACAAGCCCCGGAAATCGCGCCCGGCAAGTTCGGCGGTCACCGCCATCCCCTCGTCGTTGCCGTGCGTCCGGTAAAATTCCGTAAATCCGCGCCCGGCGAAAATATCGATAATCTTTCCGACCGACAGCACGTCATACCCCGCCGCCTTCAGCACATCCGGCAGGACCGGGACCGGCGGCTCCAGCGAGAAATCGCGGCGGTCAGCCGAAACCCGCGTAAAATCGGCAGCGCTGTGCCCGACAAACGGTCGCGCAATCACCCTGCCGACTGCATAGTCGCCGGTCAGCAGCTCCCGCGCCCGGCGGCAGATGGCATAAAGTTCTTCCGGCGGGACCAAATCTTCATGCGCCGCAATCTGAAACACGCTGTCTGCCGAGGTGTAGACAATCAGGTCCCCCGTGCGCAGATGCTCCTCGCCGTAGTCGCGGATGACATCGGTACCGGAATACGGCAGATTGCAAAGCACGCCCCTGCCGGTCAGCGCCCGAAAGCGGTCCAGCAGGTCGGATGGAAACCCATGCGGGAAGGTGGGCATGGGGCGCGGCGAGACATGCCCCGCAATCTCCCAATGCCCGATGGTGGTGTCCTTCCCCGCCGAGCGCTCCCGCATTTTGCCGTAGGCTGCGGCAGGACGGGAGACCGCGCCCAGAAAATCCAGACCTGCAATGTTCCCGATTCCCAGCCTCTGCAGGGTCGGAATGCGGAGCATCCCCGTGCGGAAAATGCTGCGCAGCGTGTGCGCGCCGGTATCCCCGAACGCAGCCGCATCGGGCGCTTCTCCGGCGCCGAGACTGTCCAGAACAATCAGAAAAACCCGTTTTGCCGTCATGCTTCTTCCTCCTTTGCCAGCCGCACGAGCGCGCTGGTTCCCAGCCGGTCCGCGCCAAGCGAGAGGAACCGCTCTGCGTCTGCGAACGACCGGATACCGCCAGCAGCTTTAATCTTCAGGTGCTGCGGGCAATGCCGGGCAAACAGTTCGATGTCCTCCGGCGTGGCGCCGCCTGTGGAAAAGCCCGTGGAGGTTTTGATATAGTCCGCGCCGCTGTCCCCGACGATGCCGCACATCCGAATCTTTTCCTGCTCGGTCAAAAGGCAGGTCTCGATGATCACCTTCAGAATCTTCCCCGGGCAGGCGTCCCGCACCGCGCGGATTTCCCGCAGGACCGCCTCGTATTTGCGCTCGCGCAGAAGCCCGATCCGGATGACCATATCAATCTCATCCGCGCCGTTCCGCACCGCGTCTGCCGTTTCAAACACCTTTGTCTCGGTTGTGCTGTAGCCGTTCGGAAACCCGATTACCGTGCAGACCGGCAGCCGGTCCCCGAGGTATTCCGCAGCCTGCCGGACGAATGCCGGAGGGATGCAGACCGATGCCGTGTGATAGGTCAGCCCCTCATCGCACAGCGCGCGAATGTCCTCCCAGGAGGCGGTTTGCTTCAGGTTCGTGTGGTCCACATGCGAAAGAATGCTTGCAAATTTCATTTCGGCTATCACCGTTCCTTTCTTTGCGTTTCTGCTTTCATTATATCATGTTTTGGCGCGCGCTGCAAGGGGTATTTCGGAAAAGAGCGCAGAAAATCCGCGCGCCACGGGTCGGTGCGGCTGAAACAGCCTGTGACATACCAAATTTCCCAACCCCTTGCATTTTTCGCAAAAGGATGCTATAATATAGTAAGACCAAATTTCCGAAAGGACTCGCTATGAACCGAAAGCTCTCTCCCTCTGACGCGCTGCGTGCTGCCCGGCTGCAGCAGACCGCCGCCGACAATGACCGCATTCTTCTGCTGCTTTCCCGCTATCTGAACCTGACCCCGCGCCTGCTGGACGCCCAGACCGTGCGCGAACTCGCCGCCGACTGCCGCATTCCGCAGGAGGACGCCTTTCGCACGCTGCTTGCTGCCGCCTGCGGGCTGGACATTCCCGACAATGCCGATGACCGGCGCCTGGAGCGGCTCTACTTCCAGCCAGGGCTGGTGCGGCTCTCCCCTGCGGTCTACCGCAACGACGCATACGTGAAAACGGTCCGCTTCGGGGACCTGTCGGTCGGCAATTGGCGCTTTACGCACGGCGAATACCGCGCATTTGAGCCGTTTGTCTGCGGGCACCCGATTCTGACACCGGATTTCCGCGAAATACCGCGCATCGGCTATTTTGACGAGCCGTTCCGGTTTCCCTCGGTGACCGAAGGAGGCGTGGAATGGATGACCGTCACACCCAACGAGGTGGAAACCATGCGCGAACCGATTGCGCAAGCCGGGGGGCGCGTGCTGACCTACGGGCTGGGGCTCGGCTACTTCGCCTTTCACGCCGCAGAAAAGGACAGCGTGGAAAGCGTGACCGTGGTGGAGCGCGACACAGACTTGATCGGGCTGTTCCGGGAGCGGATTCTGCCGCAGTTCCCGCACCGGGAGAAGATTCGGCTCATCGCAGCCGATGCCTTCGGTTTCACCGAGCGGCAGATGGCAGACGGGCAGTTCACCTTTGCCTTTGTCGACCTCTGGCACGACCAGTCAGACGGTCTGCCGCTCTATCTGCGCATGAAGCGGCTGGAATCCCGGTTCCCGGGGACCGCGTTCTCCTATTGGATTGAACCGATGCTGCTCTCCTCCCTGCGGCATATGGTCTTCGCCCGCATTTTCGATGACACCGACGGCGCCGAGATTCGGACCTTTGGCGAGATTGAGACTATGCTGCGCGACGATTACCTGCGCACACTTGCGCCCAAGCTGCGGCGCGCGGACTGAAAATTGTGAAAATCTTCACGGATTTTATCAAAAAGCGGCAAAAATCTCTTGACTTTCGCCGAAAGCTATGGTATAATTATCAATATGTATTCTTTTCTGAAAAGGAGTGATTTTTTCAAATGGACACAGACGGGAACATATGGAGTTGGCTTTTTACGGCTCCGCAGAGGGCATTGGCTGCAGTGGCGGAAACACCGGCTGCGGAAAACGGCATTGCGGGGTTAACTCTGTTGTTCATCCTGTTCGTCATCGGGGGCGGCTTTTTCGGCGGTGCCGAAAGCGCGTTTTCCGCGATGAACAAAATCCGTATCAAGGCAAAAGCCGATGACGGAAACAAGCGCGCAAGGGGCGTGTTGTACATCTCCAATCATTTTGACCGGGCGCTGACAACGCTGCTGATCGGAAACAACATCACCCACATCGCAGCTGCCTCCATTGCAACGGTCATTGCCACCCGCCTGTTCGGGAACACCGACGCGGTTGCACTTTGGTGTACCATCATTTCGACAATGATTGTCTTTCTGTTCAGCGAAATGATCCCCAAAAGCCTTGCAAACGACCGGTGCGATTCGCTCTCGATGCTCTTTGCGGCACCGGTGCGGTTCTTAATGAAGATTCTGACCCCGCTGGTCTCTTTCTTTACCATGATCTCGCGCGGCTTTACCAAGCTGACCGAGCGGTTTATGAAGCACGAGAAAGCCCCCTCGATTACCGAGGATGAGCTCTACGACATCATTGACACCATCGAAAAAGAAGGCGTGATGAACGAGGAACAGGGCGACCTGTTCAAATCGGCGCTGGATTTCTCCGACACCCGCGCCCGCGATGTCATGACCATGCGTCAGGACATCGTTGCCATCGATGCCTCGCTTCCGAATGCGGAAATTCTGGAGCAGATCAAAAACACCACGCACAGCCGCCTGCCGGTCTATGACGGCAACCTGGACCACATCATCGGAACGCTCCCCATCCGGAGCTTCATCCGGGCATACCTGCACAACCCGAACGTCCGGCTGCGCGGGCTGCTGATTCCGCCCTACTTTGTCAAGCCCGATGCGCTGATTGACGACCTGCTGACCGAAATGCGCCAGCACAAGTTCTATCTCGGTGTCGTGCGGGACGAGGCAATGCACACGGTCGGCATCATCACCATCGAGGACTTCCTCGAGGAGCTGGTCGGCGAAATCTGGGACGAGGACGATGTGGTGGACAACGACTTTGTCAAGCTGGGCGGCAACCGGTTCCGCGTCAGCGCCCATCTGATCTGCGGCGAAGTCTGCGAGCGGATGGGAATCCCCTGCCCGCCGGCGCTCAACCCGGCAAGACCGATCCTGTCGATTCTGCTTGAAAAATTCGACAAAATGCCAGAGGAGGACGACTGCGTGACGGTCGGCAACCTGGAGTTTACGGTTGGAGAAGTGGACGACGGAAAGATTCGCGATGTCATCATCCGCATCATTCCGGAGGATGAACAAACCCCCGCCGGGGAAGGACAGGAGGCATAACATGGCAGGCTATATCATTGTCATTTTCATTATGGTGCTCTTCTCCGCGTTCTTTTCCGCGTCGGAAATTTCCTTCAACGCCTCCAACAAAATGCGGTTGAAGAAGAGTGCAGAGGCGGGCAGCAAAACCGCCGCGCTGGCTTACAAAATCAGCGAAAACTTTACCTCGGCGCTGTCCGCAATCCTCATCGGCAACAACCTTGCCAACATTGCGGCATCAACGGCTGCAACGGTCATCACCATGAGCCTGCTTCTGCGGGTCGGTGCCGGCAGCTCGGACAGTCTGGCATCGCTGATTGCAACCGTGGTTATGACCTTCATCATTCTGATTTTCGGCGAAATCGTGCCGAAGATCGTTGCCAAGAACAACGCCGACACGACGGTGCTCTGGTTCGCCTACCCCATCCGGATTCTGACCTACATCCTCTATCCGATTGTCTGGCTGGTGATGGGGCTGGTCAAGCTGCTCTCCAAGATTTGGGGCAAGGACAGCGAAGAAGGACCGACCGTGACCGAGGAGGAGCTTTCCTCCATCATCGACACCGTTGAAGAGGAAGGCGTGATTGACGAGGACAAAGGCGATCTGCTGCAATCCACGCTGGAGTTCCGCGACACGACCGTTGAGGAGATCATGACGCCGCGAATCGATATGCTGGCATTTGACATTCAGGACGCCCCGGAGGAGATTCGGAAGATCATCGAAGGCTCCCATTTCTCCCGCATCCCGGTCTACGAGGATTCCATCGATGACATCATCGGCATTCTTTACCTCAACCACTACTACCGGCAGGCAATCGACACGCCGGTCATCCCGACCGACACCATCCGCAGCATGCTGATGGAGCCCTGCTTTTTGCACAAAACCATGAAGCTCCCGGCGGCGCTGACCGTCCTGCGGGAGCGGAAAACGCACATTGCAATCATCGTTGACGAATTCGGCGGCACGCTTGGCATCGTGACGATGGAGGACATTCTCGAGGAGCTGGTCGGCGACATCTGGGATGAGACCGACGAAATTGTGCCGGAGTTCGTCAAAACCGGAGAGAACACCTACGAGGTCTCCGGCGACATGAACATCGACGACTTTTTCTCGGAGATCGAATACGAGCCGCGCGACTTTGAATGCGAGTACACCACCATGGGCGGCTGGGCAATCGAACGGTTGGACGCAGACCCGCACGTCGGGGACAGCTTCACAGACGAGGACGAAACGCACACGCTGTACGTTGTGGTCTCGGAAATGGACGACATGCGCGTGACCAAGCTGACCATTCTGGTCAAGCAGCGCGAGGACGAAGAAGCGGAAGACTGACGCAAAAGGGGCTGGCATAGCGCATAGCCCCTTTTCCTGTTTGATGGACCGGCTAAATTCAGAAAAGCCCCGCCGCATCTGTCGCGGTGTGGCTCATGAGGACCTGCTATGAAAATGCTGACCGATTGGAACTGTCATCTGCTGCCGATGATGGGCGAATGGATTACCGCACCGAAGGACACGCGCGATGCTTTGCTTCTGCTCAACGCCCGCACGGGAATCCGGCGTTTCTGCATGATGGCAGAGTTTGACTGCGGAAAGGATTCGCTGCCCGGGTTTCTGATTGCCCGCGACCGTGCCATGCGCGAAATCAAGCCGCTGCTGCCAGAAGGCTTTCACGTGTTTGCCGGAGGGTACATCCGTCTGCGTCCGGGCATTTCCGAAATTTCCGGATTGCGGAAACTCTGCCTGCCGCGCACCGGGCTGTTGCCGGTTCTCCTGCCTTGGGCCGGGCTTTCCCGGGAAACGGCGCTGGAATGGAACCGGCTGCTGTATCATACCTCGCTGCATCCGCTTCTGATGGAGACCGACCATTTCATTCGCGACGGCTTTTCACCGGAGAACGTCAAACGGCTCCTGCGGCTGGAGCACACCGCCTATCAGTTCGACTACCGGTCCCTCTGCGACCCGGAAATCCGGAACGCCGTCCGGTTTCTGATCGGGCGCCGCGCAACCGTCCTGTTCGGTACAGCGGTAAACTCGCCGGGTTCGGCGGCTTTCTACGATTACCAAGCGGCGGTTGCGGCGGCAGAAGCCGACTTCGGTCCGGAACGGCTCACGGCAATCCTGCGCGCCGGAATCCGAAATCAGGACTGACTGTGCTGTCCGTGCAGCGCGCTGTATTTGATGCGCGTAGCCTCCCCTCCGCGCAGATGGCGTTCCTCCTTGTTCTGCTGCAGCACCTGCTGCACCTGCTGCCAGAGCGGCTGATTGACGAACCGCAGGGTCTCGGTCACATCCTTATGTACCGTGCTTTTGCTGACACCGAAAACGGCAGCCGCCTGACGGACCGTTGTCCGCGTCTTTGCAAGATATTCCCCCAGCACCACGCACCTGGCTCTGCCGCTCCAATCCGATACCGACATGGTTCTTCCTCCTTCATTCTGTCCGGTTCATTTTGGTACAGTATATGAAGGAGGACCGAAGAATAGAAGAAAAGAGATCGCGTTTATGCAAACATTTCCAACCGAACAACCCAACGAAATTCTGCTGGAGGGAATGACCTCCATTTCGGCGCTGCTTGCCGCCCCTCCGGAGGTCAACGACCGCCGCGTGCTGCGCGTCCTGATCGACAAAACCCGGCGGCGCGCCAAGGCAGCAGAGATCGGCTTTCTGACCGCCAAGTCGCACGAGCGCGGCTTTCCGGTCGTCTTTGTGGAAAAGGAAGAGCTGGACCGCCTGACCGCCGGGACCACACACGGCGGCATTGCGGCAATCTGCTCGGACAGGACCATCCCGCCCCTGACGGCATCAGCCCTCAAGCCGGACGGCTTTTATGTGTACCTGGAGGGCATGGAGGACCCCTACAACTTCGGCAACGCACTCCGTTCGCTCTATGCGGCAGGAGTTGACGGTGTGGTTCTGCCGCCCCGGCATTGGATGAGCGCGGCGGGCGTTGTCGCCAAATCCTCGGCGGGGGCATCGGAGCGGCTGCCGCTCTTTGTTGCCGATGCCGATACGCTGATTGGGGCATTCCGTGCGGCGGGCTACCGGATAGCCGCTGCGGGCATCCGGGATTCGGTCTCGGTCTATGACGCGCAGGTGTCCTACCCGCTGCTCCTGATTGTCGGCGGCGAAAAGCGCGGCATCTCGCGGCAGCTGCTGGACGCTGCGGATACGGTTGTGCGCATCGACTACGGGCGCGAATTTCGCGGTTCCCTCTCCTCTTCTGCCGCCTGCGCGGTGCTTGCATTCGAAATTTTCCGTCAAAATCGGGGCAAAAGTGACAAAAAATAAAAAAGTGGTTGACTTTTCGGAGCCGCAGTGTTATAATAGACACCGCGACTCCAAATTTTTATGAAACGAGGTCTACTTTCAACATGGAAAAGCTGTTTCACCTGCAAGAGCGCAACACCACGCTCAAAGCCGAGCTGGTCGGCGGCGTGACCACCTTCATGGCGATGTCCTACATTCTGTCGGTCAACCCCGGAATGTTCGCAAACCTTGGAACGGTCTCCTTCGGCGCGATTTACATCGCAACGGCGCTGTCTGCCGTTGTCGGCACACTGCTGATCGGTCTGCTTGCCAACCTGCCGCTGGCGCAGGCATCCGGCATGGGGCTGAACGCCTTCTTTGTCTACACCGTCTGCTTCGGCATGGGCTTCTCCTATGCCAATGCCCTGCTGTTCGTCCTGGTCGACGGCATTCTCTTCATCCTGCTGACCATTACCGGGCTGCGCAAGCTGATTTTCGGCGCAATTCCGCAAACCGTCAAGCAGGCAATCCCCGCCGGAATCGGTCTGTTCATCGCCTTCCTCGGGTTCCAGGATTCCGGCCTGATTGTGCCCAACTCGTCCACCGGCGTCAGCCTTGCCTCCTTCAACCTGCTGGGTGACGCGACCTGGGGCAGCATCATGCCGCTGCTGGTCATGATCGTGACCCTGATCGTCATGTCCGCGCTTTCGAAGAAGGGCATCAAGGGTGCCATCATGTGGAGCATCCTCGGCGGCACGGCGGTCTACTACCTGCTCAGTCTGACCGTCAAGGGATTTGACTACAGCTTCATCACGGGCAGCGCCATGAACCCGCTGACCGCCTTCAAGGATTTCGGCACGATGGCGTTCGGCAAGGTCTTTACCGAAGGCTTTGACTTCTCCGGCTACCTGGCGCAGGAGGGTCACTCGGTCTCCGGGCTGATTATCGCCTTCATCACCACCGCGCTTGCCTTCTGCATGGTTGACATGTTCGACACGATGGGCACCCTGTGGGGCGCATGCAAAGCCGGAAACCTGACCGCCCGCAACGAGCGCGGCGAAGAGACAATCCCGAACATGGACCGCGCAATGCTGGCTGACGCTGTTGCAACCTGCACGGGCGCTGTCTGCGGAACCTCGACCGTCACCACCTTTGTGGAATCCTCCTCCGGTGTTGCTGCCGGTGCGCGGACCGGTCTTTCCTCGATGTTTACCGGCGCGCTTTTCCTCATCGCGCTGTTCTTTGCCCCGGTTGCGGCGCTGATTCCCGCCTGCGCATATGCTGCGGCGCTGGTTTACGTCGGCATTCTGATGATGGGCTGCATGCGCGACATTGACTGGCACGATCCCGAAGCGGCGCTCCCCTCTTTCCTGACCGTTGTCATCATGCCCTTTGCCTACAACATTTCCTACGGCATTGCTTTCGGTCTGATTTCCTACATCGGCGTGAAGCTCTGCACCGGAAAAATCAAAGAGGTCAACCTTGGCACCTGGATCATCACCCTGCTCTTTGCGGCGATGTTCTTCCTGACCCATTGACCGCTTAAAACAACAAAACAGCCGCCAAAAGGGGTGCCTTCCATAAAGCAGGTTTTACCTGCCGAAAAAACAATAGGAGTACGGGCATTTGTTCGTACTCCTTTTCACACGCCTTGCCCTGCAAGGTATAGTGTGTTACACCTTTTAGGTGTACTGTCGGGCGGTAATGAGCCTCCCTTGTGTAAAGGGAGGTGGCTTGCGAAGCAAGACGGAGGGTTTGTAAAAGCAAAAATTTCATCGAAAACAATCCCTCAGCCGCCTTCGGCGTCAGCTCCCTTTACACAAGGGAGCCTTTGGTTTGTGCGCTCTGAAAGTCTGTCTGTTTTTCCTGACAAGCACTGCTTTTGTGGACACAAAAGCGAAGTCCCGCGCGAGCAGAAGTTGGGTTATAATGTCATCAAAGCTTTAAAATCCTCTGTTTCCCTGATAGGATCAAAGCAACGGATGTTATTCAAACACTGAATGAAATCATCAATATCGGTTATATCGGAATCTGTAACGGGATGCTCTTCTTCAATAAGTGAAAATAGCGGAGAAGTGAACTTTATTGTCTTTTGGTGATTTATTTTTGTCATTTCTTCCGCATGGTACCTTGCTTTTTTCAATTCTTCCAATACACGGTCATATTGCTGTGTTTTGCAGAAGCAAATGGCTTTGCTGATAGAATTATATTGCAGAGTATTGTGATAATACTGAAAATTACCGTCCGGAAACATAATATTCAGTATTTTTTCAACGGCATCATACACGTCAATTGAGTCTTGACCGAATGTTAGTTGGAAGAGAAAGCTATTTAATTTTGTATTTGTAAGGTGCTGACAATGCTTTTTCCTTTCTTCACCCTCTAAGCACCAACAAAGCAGCTCATCTCTTTTCTCCTCATCCTCTTCTAACATAGCGTATTGTTTGGCTTCGTCCTTTTTTTGATTATAGCTAAGTGCAAGAACGATTCCGAACAACGCTTTGGAATATAATTTTGAATCCTTGGTGTTATCCAAAACCAATTTATAATGTTTTGCTGAACTTTCAAGCAAACGCGTATATTCACTATTATCCAAGGTCGGCAAAGCAACATAATACTCTGCCGATGCCAGCCATTCCACATACTCCATATTTCCCGGATATTCAGCAACCGCACGCAGGGCGATTTGATAATTCTTTTCTTTGTCGTCGTGTTGCCAATATTTGTGGAATGCTTCGTCAAACTCCGCTTTTCTCAAATCCTTTTGGTAGGTTTCCATTCCAAGCAGATAATCGGTGGTTACATTAAATAAATTGGCAAGCGGCGGCAATAAAGAAATGTCGGGCATAGCAACATCTGTTTCCCAACGGCTGATTGCCTGCGGAGAAATAGAAAGAAGTTCTGCAAGATTTTCTTGTGTCATATTTGCTTCTCGTCGAAGTGATTTTATCTTTTGTCCAAATGTCATATAAACAATTCTCCTGATTTTGTTACTTGACCGGTCTGTGATTATATTATACCAAGTTTTTGACGATTTGTCCACCTCTTAATAATTGAGAGGTTATAAACCAAAAATTGAGTTGGACATAAAAGCTTGGCGCACCTGCTTTATCGCAGGTACGCCAAGGAGACATTTTTTCCTGTTTGGCGGCTGTTTTTCTCATTTTCCGAAAGCGCTTGTAAAAAGCAGGAATTTATTTTATAATAAAGGCAGAAACTACGGGCAGAAACCGTTAGAGGAGGAATCGATATGAACCGTTACGAACTGGCAAAAGAGCGCTACGCCGCTCTGGGGGTTGACACCGAGCAGGCGATTGAGCAGCTCACCAAGGTACGCATTTCCATGCATTGCTGGCAGGGCGACGATGTGCGCGGCTTTGAGAATGCCGGCGCGCTGACCGGCGGCATTCAGGCAACCGGCAACTATCCCGGTGCCGCACGTACGCCGGAGGAGCTGATGCGCGACCTGGACGAGGCGTTCTCGCTGATTCCCGGCAAGCACCGCGTCAATGTTCACGCTTTCTACGGCATTTACCCGGACGGCAAGCCGGTAGACCGCGACCAGATCAAGCCGGAGCATTTCAAGGCATGGGTCGACTACGCCAAAGCGCGCGGGCTGGGCCTGGACTTCAACCCCACCTATTTCTCGCATCCCCTTGCCGAGGGCGGC
>ERZ1673741.1306-NODE-1306-length-21032-cov-214.580064_pt1 | contig 21032 bp, 8 predicted proteins | sample MGYA00580209_ERZ1673741 | MGnify/ENA primary metagenome ERZ1673741 (study PRJEB41218, sample SAMN15661754) | gut metagenome | host: Homo sapiens | place: Canada: London | collected 2015-08-20/2019-03-30 | study: EMG produced TPA metagenomics assembly of... | reverse complement strand
CAGGGTTCACCTTATTACTCTCTCTTCAAGGGAGATGTGGAAGTAGGACTGATGAACGAGATGAAATATGACGCTGCTACCATCGGAAACCATGAGTTTGATTTCGGAATAGACAACATGGTGCGCATCTTCAAGATGGCGAAGTTTCCTATCGTCTGCTCCAACTATGATTTCACCGGTACCGAACTGGCAAATGTCGTAAAGCCTTACACCATTATCAAGCGCAAGGGACTGAAGATTGGCGTTTTCGGTTTGTGTCCGGAACTTGCCGGTCTGGTAACTGAAGCCAACTATGGTTGCATCAAATATCTCGATCCTATCGCCAAGGCAAAGGAAATGACAGAGATATTGAAGAAGAAAGAGAAGTGTGATGTCATCATCTGTATCTCTCACCTGGGCTGGAAGATAGATGGCATCGACGATTCTGAGGTAGCCCCAGCCACCCGTGACATCGACCTGATACTGGGCGGTCATAGCCATACCTACTTCAAGCAGTTGGAGTATCTGAATAATCTTGATGGCAAACCGGTGCCAATCGACCAGAACGGCAAGAGCGCCATCTGGGTAGGAAAAATGACATTGGATATTGTGAAGAATAAATAAAAGAAGAAGGTTGATACCAGGCAAGACGCGAGGTATCAACCTTTTCTTTAATTATCTATTCCTAAAACGTTATTCTTTTCTCAAATTCTTATTCCTTGTTGGAAGAAGCATAGAGACCGATGCAGGCACCGAGGAAGCCACCGCTCTTCTGGGTGCTCAGGTTAGATGCATCTACACCCTTGGCAAGAAGCTGCCAGTTGCCGCCTTCTTCAGCATAATAGAAATCATAATATCTGTCATGACCTTCTACCTTCAGCTTCAGCTTACCTCCCTTGATAGGAGCAGAGGCAATAGTTACGTTGTTCTTCTCGGCACGGGTCAGGGTAATCATCAGCTTGCCATTCTTCATGGTCTTACCCAATACGAAGTTGTGGTCTTCCTTCTGGAGAAGTGCCAAGCCTGCGATATCCTTGTCGTTGCGAGGAGTGAAGTTGATTTCTGTCTCGGCAGTGAAGGTTCCGTGCTGCTGGCGAGCCCAGATGGCAGACATCGGTTCACGCTTGTAGATATTGCCTGGCAGGAGATTGAACTTCAATTTGCCGTTTTCTACCTTGTAACAGTCAACGAAGTCGCGGAGGAACATCCAGCGTGGATTCAACTCTTTCAGACCCACCTTATTGTTATCAACTTCGAAGTTATCCACATAAGAGAAATTGCCTGAGAACTCATTCTTCTTTGCAGGCTTCAAGCCAGCCTTCTCTCCAACGGTAGAGATAGGAGTATTCTTGGCAAGAATCTCTGGCCATCCATTCTTCCAGGTTACAGGCAGGAGATAAGTATCGCGACCTGTGTTGTACATATCTTCTTCGTATGGACGGCAAGCCAGGAATACAGCCCACCAGTTACCCTTGCCATCTTCTACGATGTCGGCATGACCGGCACTTGATACAGGGTCCTTGCGGTTAGGGTCGAGACCGGTACGCTGGGTAAGAATAGGGTTGTTAGGGCATTCCACCCATGGTCCCATCGGATTCTTGGCACGCAGGATAACCTCGCTGTGCCATCCGCCTGTACCACCTTCTGCACACATCAGATAATAGAACTTGCCCTTCTTGAAGAGGTGAGGACCCTCAATCCAGATAGGACGCGCCTCTACATGGGTTCCGCCACGCAGAATCTCTTTGAAGTCGCCCTTGATGCTGTCGCCCTTCACGTCGAATTCGAAGCAGCGGATAGCACGCTGACCCTCATAGTCGGCACCGCCAACTACCGGACCGTTATGCACGATATATCCCTTTCCGTTGTCATCGAAGAAGAAGCTAGGGTCGATGCCGTCAATCTTCTTCAGATAGATAGGCTCGCTCCAGCCTTTGGAAGGATCTTTTGATTTCACAAAGAAGTTGCCGGCTCCCACATTGGTGGTAATCATATAGAAGGTCTTGTTCTTCTTGTTATAGCTGATGGCTGGTGCGAAGATACCGGCTGATACTTGCTGGCCCTTCAATGGAACCTGTGATGTGCGGTCGAGAACATGACCGGCAGGCTGCCAGTTGACCAGGTCTTTACTGGTTGAGAGAGGCACACCTGGGAAGAAGGTAAACGAAGAGTTTACCAGATAGTAGGTGTCGCCCACGCGACAGAGTGATGGGTCTGGATAGAAACCAGCCAGTACCGGGTTGTAATACTGGTGAGTCTTGTCGATTTCAACATTGAAGCGAGCGTCATTTCCCGCATACTTGAAATAGTCAAACTCAGCAGTCTGCGCCTGTGCAGCGGCAGCAAGCGTCAGGGAAAGCGATAAGATTGCAATTTTCTTCATTTTATTATAGGGTTTAAATTTACAGAATGAGTATCTGAACTCATGGTAGAAACATGTATTCAGAATACTGCTGCAAAGTTACCGCTTTCCTTTTAAATATACCCCCACAGCATGTTACCAACACTTTGCGAGGCGTATCATAAATATCTCTATTTGTAACAAATACTTTATTTTTGGAAACATCTGGCCTTTTCTGCAGTGAAAAGGCTAGATTTTCCGGTGTGCCTGCATATAATCGCGAGGCGAAGAGCCATAGAAGTTCTTGAACATGGTGCTGAAGCTGGCTGGGTTGGAGAAACCGCAGGTAAACATGATGTCTGATATCGTCTTGTTAGAGTGGCTCAGCAACTTTTCGGCATATTGCAGACGGGTATTGCGGATGAAGGCATGTGGTGTCTGGTTGGTCAGTTCCTTCATTCGGCGGTGCAGATGCACACGGCTCAGTCCTACTTCGCGGGCAATCATATCCACACTCAGGTCCTCATTATCCATGTTATCATTGATTACCTTCATCACCTGTTCCATCAGCTGGTCTTTTGGCGACAGGCCTTTTTCTATCGCGATCTGCCTGTCGCTCTGGCTCTCGTTGCCCATAAACTTGTTTTTCAAAGTACGGCGCACGTTGAGCAGGTTGATGATGGTGCGGCGCAGAATGTCCATATTGAACGGCTTCACCAAATAGGCATCGGCACCCGACTGCAAACCGGTCAGCTGGTCTTCCTCTCTGCTCATCGCTGTGAGCAGAATCACCGGAATGTGGTTGGTGTTCACATTGTTCTTGATCTTGGTACAGAGCGTGTTTCCGTCCATCTCTGGCATCATGATGTCTGAGATAACGAGGTTTGGCTTCTGCTTGATAATCTCCGGCAGCGCCTCCTTTCCGTTGCAGAAGGTAAGGATATTGTAGGTCTCCTGTAGTTGGGTCTTCAGGAAATTACGTATTGCCTCATCGTCTTCTACCACAGCGATGGTGCTCTTTGCCTTGCTTATGAAATCTTCTTCGGTGTCATTGGCTGTATCGGCACTATTCTCCTTATTTCCTTCCTCCATGTTTTCTTCCAGTTCCCTGATGTCTTCAGCAGCCTGTGGCTCCGGTGCATCTATCATTTCTTCCGGTTTCAGATGCTCGTTGCCCAGAGGCAGCGTGATGAGGAACTGGCTACCTTCCGTCCAGTCGGCTTCATCAAGTGTCTTGTTGTTGGCGGCTGTAATGGTTCCGTAGTGCAGTTCCACGAGCGAGCGCGTCAGGTCGAGGCCGATTCCCGTACCTACATTCCGGTCATTAGAAGTGGTGGTACTCTGATAGAAGCGCTGGAAAATCGTTTCGAGCTTTTCCTCCTGAATGCCCTTGCCGCTGTCCTTGATGGCGATGCGGACATGATGAGGCGAGTGGGAGAGGGTGATACGGATTCTGCCGCCTGTCGGTGTAAACTTGAAGGCGTTTGACAGGACATTCATCAATACCTTGTCAAAGTTGTCGCGGTCTATCCATACCGGGAGGGTCTCGTCTTCGTGCTCAAAGGTGAATTGGATGCTCTTGGCTATCGCCTGCTGGCAGAAGAGTTTGTATTCATCGCCAATAAAGGCAACCATATCGGTTTCGCTCATGTGCATCACCATTTGTCCCTTGTCGATCTTTCTCAGGTCCATCATCTGGTTAATCAGGTGCAGGATTCGTTCCGAGTTCTTACGCATCATATCGTAGATGCCCTGTCGGTGAGCGTCTTTGTCTTCCTTAATCAGCGTGAACAGCGGAGTGAGGATAAGGGTCAATGGGGTACGGATTTCGTGGCTGATGTTCATGAAGAACTTCAGTTTTGCTTCGCCCATCTCTTCTGCATGGATATGCTGCTGCAATATGAGCTGGTCTTCCATCTTGCGTTTGCGATGCTTGATGTAGAGCAGACAGAGCCCCAGGAAGGCAAGCAGATAGCAGAGTCTTGCCCAGATGCTGGCGTACCAGGCTGGGTGAACGATGATGGAGAACTCCTTGACAGGGGTTTCGTATCCGTTGCAGATGGCCTTGACACGGAACTTATAGGTACCTGCTGGCATGTGTGAGAATGACAGCTCGTTCATGCCAGACTGTATGGCTCGCCAATCCTCACCATTGATGCTGTAGGCGTAACTGATCTGCTCTACATTATTATATGTAAGAGTAGACAGGTGGATGGTGAAGGTGTTGTCTTCATGAGATAAGGAGAACTTGTCGCTGTTGTAGGCACTTTTGTCGGTGATAGTATAGATGCCCGATTCCATATCCTGGTATATAGGTTTGTTGCCCAAAAAAAGTCCTGATATGGTAACTTTTGCCTGCCAAGGATGCTGTTTCACCTTGTCCGTATCAAACCAGTTGATACCGCCGGTTCCGCCCATCACCAGCATCTTTCCTCCCCAGAGCGTGCAGGCTGCTGCATCGCTGAACTCATTACTCTGCAAGCCATTGTCTGAGTAGTACTTGTTGATGGTACCTTTTTCTGTATCTATCTGGTTTAAACCACAGGTAGTTCCTATCCAGATTCTACCCTTGTAATCTTCTATGATGCTGGTTACGCAGTTGTCAGAAAGTCCAAGTTCTGTGTTGTAAATCTTCGGATGAGCATATCCCTTCTTCGGATCATAGCAGATTGCGCCGTCTTCAGTGCCAAACCATACGCGGTTCTTGCTGTCAGAATAAACGCAATGAGAGAAACTGCCCTTGCTCAGACAGTTGACGCCACCGAAAGTGGAAGTCCAGCTGTTTTTTTGCTGGTCATAGCAAGCCAGACCCACAGAAGTGGCTACGAAAACCCGCTTACCATCTTTTGAGATGCTAAGTTTTATGAGGTAATCATTAGGAATACTGTTCTTTTTCAGGTTGTTGTCGGCATCATCTTGTTTTTTCCATTGCTTGATGCTTCCATCTGGAGAAAGGCGGAAAAGTCCTTTGCCCATGGTAGCAAACCATATATTGCCCTGCGGGTCTTCCTGGATATCGAAGATGCCCGTCTGGTTGCCAATGCCTAGGCTGAATGGATGGAAAGATCCCCCCCCCGCATCTATCAATCCGATGCCGTCAGTATAGGTTCCTACCCATGTTCTGCCTTTCTTGTCTTTGCAGAGTGTCAGTACCGTGGTGTTGCTTAATAAATGGCTCTTGATGCTACCGGTTTTTATGTCAAAGAGGTAAAGACCATCCTTGTCGGTGCCCACCCAGACTTGATCGCCCTGGTTGGCACACAGACTTGTGATGCTGTTTTCGCCTATCACGTTGCGGCTGTCCAAACGGTAGCCCATATAGTTGAAATCGCATTGAGCCTGCGACTGCATGAATACGCCCTTCTGGAGCATGCTCACCCAGATGTTTCCCGTAGAATCTTCTATAATGCTGGTAATCTTGCTCTTGGCAAGATTTACTTCATGGCAGAACAGAGGATTATTTTGCAAGAATCCTGTTACAGGATTATACACGAAGATACCCATACCATCGCAACCGATAAACAAGCGCTGGTCGCGGCTGATATAGATGTTGTCAATAGGAAGATTGCCTATGCCGGCTATCTTGGTGAAGGCGGTTGAACCTGCCTTGAGAAGGTAAACACCTTCATTCTTGGTGGCAAGATAGATGTTGCCCTTGTCGTCTTGCCTGATATCTTGCGTGTTAAGTTGCTCTGTTCCCATGATGCGTGAAACAAGCTTGCCGTTCTTTTCTTTCCGTAACAGCTTTCCGTTTTCCAGGATAATCCAGAGCCTTTCTTGTTTGTCTTCCAGAATCTTATGTATGTATTTCAGGTTCTCCACTTCTCCTTTCATGGTGTAACAGGCGTTTGCATCTATTTTCTTGGTCATGATGCCGTAACCGGAGGTAACGACAGCAATATCGCCATTGTGCAAACGGCTTACCTGGGTAACGTAAGTGCTTATAGGCTTATTTCTTGAATCGAGCATAGGTACGTTGCAGAACCTTTTACCATTAAGTATAAGTAGCGACTTGTTTGTTCCCAGCACAATTCGTCCCTTTTCATCCTGTGTTATACAGTTGATATAGTTGCTGTTGAGCCCGTTACAGTTGTTGTAGGCTTTTCTGACGACCATAAAGTTATAGCCATCATAGATATTCAAGCCGTTACGGGTGGCAATCCAAATGAAACCATTTGAATCCTGGAACACCTGAGTGGCAAGGTTGCTCGAAAGCTGGTTGTCTGAATTGAAAAATTTTCCTCGCTGCGCCATTATGTTCTGTGCAGTGAGACAGAAGATAAACATCAGTAAAAGACCGATGTATCTCGCTATTCTGAGGTTTGATTTCATAGAAATCATCATGATTTTTGGTTTCATTGTCTTTCGCTTTTTTTATATTCGTTTGCAAAAATACAAAATAAATGGGAAAATAATGCATGGAAGAGTATGTTTTTTACGAGAATGTATCAAAAAAGATGTTAAAATGTTACGTAGGGTAAAGTTAATGCTACGTGTGATACGGCAGCAAAAGTATTGGTTACTTATCATAAAGTATATATAAAAGATTAGAAGTATCTTTGCATCGTTTTTAATTAGGTTGTTTTTTAACAGTTTTGATTATGTAGGTTAGTTAGGTTTATAAATAGGTTTATGAAATTAGGTTTAAGATTTTCAAAGGATTTAGATATTATGGTTTTTATATAGAATCATGATTAATTGGTTTTCGGGAATGGTGCGTAGTGATTACGCGCCATTCTATGTTAAAAGACCATCATCCTTTTCTGTAAACTAGAACCTGGCAATCCTTCATAATATAATAAGGTGACTGACAATATATGATAAATCTAAAAATAATTGTAACAATGAACAGAAAGAAATTGTTAATATCACTCGCTATGGCTATGCTGTCAATGGCGGGGCTGGCTGCAGATAATCTGCCGGCACTCCGTGTGCAGGGTAAGAATCTGGTAGATGCCAATGGCAAGACTGTTGTCTTGCATGGCGTAATGGATACGCCAAACCGCTACTTCAACGGTTGGAGATGGCAGCAGTGGAAGGCTGACTATTCTGAAGCCGACATTCAGCCTTGCTTGGAATATTTCTCTAAGCAGTTCTCGGCTATTACCGACAAGAAGCAGGGTGCTTATTGTACCGTGTTCCGATTGCACATGGATCCATGCTGGACCAACGATCCGACAAAGAAAGCAGAGAACGAGGCAGATATCTCGGCATTCAACATGGCGCGCTATCGTCTCTATCTCCAGAAACTCTATATTCCTCTCATCAAGGATGCTATAGCACATGGACTTTACGTCATCGTACGTCCACCGGGTGTATGCCCTGGCGATATCAGTGTAGGCGATAAGTACAACCGCTATTTGAAGGGTATCTGGAAGACCTTTGCTGCCGATGAATACATCAAGCAGAATTCGGGCATCATCTCCATCGAACTAGCCAACGAGCCGGTGAGGGTTCATCTGAGTGATGGTTCTAATTCGGATAAAGCACTGCATGATTACTTCCAGCCGGTGGTTAACGAGATTCGTGCGCAGGGCTTCAAGGGTATCATCTGGGTTCCGGGTGCAGGTTATCAGAGCCAGTATCAGGATTACGCCAAGAATCCTATCACCGACAGCGAGGACAATTTCTCTTATGCAGTACATGTTTATTCCGGATGGTATAATGCCAGCGATAAGAACTGTAATCACAATGCCTTCATCAAGCAATTCCAGACTCAAGTGCCTATGGTTACCAGTAAACCTATCATGGTAACGGAGATAGACTGGAGTCCGGAAGACCCCGACAAGAAGAGCGAAGGTCACTACAATGAGTGGGGACAGTGGACACAACCTAACCTGGGAAGCTGGGCAACAGCATCTACCTCGAAATGGGGATTGGCTTGGAAGGCAGTTCACGACCACTTTGGCAATATCGGAATGACGCTTACCCATCCACAGGAATATTACGATATTGATGAATATCTTAGAACGGGCAAGGTGATTCCTGGTTTCCAGAATGCCAAGAAACACGGATTGTTCGAAGAATGTTGCGGCTATGCCTGTATGAACTGGTATAAAGAGTGGTATTTGAAACAAAATACAACAGAAATTAAACAATTAGAAACCCAGGCAGACGTGGTTTCCACCTTATATTATAATATAGAAGGAAAAGAGGTTGAAAAGCCAACTGCAGGTGTTTATATAATAAAACAACTGTTAAGTAATGGAAAAATACGTTCTCGCAAGGTTTTTCTGAAATGATAAACTTTCTGTTACACCACGCAAAGTTTGTTTCGAAAGAAATCCATACCTTTGCCGCCGTGAATAAACAGTTTTAGCGCACGCCTAAATTTTTAAAGCATAAATCAAAAATGAATAGAACATGATTGAACAAGTGTTAACAATGAAACGGACAGCAGCCTTATGCTTGGTGGGAGCTTTCTGCAGCCTGAATGCTCAGGCACAGAATATCCAGGTCAAGGGTAATCTTGTTGACGGTACAGGTGAGCCTCTGATAGGTGCCACTGTAAAAGTGAAAGGTAATGCCAGCGTCGGTGCGGTCACCGACTTTGATGGTAATTTCAGTATCAGTGTTCCTTCAGAGAATTCTACCCTCGTATTTACATACGTAGGTATGAAGACCAAGGAAGTAAAGATTGGTAAGAAGAGAGAGTTCAAACTTACTCTTGAAGACGACAACGCCATTGGCGAAGTTGTAGTCGTTGGTTATGGTCAGCAGAAGAAGGCTTCTGTCGTAGGTTCCATCACCCAGACTACTGGTGAGGTTTTGGAGCGTGCAGCTGGTGTCAGCGACGTTGGTTCAGCCTTGACAGGTAACCTCCCAGGTGTTGTTACAATCCAAGGCAATGGTATGCCTGGTGAGGAGGAACCTCAGATTATCATCCGTGGTTCTAGTTCATGGAACAATTCCGACCCTCTCGTTCTCGTTGATGGTATTGAACGTCCTCTGAGCAGCGTGGACATCTCTTCTGTGGAGAGCATCTCTGTACTGAAGGATGCTTCTGCTACTGCAGTCTATGGTGTGAAGGGTGCCAATGGTGTCATCTTGGTTACCACCAAGCGTGGTCAGGAAGGCAAGGCTAAGATTGACGTTGGTTTCAATGCTACGTTGAAAGCTCCTTCTAAGTTGCCTAACAAGTACGACTCTTATGATGCGTTGATGCTTCGCAACCAAGTGGTAGAGCGTGAACTGGGCGTTTATCCTGAAGGTGTTTCATATCTTCGTCCTCAGTCTTTTATAGACAACTATCGTAACCAGACTACGGATGAGCAGCGTGAACGTTATGCCAATGTGGATTGGCAGGATGCACTTTTCAAAAAGACTGCTGTGTCCTATAATGCCAACGTGAACGTGAGTGGTGGTACAAAATTCGTTAAGTACTTCGCTTCTGCTGATTTCGTGCATGAGGGTGACCTCTTCCGTGAGTATGACAATGGTCGTAATTACAACTCTGGCTATGGATACAATCGTATCAATGTTCGTAGTAACTTGGACTTTGCCATCACAAGTAGCACTACTTTGAAGGTAAATGTGGCTGGTAGCAATGGCGTAAGAAAAGCTCCTTGGAGTAACATGAGCAATAGTGAGTGGCAGATTGGTCAGCAGTGGGCTGGTGCTTATAACATCGCCCCAGATGTGTTCTTGCCAAAATATTCTGACGGCACATGGGGATTCTATCCAGCTGCTTCCAATGTAAGTAACTCTGCAATGAATCTTGCTATCGGTGGTACAGCACAGGCTACAACCACTCGTATCAATACAGACTTTACCCTTGAGCAGAAATTGGATTTCATAACCAAAGGCTTAAATTTCCGTGGTACGATCTCTTGGGATAATGTTTTTGTTGAGACAGGACGAGGTATCAATGACTTGAATAATGAAGCCCAGACTAAGTATATCGATCCTGAAACAGGTCAGGTTACTTATGGTAAAGAACTTGAGGGACAGAATAAGTTTGATTGGCAGCAAGGTGTGAACTGGTCAACGGAAGGTGGTTCTGTAGATAATAACCAGACTGTTCGCAACCTCTACTATCAGTTGCAGCTCAACTGGGCTCGCAAGTATGGACAGCATGATGTATCAGCCATGGGCTTGTTCTCACGTCAGGAGAATGCACGTGGTAGTGTGATGCCAAGTTACCGTGAGGACTGGGCGTTCCGTGCTACCTATAGCTATGCAGGTCGTTACAACATCGAGTATAATGGTGCCTATAACGGATCAGAAAAGTTCAGCAAGGACAATCGTTTTGCCTTCTTCAATTCAGGTGCTATCGGATGGACCATTACTGAGGAAAACTTCATGAAGAATCTTCGTGACAAGCACATCATCGATATGTTGAAGTTCCGTGCTTCCTATGGTGAGATTGGTGATGACAATATAGGTGACCCATTTGATTCTACTCGTCGCTGGTTGTATATGAGTCAGTGGGCGTATGGTGGCAAGAGTACTATGGATCTCGACCATACAGAGAGCATCTATACATGGTATCGACAGAACACTCTTGGAAATGATAATGTGAAATGGGAAACAGTTAAGAAAACCAACTTCGGTGTCGATTATGGTTTCTTGGGAGGCTTGATTACTGGTTCTTTGGATTTCTTCTGTGATCGTCGTAATGACATCTTGATTTTCGGCTCCAACCGTTCTGTTCCTTCTTATTTCGGAACGACAGCGCCTACTATTAATAAAGGTAAGGTTCGTACCAGTGGTTACGAGTTGGAATTGAAACTTAATAAGGTGTTTGCTAATGGCTTGCGACTCTGGGGTAATTTCAATATGACCCATGCCAAGAATAAGGTAATTTTGAAGGATGATGCCATCCTTACTCCAAGTTATCAAAAGGAGGCAGGATTTGCCATGAATCAGTATCGCTCTTATATAGATAGGGGCTTTATCAATAATATTGATGATTTGATAGGTTCTCCGGCGCACGACTCCAATGACAATCACCGTTTGGTTGGTGACTATTACATTGTCGATTTCAATGGTGATGGTGTTGTTGATAGCAAGGACTCGGCTCCTGTAGGTTATAGCAGTAGTCCGCAGAACACCTATAATGCTACTATTGGTTTCGAATGGAAGGGATTCTCTGCTTTCGCTCAGTTCTATGGAGTAACTGATGTGACCCGTGACGTATCATTGACAAGCTTTGGTAATATGCTTGATAATGTTTATGATACTGGTACTTGGTGGAATAAGAATCAAAGCAATGCAGAATGTATCCTCCCTCGTTGGGGTGCCACTGCTTCAAGTTACACCTATGGTACACAGTTTATGTATGATGGCTCTTACATTCGTTTGAAGAATGTCGAGATTGCTTATACCTGGACCAAGGGTTGGATTAAGGCATTAGGCGTAAACTACCTCAAGGTTTACTTGAATGGTAATAACCTCTGGCTCTGGACTCGTATGCCTGATGACCGTGAGGCAAACCTCGGTGGTGGTGGCTGGTTGGGAGCATACCCTACGGTTCGCCGCTTCAACTTAGGTGTTAAATTCTCATTGTAATTATAAAAAAAATATTCAAATGAAAAATAAGATAAAGACATTATTGTTGACGGGATGCGTCTCGCTGGCTCTCGGTACTTCGCTGAGTTCTTGTCAAGACTACTTGGACAAGGAGCCAGACTCAACAGTTTCTGCAGACGATGCCTTTGCCAATTTCCGTAATTTCCAAGGTTTCGTTGAGGAAATATACAACTGTATCCCTGATAAAGAGAAATGTAACTATTGTCCTTCATGGAACTGGGGTGATGATGAAATCTTCAATCCAGAGGCTGATAATAGAATGACCCATCAGGTTGATTTAGGTAACTTCCGTGCATGGGAATCTACTGGTAACTGGCTAAAGCGTGATGGTGCTTCTACTTCCACAAATAAGTTCGACCACGGTATTTGGAACCATGCGTGGTATTGCATCAGAAAATGTAACCTCGGTTTACAGAATATCGACAAGTTTGTGACTGGAAGTGCTGAAGAGAAAAAACTGATAGAGGGTCAGCTCTATTTCTTCCGTGCATGGTGGCATGAGGAAATGATGGAGTATTTTGGTGGTATGCCTTATGTGGATACTTATCTCGATGCCAATGCCGAACTGAATTTGCCACGCCTTTCTTATCAGGAATGCGCTGATAAAGCGGCAGCAGATTTCCGCAAGGCTGCCGATTTGTTGCCTATTAATTGGGATAAGACTTCTGCAGGTGCTGCCACACAAGGTAAGAATGATCTTCGCATCAATAAGATCATGGCTCTTGGTTATCTTGGTAAAACCTATCTTTGGGCTGCTAGTCCTTTGATGAAGAATGGTGCGCAGACTGGTGCCAGCAAGAATGGCAAGACTTATGATTATGATCAAGAATATGCTAAGAAGGCAGCTGAGGCTTTTGGTGAACTGCTCTCTCTTGTGGAAGCTGGTCAGACACAATATGCATTGGCAGAGTTTAAGTACTCAGACATCTATAATCATGAGAAATCTGCTGATGCCAATAGCTGTTTTTCTGATATATTCTATACCAAGAAGCAGAACTGGAAAATGCCAGGAACGGTTGAAGCTATCTTCCGTGGTCCATCTGCTGATTTTAATGGCTCTAACTGGAACACCTCTAAGGTCTTTGGCCCTAAGGTACAGAAAGTAGTTGCTCATGATAATGTCATTCACCAACCTACGGCCAACCTTGTAGAGGCTTATGGAATGGCTAACGGAGAACCAATCTATTTGGTTGAGAATGGTCAGTATGTACTCAATCCAAAGTCTGGTTTCGACCCTGCCCATCCTTTCAAAAATCGTGATCCCCGTTTCTACCACGATATCGTCTTTGATGGTTTTAAGTATTTGAACGGATCACCTGGTCAGTATGCAGATTTACAGTATTGCCAATTATATACGGGTGGTAATATGCGCCCAATAGCAAATGCAAGCCGTACGGGTTATTTCATTCAGAAGTTGGTACCTCATACTTGTAATGAAGTGGATAAAGATTACGACTGGGGTGCAGCTTTCCACTGCTATTTGCCATATATGCGTCTTGCAGACATATACTTGATGTATGCAGAGGCTTGTGCTGCATTCGGTGGTGCTACAGGCAAGTCTTCAAACTTTGGTAAGACCGCAGAAGATGCAATTAATACACTTCGCGACCGTTGTGGTGCTGGTCATGTTGCTTCAGAATTTGTTGCAGACAGCCATAAGTTCATGGATGAGGTCCGTCGTGAGCGTGAGGTAGAACTTTCTTTCGAAGGATTCCGTTTTTGTGACTTGCAGCGTTGGTTGCTTCTGACAGAGGCACCATATAATCAAAAATTCTCACAGGAGTTTGACCGTGTGGAAAGTGCAGACTTCTATAAGAATCATGATCCTAAGGACGCTGAGGTTGCCAATTATCGCAGAGAGTTGATATTGACTCGTAATTTCAATGCCAAGCACTATTGGTTCCCATTGCCAATCAAGGAGACTCAGCTCTATCCAGAGTTTAATCAAAATCCTGGCTGGTAAGGTTTAAAATTATAAATTAGTAATACTAAATGAATAATGATAGTATGAATTCAAGATTCAAATCATATAATTATAAGCTTTTTGTAGCAAGTCTCGTGGCTTTGGCTCCTCTTGGTGCCAATGCCAAGACTGCACAGACAAGCGAATCCGACACAGCCAGTGCCGACAAGGAGATGGTTCAGGTGGCTTACCGAAAGGTAGCCAAGGATGACCTCTTGGGCGGTGTGTCTGTAGTCGATGTAGAGAACTTGATGAAGAAGAACTACCATACTTATAGCCTCGACAATATGCAAGGTTATGTAGGTGGTTGGAATGGCAATTCTCTCTGGGGTATGGATGCCGACAACGCTGGTTATCTCGTCTTGGTAGATGGTGTGCCTCGTGAAGCTAACAACGTTCAACCAAGTGAGATTGCACAGATATCTTTCCTCAAGGGTGCGCAGGCAGTGGTGCTCTATGGTAGCAAGGCTGCCAAGGGTGCTGTAGTCATAACCACCAAGCGTGGTCATAATGACGGCTTGAAGGTCGAGGTGCAGGCTAATGCAGGTTTGAATGTAGCAACGTCTTATCCTGAGTATCTTAGCAGTGCAGAGTATATGACTCTCTATAACGAGGCTCGTCGTAATGATGGTCTGTCTGAACTTTATTCTACTGAGGATATCTATAATCATGGAGCAGGTTTGAACCCTTATCGTTATCCTAATCTCGATTTCTATTCTTCTGATTATCTCAGAAAGGTGAACAGCCGTTATGAGGCTACTGCAGAAATCAGCGGTGGTGGTAAGCGAGCTCATTTCTATAGCAATATCAACTATTATCGCCAGGGCGATTATTTCAAGTTTGGTGAGGCTAAGAATAATAATACCCAGCGCTTCAGCGTTCGTGGTAATGTGGATATAGACATTACTGATGATATTAAGGCTTGGGTCAACTCCAGTGCAACCTTCTATGATTCTCATTCTGCAAAGGGTAATTACTGGGAAGCTGCTTCTACTTGGCGTCCTAATTTTCCACAGAATGCAGCTCCTCTTATCTCCACAGATATGATAGCCCCTAATGCTAAGGCTGCTTGGGACTTGATGAGCGTTGCGAAGTTGGTAGATGGCAAATACTTCCTTGCTGGTACTCAGGCAAACTCCTCTAATGTTTTTGCTGATATCTATTCTGCAGGAAGTAGTAAATTTACTAGTCGTCAATTCCAGTTTGATACGGGTGTCAATATCAACTTGCACAAGGTGTTGAAGGGCTTGTCTTTCGAGACTCATTTCGCAGTTGACTATGCCACCTCTTATAATACTTCTTTCGATAATAGCTATGCTGTTTATATCCCAACATGGGCTAACATCGATGGCAAGGATATGATTGTCGCATTGAAGAAGGAAGGTGAGGATAAAAAGTCTGGCAACCAGAACATCAGCGGAAGTACAGATAACCTGACCATGTTCTTCTCTGGTCAGTTAAACTACAACAATACTTTCAACAAGGTTCACAATCTGTCGGCAATGTTGATAGCTTCTGGCTTCCAGCAGTCGAAGTCTGGACAGTATCATAAGAACTCTAGTGCCAATCTTGCATTCGACGCTTCTTACAATTATGCCCAGAAGTATTACGCAGATTTAGGATTAGCTGCCATTCACTCTGCCCAGTTGGCTCCAGGTCATCGTGAGGCTCTCTCACCATCACTTTCTTTGGGTTGGAGACTCAAGAATGAGTCTTTCTTGAAGAATTCCAAGGTGGTAGATGACATGATGATTAGTGTATCAGGTAGTATTATCAATGAGGATATTGATATAGCAAATGGTGACAATCGCTACTATCTCTATCAGAGTATTTGGACTTCTGATTTCGGCTATGGATGGTATGATGGATCTAGCGATAAATACACCTATTCAAAAAGAGGTGAGAACAATGACCTTGATTTTATCAAGCGCAAAGAGTTGTCTCTGAATTTCAAGACATCCTTGTGGCAGAAATTGGTGACATTGGATGCAAGTTTCTTCATCAATTCGATGGAGGGTTATCTCATCACTTCGCCAACATTCTATCCATCTCATTTGAATACTGGTTATCCAGCGGCTTCGTTTATGCCTGTACTTAATTACAACAATAATCGTAGAGTTGGATTTGATTTCGCAGCCAACTTCAATAAGAAGGTAGGTGATGTGGATCTCTCACTTGGTGTGACAGGTACTTACTATACAACCAAGGCTACCAAACGAGATGAGAACAACGTAGAGCAGTATCAGAACAGACAAGGAAAGGCACTTGATGGCATTTGGGGCTACAAGAGCGCAGGTCTCTTCCAAAGCGAGGAGGATGTCAAAAAATCTCCAGACCAAAGCTATTTTGGTGGAACAGTTAAACCTGGTGACATCAAGTATGTGGATGTAAATGGTGATAATAAAATTGACCAATACGACCAAGTCTTCTTGGGTAAGGGTGGTTGGTACGGAGCACCATTCACGCTTGGTGTCAATCTTACAGCTAAGTGGAAGAACTTTACCTTCTTCGCTCTTGGTACCGGTAACTTCGGTGCTTGGGGAGTCAAGAACAATTCTTATTGGTGGGTAAAGGGCGATAGCAAATATTCTGCTGTAGTTCGTAACCGATGGACAGAGGAAACCAAAGAGACTGCAACCTATCCTCGTTTGACATCTCTTGATGGTAACAACAACTTCCAGACATCAGACTTCTGGATGTACAAGACAGATGCTTTCCGCTTGGCTAAGGTCCAGGTAACTTACGACTTGCCTAGTACTTTGTTCCAAAAGACATGGCTTAAGGGGTTGTCGGCATACGTAAGCGGAGCTAACTTGCTTACCATTTCAGGAGAGCGCGAAGTCTTAGAGATGAACGTTGGGTCTGCGCCTCAGACACGCTATTATAATATAGGTGTGAAGGCAACATTCTAATCATTTTAAAATGTAGAAAGAAATGAAAGTAAAAAATATATTTATATTAGCAGCAATGTCGCTTACTTTGGCTTCTTGCTCAGATCTTTTCGAGCCTGCAGAGGAAAACAACCGTGGCTTGGATGAGATTTACAATGAGCCAACATACGCTCAGGGACTATTGGGATATGGTTATGCGATGCTTCCTTACAATACCAAGAGTGTTACTGATGTTGCTACAGATGACGCTGTAAGCAATGACTTGACAAATGGCTATCTCAAGATGGCTACAGGTTCTTGGACTGCTAATAACGATCCTATGTCTAAATGGACAAGTGGTCGTGCTAGTATCCAATATCTCAATATCTTCCTTCAGGAGGTAGATAAGGTAAACTGGGCAAAGGATGAGAATGCCCGTAAGATGTATTGTGATAGCCGTAAAGGTGAAGCTTATGCTTTGAGAGCTCTCAACTTGTATTATCTTTTGATGAATCATGGTGGATGGACAGCCGATGGCAAACTGCTTGGCGTTCCTAATTTGACAGTACCAGAGACTTCTACTGATGATTTCAACAAGCCACGTAATACATTCCAGGAGTGCTTGGATCAAATCTATAGCGATTTGGACGAGGCTGCCAAGCTTCTCCCTCTTGATTACAATGATTTGACAGATGATAACGCTGTTCCTGCCAAGTATAAGGAAATCGGAGTAAAGACCGCAGGAGACTACAACCGTGTGTTTGGTACCATTATGCGTGGTCGTATCAGCGGTCGTATCGCTGAGGCTATTCGCTCACAGGTATCTTTGCTTGCAGCTAGTCCTGCTTTCTCTGATGGTACAAACGTGGATTATGCTAAGGCTGCTGACGATGCAGCTACCGTTCTTGATCGTATCAATGGTGTGAATGGTTTGTCTGCTACAGGTAATAATTGGTTTATGCAAACCAAGGAAATCGATGCGCTTGGCTCAGGTGCTTGTCCTGCTGAAATTCTTTGGCGTGGCAGTCGTACCAATGGTGCTGATGACTGGGATCTTGGTCTGAACCAAGAGTCAGATAATTTCCCTCCATCTCTTTATGGTAAGGGTAGAATCAACCCAACTCAGAATCTGGTCGATGCATTCCCTGCTGTAAATGGTTATCCTATCACCGATGCTCGTTCTGGGTATGATGAGTTGAATCCTTACAGCAATCGAGATCCTCGTTTTGACCTTTATATCATTCATGATGGTAGTACTTATAAGGGAAAGACCATTCATACAGACATTACGACGGCTAATAACAATGATGGTTTGAATAAGATTTCCAATTCTACTCGTACAGGCTATTACATGAAAAAGCTGTTGCGTGAGGATTGTAATCCTGACCCTAATTCAAAGAATGCTCAGTATCATTATCCTGTGTATATTCGCTATACTGAGATATTCCTCGATTACGCTGAGGCTGCCAACGAGGCTTGGGGACCACAGGGTAAGGGATCTCACAACTACTCAGCTTACGATGTAATCAAGGCAATCCGTCAGCGTGCCGGAATTGGCGAGTCTGGCGAGGATCCATACTTGGATGAGTGCGCTGGTAGCAAAGAGAAAATGCGTGAGTTGATTCGCAACGAGCGTCGTTTGGAACTTTGTTTTGAAAATAAGCGCTTTAGTGACCTTCGCCGTTGGAAAGCTCCTCTAAATGAGGCTGTGCGTGGTATTGAAATCACTTCAGAGGCTGGTGTCCCATCATACAAAGACATGAAGGTTGAGGATCGCAGCTATAAAGATTACATGTATTACGGTCCTATACCACAGAGCGAAATGTTGAAGTGGAGCAACTTGCAGCAGAATAAGGGCTGGGAAGTAAAAAATAACGACTAATATTTAAAATGATGAAAACAATGAAGATAAGCAAATATTTGTCCATGGCTGCATTGGGAATCTTGGCTCTAGGCTTTAACTCTTGTGAGAATGGCAACCAAGAATTTCCTGATTATGAGGGCGGTACTACTGTATATTATCCTTATCAGTATATCGAACGTTCTGTAGTTTTAGGCAATGATGAGAATCGCGATAATACGGATGATAACAATCATGTATTGTATATCGTATCTACAATGGGTGGAGCATATAATGGAAAAAACATCACATTGAATGTAGATGTTGATAATTCATTGTGTGACAATCTGTATTTTGAGGATGGAGTCACTCCTGTAAAGCCAATGCCTAGCAATTATTATACAATTCCTACCAAGACGGTTGCGTATAATGGAAAATTGCAGGGACGTCTTCAGGTTAAGTTGGAGGATGCTTTTTTTGCTGACCCAGATTGTGCAAAGAATACCTATGTAATCCCAGTTTGCATCAAGGAAATGGTGGGAGCCGATCATATTCTTTCGGGTTCTCCTTTCGTTGCAGGTACAACTCCTGTTCGTACTGATGCTTCAGCTTGGTCTGTTGCTCCTAAGGATTATATCCTTTATTGCGTTAAGTTTATGAATCCATGGGATGGCTATTATTTCCGTAGAGGAACTGACAAGATTACAGAGAATGGACAAACTCATGAGGTAAAGCGTGAAGGTGCAACTCTTGAAAAGGATGAAGTGAGTCGAATTACAACCAAGAGTTTGAAGGAATGTAATTTCGTAGTCTCTGTAAATAAAGCTGACGGCTCTAAGGTCTCTTGCAACTTGAAACTTACGTTCGATGATAATGGTAATTGTACCGTTACTTCTGATACAGAGGGCATGACTGCTTCTGGTTCAGGAAAGTTTGTAGAAAAGGGAGCTAAGTTGGCTTGGGGTAACAAGGATCGTGACATCCTGACTCTCAATTACAAGGTTGATTTCGGTTCTGGTATTGCTTTGGAAACATCCGATCAGTTTGTTGCCGAGACTCGTGGTAACACCAATGGTGTTGTTCAATTCAGTCCTCAGTATATCAAGAAGTAATATTCTTGATAGATAAGTATCATTCTAATAATTTGATTATTATGAAATTGAAAAATATTAATTTAGGTTTAGGCTTGGTGGCTCTCTTGGCTTTGTCTTCTTGTGCTGATGACAAGTTCTCGGAGTACAGAACTGATATGACCAAGAATTTGAAGGATTATCAGTATCTGAATAACTACGAGCCTTTGAAGAAATACGTGGAAGATATGAAAGCTGCCGGCAAGTGCAATCCCGACTTTAAGTTGGGCATTGCGCTCGAAGCAGCCGAATTCAACAAGCAGGAACTTGTATATTGCCTTGCTGGTAGCAATTTCAATGAAATGACTGCTGGTAATGCCATGAAAATGGCTTCTTGTGTGAAAGATGATGGCAGTACGGATTTTTCGTTAGTCAAGGAGTTCGTCAAGAATGCGCAAGATGCAGATATGACGATTTATGGTCATACCTTGGCTTGGCATGCTCAGCAGCCTAACAAGTACCTCAAAAATCTTATCAAGGATAAGGAGTTGCCACCTGATCCAAATGGTGGAAACAAGTTCTTGGAGATTGCTTGTGGCGAAGCTGGTGCCAATAAATGGGATAAACAGATTAGTTATGTGTTGCCTAAGGCATTGGTTAAGGGACAAAGTTACGTGATGACCGTTAAGGTAAAGGCTTCGGATGGTGGAACTTTTGCTGCTTGGCCTATTTGGGAAGCAAGTGATAATAAAAACCAATGGGGTGGTAGTAATGATGTTCAGTATATGGCTGATTATGACATCACTAACGATTATTCTACTTTGACTTGGGAGTTTACAGCCAATTTCCCTATTGATAAGCTTCAGTTTGTGTTCGGTAACGTAGGTGGAACCATTTCTTGCGATGACTTTAAGTTGACGAAAGCTGGTTCTGATGAGAATCTTATTGAAAATGGAGACTTTGCAAAAGAGTCGGCTCGTGGTTGGAATCCGACTGGCTGTACCATCAAGGTGGCTTCTGCAGCCGCAGCTGTCGAGGTAGAACAACTAGTTCATGAGCAAACCTATAAAGATGGATCTTTCCCATTCTTTGCTATGGGATGCGAACCACCTGTTGTGAATGGTGCTATCCATTTTGTTCCAACAGGAGCTTGGTCTCAGTTCTTTGTTATGCCAGGTAGCAACAATACGCTTTCTGAGGGTAATTATGTGGTTTATCTTGACTTGTCTGCTTCAAAGGATGCTAGTGGAGTAGAATTGACTATGCAGAATGGTTGGGGTGCCAGTGATCAGGCTATTACTGTAAAAGTACCTGTTTCTGCTGGTCGTCATAACGTAAAACTTCAGATGCCTAATATTGCTGGAGGTAATTATGATATTATCTTGAAACCACAGACAGCAGATGCTACTTTGGATGTACATTCTGTTAAGGTTTGTCA
>ERZ1673741.1303-NODE-1303-length-21079-cov-6.671518_pt1 | contig 21079 bp, 18 predicted proteins | sample MGYA00580209_ERZ1673741 | MGnify/ENA primary metagenome ERZ1673741 (study PRJEB41218, sample SAMN15661754) | gut metagenome | host: Homo sapiens | place: Canada: London | collected 2015-08-20/2019-03-30 | study: EMG produced TPA metagenomics assembly of... | reverse complement strand
CCCTTTTCGTCATTTTGCGACCAGATGATAAAAAGGGACTGTCCCTTTTCGTCATGCGAGCTCGTGGAGGGCTTGGTAAACGGCGTGGGCCACCTCGGCGGGGACGCCGGGGACGGCGGCAATCGCCTCCTCGTCGGCGGCGCGCAGGCGCTTGAGCGAGCCGAACTCGCGCATGAGCAGGCGCTTGCGCTTAGGACCGACGCCGGGGACGTCGTCGAGCACAGAGGCTGTCATCGCCTTGCCGCGCAGCTCGCGGTGGAAGGTAATGGCGAAGCGGTGGGACTCGTCGCGCACCTGCTTGATAAGGTAGAGCGAGGGCGAGCCGGAGGGCAGCACGACCGGGGTCTCGTCCCAGGGGACGAAGACCTCCTCGTCGGACTTCGCCAGGCCGCAGACCGGGATGTCGAGGCCGAGGGCGGCGAGCTGCTCCATAGCCGCCGTGAGCTGAGGCTTGCCGCCATCGACCACGAGAAGGTCCGGCCGGCTGCCGAAGCGCGCGTCCGCCATGCGTTCGGGCGCGTAACGGCGGCCGAGCACCTCGGACATGCTCACGAAGTCGTTGGCCTCGGTGAGCGGGGTCTGGATCTTGAAGCGGCGGTACTGGGACTTGTCCGGCCGGCCGTTGGTGAAGACGACCATCGACGCCACGGTAAAGTGCCCGTGGAGGGTCGAGATGTCGAAGCACTCGATGCGCATGGGCGGAGCGTCGAGGGCAAGGGCGCTCTCGAGCTGGAGCAGGGCTTTATTGGTCCGGTCGTCGGCGTAGCCGGTGCGCACCATGTAGCGCATGAGGGCGTGGCGCGCGTTGGCCTCGGCCATCTGGAGCAGGCGGCGCTTCTCGCCGCGCTGGGGAAGGTGGAGACGAACGTTGTGCCCGCGCTTCTGCGCGAGCCAGCCGGCGATGACGTCGGAGTCGGCGAGCGCGACCGAGAGGCAAACCTCGGAGGGGATGTCGGCGGTCTCGTCGTAGTAGCGCTTGACGAAGCCGGCCTGGAGCTCGTCCTCCCCCACGTCGGCGCCTTTATCGAGGATGAACTCGACGGAGCGGACCGTGCGGCCCTCGCGCACGACGAAGACGCACGCGCAGCTGATGGTCTCCTCGCGGTAGAAGCCGATGAGGTCGAGGTCCACGTCAGATGAGAACATGACCTGCTGCTTGACGTCGAGGGCGTTGAGCCCCTGGAGGCGCGCCTTCAGACGGCCCGCGCGCTCGAAATCGAGGTCGGCAGCCGCCTCCTGCATCTGCTCGGTGAGCTCGCCGACGATGTGGCTCCTCTTTCCCTGGAGGAAATCCTCGACTTGGCGCACGTGGCGGGCGTACTCGACGGTGTCGATGGCCCCGCAGCAGGCGCCGGGCCCGCGGCCGACGTGGTAGTCGAAGCAGGGGCGGCACTTGCCGGCGAGCACGATGTTGGCGACGGCGGCCTGGTCGGGCTCGCGCTCGAGCAAGCGCCGGGCGCGCTTCCACTCGGCGCAGGTCGCGCTGCAGATGGGGACGAACTTGCGCAGGGTATCGATGGTCTCGCGCGCGGCCTTGGCATCGGTGTAGGGCCCGAAGTAGCGCGTGCCCTTGCGGTGCTTCTCGCGCGTGTACTTGATCGCGGGAAAAACATCCGACTCGGTGACGGCGATGTAGGGATAGGACTTGTCGTCCTTGAAGTCGACGTTGAAGTAGGGGTGGTACTGGGCGATGAGGTTGCGCTCGAGCACGAGCGCCTCGTACTCGGAGCCCACGACGACATAGTCGAAGGACTTGACCACCTGCATCATGAGGGGGATCTTCTGGCGGTCGTCGGTGAGGCCGACGTACTGCTTGAGCCGGGCGCGGAGGTTCTTCGCCTTGCCCACGTAGACGACGGTGCCGGAGGCGTCGCGCCACAGGTAGCAGCCGGGTTCGGTGGGCACGAGCGCGACCTGGTCGACGAGGGACGCCGCACCGTCGAGCGCCGCTGTGACGTGCTCGCGCGCCGCCTTGCGGTCGCTCGCGTCCATGCGGTCCTGGTCGTCAGGCACCTCTTCGCCCTCCTGTCCTAGAAGAAGGCAGGCACCTCCACGCGCAAGGTGCCTGCCTGTGAGTTCCATCTGATTCTACCCGCGTAGGGCAGGAGCATCGGGACCAAGCCCCGCAAACGCCCTTAAACGGGGCTGCCGCCGCCGCAGAAGCCGTCGTCGTAGGTGACGCCGGTGATCACGACGCCGGAGCCGTAGCCGTTGGCGTGGATGACGTTGCCGCCGCCGATATAGATGGCCACGTGGTAGATCGTGCCGCCGGAGGCGTAGAAGACGAGGTCACCGGGAGAGAGCTGTGAGGTGGAGGACTTCAGGTTGCCCCTCGAGCAGACGCTGCTGTACTGCTCGCGCGAGGAGTGCGGGATGGAGATCCCTGCGCAGCCGTAGGCGTAGCTGGTGAGGCCGGAGCAGTCCATAGCCACGCCCGGGTTGCAGGCGCCGTACGAGTACGGGACGCCGAGCTGGGTGCGCGCGGCGTTGATGATCGTCGATGCGGTGGAGCCGGAGACGCTGGAGCCGCCGCCGTTGGACGAGCCGCCGCCGTTGTTGGAGGACCCGCCGTTGTTGGAGGAGCCGGAATTGCCCGAGTTGGAGCTGGACGAGCTCGAGCCGTTGTTGGAGGAACCCGAGTTGCCAGAGTTGGCGTTGGACGCCCCGCCGTTGCTGGAGGAACCGGAGTCGCCGGACGAGGACTCGGCGGCCTTCTGCTGCTCGGCCGCGGCCGCGGCTGCGGCCTTCTCGGCCTCCTCCTGCTGGCGCTTGGCCTCGGCCTCGCGCTCGGACTGCAGGGCGGCCTGCAGCTCGCTGGAGAGCCCGCCGACATAGGACTGGGCATCGGAGCGGGCGGACTCGAGCGAGGCCTGCTCGTCCTGCTGCTGGGAAAGCAGGGTCGAGAGGCTGTCCTCCTCGCCGGCGAGCTCGTCCTTCTTTGCGTTGAGGTCGGCGACCAGGTCGTTGGTCTCCTTGATCTTCTCGGAGTTGGCCTCCGAGATCTTGTTCGCGTAGGTGATGTTGCTCACGAGCTGGGCGAAGTCCTTGGACTCCAGGACGAGCTCGAGCAGCGTGGTGTTGCCGCCTGCCTTGTAGTTGGTCGAGAGGTGCTCGGCGAGCCCCGCCTGGGCATCGGCGACCTTCTGCTGCTGCTCGGCGATCTGGGGCTTGAGCTCGTCGATGTGCGACTGGACCTCGTCCAGCTGCGCGGAGGTGTCCTCGCACTTGGCCTCGGCGATCTCGAGCTGCTTGGTAAGGTCGTCGAGCTTGGCCTTGGCATCGGAGAGCTGGCTCGAGAGCTCCTGGGAGGACGCGGCATAGGCGATGGTGGCAAGAGGAGCGCCCCCCGCCAGAAGGCCGGAGAGCGCAACGGCGCCGACGGCGCGAGCGACTCGGTGGGTACGGTTGATCTGCATATAGAACCTCGCGTTTGCGATTCAAGGCGTTTGCATTAATAGTTGCCATTCTAGCAAGCGGAGGAGCCGAGGCAAAGCGCCTACAGCTCCTCCATCTAGCTTTAGGGTCGCTCGAGGGTTTGCCCCGAGGGGGACCTGTGCGGTCGGCCAAACAGACCGGGCGGGCACGCGACTTGCAGCCCGGTTAGAACTTGCTGTGGAAGTTCACGCGGTTCAGGCGCGCGTACAGGCGCTGGGCCAGCGAGTCCTCGCTATTGAGCAGCGGGCTTTTGGCCACGCCGGCCTTGATGGACTCCTCGACCCCCTGCTTCAGGACGGGGTCGGTGACCTCCTTGCGCACGATGTCGTAGGGCGGCACGCAAAAGAGGAACGGGCGGTCGCAGGCGCGCTCAGCGGACGTGAGCGACTGGCGGATGTCGTTGCCGCAGACGAACTTCTCGACGATGGGCTTGACGAAGGGGACGCCGGCGAGGGTCATGTAGTAGGTGTTGCGGCCGGGACGCGCATTGATCTCGAGGAAGCGGGGCTTGCCGTCGGCGCCGTCCATGACGTCGAAGTTACCGTAGCCCTCGTAGCCGACCTTCTTGCAGAAGCGCGCCGCGAAGTCCAGGAGATCGGGACGGTCCTCGCCGAGGATGACGAGCGGGTTGCCGATGCCCTTGGCGCTGCGGTCCTGGACGAGCACGTGGCCGACGCGGCCGAGGGTCATCTCGCCGTGCTCGCAGAACACGGTGACGGAGTGGAGGGAGTCGTCGCGGACGGCCAAGCACTCCTGGACGAGCAGGTACTTGCTGTAGCTCGTGCCCTTGACGTCAGAGATCAGCTTGCGCAGCTCAGCGGGTGAGTTGACCGTGTGGATCTTGCGCTTGCCCTCGAACTCGGCGTAGTGCCACTCGGCGCTGTTCGCCGGCTTGACGATCATGGGGTACTCGTGTCCGTCGATGACCTCGTCGGAGATAACGTCGATGCCGGGGATCGGGTCGAGGCCCTCGCCGCAGGCAACGAGCCAGGTCTTCGGGTACGGGATGCCGAGCTCGGAACACAGGCCGTAGAACTTCTCCTTCATCGTGATGACGCTAAAGAGGGAGTAGTCGTTGTAGGGCACCGCGAAGCCGGCAGCGGTGAGCTCAGACTTGTTTTTGGAGAGGATCTCGGCGTACCAGTCGCCGCTCGCCACGAGCAGGGGCTTGCGCCCCTCGGCGCGGCACTCGGGCGCGATCGTCTCCTTGAGGTAGGCGAGAAGTTCCTCCTCGCGCTCGACGCCGTCCACGCAACGGTAATCATTCCATTTGCTGCGACTCGTGAACTTGATGTCGTACTTGGCCAGCACGATCGAGTCGACCCCGTAGGTCTCGTGGAACTGACGGGTGTAGGAATACCCGAGGACGTCGGCACCGAGGACGACGGGGCGGAAGGTCTTTCCGATCTGGAGGTCTTGCGAGGTGGGCTGCATGGATGCGTGCGCTCCTTTGCTAGGGTTTAGCTAATGGTCGAGTATACGCCAGGGCATAGGCTCCCCGACGACGCGCCTCAGCGGCGCTTGAGCTTGCCGAGGATCCGGCCAAAGAAGGCCGCCTCGGGGATGTGCAGCGCCAGGGCGGCGCCGAAGGTCACGGCGACCGCGGGAACGCCTCCGCACACAAGGATGAGGAGTGCCCGAGGCAGCGTGAGCGCGCCCGCGTCGCCTCCCATGAGATGGAGGATCAGCGCGCCGACCGCGGCGCCGGCAAGGCCGAGCGCGAGCGAGCGGACGAGCGAGACGACGAAGCCGGGAAGGTCGATGCCCTCGACGGAGCGGCGGATGATGACGACCGAGATCACGTCGAGCACGACCATGTACAGCGCGCTTCCGAGCGAGACCGCATGGATGCCGAGCTGCGGCGTGAGCGCCACGGTGAAGGCGACCTGCACCAGGGAGGCGAGGATATTGGCCACGGCGAAGCTCATCATATGGCGCATGGACGAGAACGCTTTCTGGAAAAACGTGGAGAGGCCGTAGAACGGCAGCGCGAGCGCGAGCGTCGAGAGATAGCTAGCGGTAAGGTCGGCGCTCTGGGCGTTGAACTGGCCGATGCGCATGAGCGACATCAGCAGGCGCGAGAAGACGATGAGGTAGAGCATGAAGGGCACGAGGACGAAGGCCACCTGGCGCATGCCGGACGAGACCTGCTCGGCGAACTTGGCGAGCTTGCCCTTGGCGAAGGAGTCGGACATCTCGGTAAAGAGGGCGACGGTGATGGGAACCGCGAGCACGGCGTAGGGCAGGGTGTACCACAGGCGCGCGTAGTACTGGATGGAGCTGCCGGACTCGGGGACGGCGACGAGCGCCATCGAGGTCATGACCGACGTGGTGACGAAGCCGCAGGCGGTGACCACGAGCGTGGGCACGCCGATGGAGAGGGTCTCCTTGATGGCGGGGTCGTGGATGTCCACGCGCAGGGTGAGGCGTACGCCGTGGCGGCGCAGGCTCGGGAGCTGCATGAGAATCTGCACGAGGACGCCGAGCGGGTTGCCGATGGCCAAGAGAAGGAAGGCGAGGCCAGGCTGCGAGCCGACGAGAAGCGCGTAGGCGATGAACGAAGACGTGCAGATGATGTTGTTGAAGATCGGGGCGGCGTTGCTCCAGAAATAGTCCCTCTCGGCGTTGAGGATGCCCGAGGCGATGCTCGAGAGGCAGTAGAGCACGACCTCGATGGCGAAGAACCGGAACAGCACGACCGCGTCGGTCATCGTCGACTGGTCGGTGCCCGCGGACTGCACCCAGATGAGCGGTTCGGCGAAGGTCAGGCAGAGCACGAAGCCGACGCCGAGGACGATGAGCAGCAGCGAGAGCAGGTTCGAGATGTAGGCGTTGGCGCCCTTGCGGCCCAGACGCTGCTTGACGTCGAGGTAAACGGGCAGGAAGGCAGTGATGATCATACCGCCGATGACGAGCTCGTAGAGCTGGTTCGGCAGGTTGTTCGCGACCGTGTAGCAGCTGGAGAGCAGCGTCGTGCCGAGGGCGAACGCCTGGCCCCAGGTCCGCACGAAGCCGGTGATGCGGCTGAAGATGACGAGGACGCTCATCATCGCCGCGGAGCGGCCGACGTTGGCCTCCCCTTCCTCCGCCGCGTCGGTCTCTATGGCCTCTTCGGCCTCGTTCGCCGCGCCGGGCTCGCCCGTCACCTTGAAGTGCTTCGCCATTGCTCACCTTCCGAATCTAATTCAACAGTTGGTGAGTTTACGGCTATGCGCGCGCCGGCGGGCTTATTCCATAGGAAACGCCGAAAGCCCGCTGGTGCCGACGGACGGTGCGTCACGGACGCTAGTGCCGCCTCGCGTCCAGCTCGCCGGCGAGCTCGTCGAGGGTAACGCCGTAGCGCTCGAGGGTGACCATGAGGTGGTACACGAGGTCGCCCGCCTCGTAGCGGATGTGGTCATGGTCGTCGTCCTTGCAGGCCATGATGACCTCGCTCGCCTCCTCGGCGAGCTTCTTGAGCAGGGAGTCCTCCTTGCCCTGGAGGAGCTTAGCGGTATAGGACTGCTCGGGGGAAGCGTCCCGGCGCCCGTGGATGACCTCCGCCAGGCCCTCGAGGGTCTGCCCGATGTTGCCGTCCTGGACGTTCTTTGTCCTCTCGCCCATTGCGGGCCTCCTTTTTGGATTGGGTCGGTGGTGCGTCCCGCCGCTCGCGGAGCAGTCGTCGCGCCCGCCTACTCTTTGATCTCGCGGAAAAAGCAACTGCGGTGGCCGGTATGGCAGGCAGGCCCCGGGGAGTCGACGACGGCGACGAGCGTGTCCGCGTCGCAGTCGACGAGCAGATGCTTGACGTGCTGGATGTTTCCGCTGGCGGCGCCCTTGTTCCAGAGTTCCTGGCGACTGCGGCTCCAGAACCAGGTGGTGCCCGTCTTTATGGTGAGCGCCAGCGACTCAGCGTTCATCCACGCGACCATGAGCACCTCCCCCGTTTGCTCCTGCTGCACGACGCAAGGCACGAGGCCGGTGGCGTCGAACTTCACGTTCACCGCATCCGCCGAGACGGGCGCCGCGGCCTCGCCGGCGTAGGTATAATCGGGCGCGTTGTGGGACATGCTTCCTCCTTCGGTCTGCGCGTCCCCACTTTAGCAGGGTGCAGCGCCCGCTCTCGGAAGGGAGTCCGGCTTGAGCGAAGTTGTAACCGAGGGCCTCGGCCGCTTCGACGTGCTCGTGGTCGGCGGCGGCATCGCGGGCACGGTGGCCGCGCTTTCGGCGGCGGAGCAGGGGGCGAAGGTCGCGCTCGCCTGCTCAGGGCCTCTGTTTGGGGGCTCGAGCTTCTTTGCAGGGACCTGGGGCCTCGGCCTTGTGGGCCCGGTGCCCGGCGGGGAGGCGGACTTCGAGCGGGCGATCCTCGAGGTCGGGCAAGGCATGGCGGGCCCCGCGCTCGTGCATGCGCTCGTCAGCGGCATCGAGCCGGGCATTGAGTGGCTGGAGGGGCTCGGGTGCCGCCCGCGCCGCGCCCGAGCGGCCACGGAGCGCGAGTTCATACCCTGCTTCGACCACGCGCAGCGCGACTGGCACGGCTTGGAGCGGGAGGCGTTCCGTGAGGCGATGGGTGCCGCGCTGGAGCGCTCCTGCGTAACAGCGTTCCCGCACATGGAGCTTTTGGCGCCCGGGACCTTCTTCGACCGGTCGCACGGGATCGTCTGCGGCATCGACGCCAAAAGCACCGTCCTCGCCACGGGCGGGTTCGGAGGGCTCTTTGAGCGGACGCTCACCACGCCGGAGAACCTCGGCGCGGCGCAGGCGATCGCGCTCGAGCAGGGTGCCTCCCTCGTGAACTGCGAGTTCATGCAGATCATGCCGGGGCTCGTGGCGCCGGTCCGCGACGTCGTGTTCAACGAGAAGACCTTCCGCTTCGCGCACGTCGATGGGGTGCCCGGCCCCGGGGCGACGGCGCTGCTCGATGCCCGCTCGTGTCACGGCCCCTTTACCGCGAGCCGGCCCGACCGCGAGGTCGACTTCGCCATCGCCGCCGCGGGAGACGGCGGGGCGCGCGTTACGTACCACCTGCCCGGGGAGCTGCCGGAGTTCATGCGGACCTACGCCGACTGGCTGCGGCGGGACCACGGCATCGAGCCCGGCGACGAGCTGCGGGTCGCGCATTACGCGCATGCGCACAACGGGGGCATCCTCATCGGCGCCGACGCGGCGGTCGAGGGCGCGCCGGGCATCTACGCCTGCGGAGAGTGCACGGGCGGCATGCACGGGGCGGACCGTATCGGCGGGCTCGCCAGCGCAAGCGCCCTCGTGTTCGGCCGCATCGCGGGTCGGGAAGCGGCATGGTGCGGCGCGGAGCGGCCGACCGCCGCCCGCCGGCCGCTGCGGGCGATGGCTTCACCCCGCGCGGAGGCGGCGCTTACGGGCTTGAGGCGCGCCATGAGCCGCGCGTGCATGGTCTTCCGCACCGAGGCGGGCCTGCGATCTGCGCTGGATTCCATTTACGGAGCGCGAGAGCGAATTTCTGCGGAGGCGGAGGGTTCCGACGACGCGCGGGCGATCGCGGCGACGCGTCGCTCCGAGCTCGCCCTTGAGGCCTCCGAGGCGCTCGTGTGCGCCATGCGGGCCCGCGCCGAGAGCCGCGGCGCCCATTACCGCGCCGACGTCCCCGGGCCGGATGCCGCGCAGGCGCGCCCGAACGCCCTGAGATTCTCCCCGGGGGCGGACCATGGAGAGGCTTCAGCGTTCGGCTCATTTGCCGCGGCACCCGTTGCCCTCCCCTGACGCAGCCCGACTGGGCCCATCGCTAGGCGGCGACCGTCGAGCTCCGATCGCCTGGCGGAGACCGCCGATCAGGCGCCCGCGGGGTCGGGGGAATCGGGCGATTCATGCCCCTCGAGCCGACCGACCTGCGGGCGGTTGAGCTTGTGCGCGACGACGAGGAGCACGATGCCGATCACCACGAGCGGCAGGCTGAGGCACTGTCCCATGGTGATCGGGCCCCAAAGGTAGCCGAGCTGCGCGTCAGGCACGCGGACGAACTCGATGAGGAAGCGGAAGACGCCGTAGAGCAGAAGGAACGTCCCCATGAAAGTGCCCTGTGGGCGCGGCGGGCGCCTGCGCGAGAGCGCCCAGAGCACGCAGAAGATCACGAGCCCCTCGAGCACGGCCTCATAGAGCTGCGACGGGTGGCGGAAGACCCCGCCGCCCGTCGGGAACGCGACCGCCCAGGGCAGGTCGCATTCCTTGCCCCACAGCTCGCCGTTGACGAAGTTCGCGCAGCGACCAAAGAAGAGCCCCCACGTCGCGCCGATGACGCCCAGGTCGCAGACGGTGGGGATGCTGATGCGATACTGGCGGCACACGATCGAGCCGCCGATGACGGCGCCCACGAGGCCGCCGTGGAAGCTCATCCCGCCGTCCCAGGTCGCGATGATCTCCGCAGGGTGCTCGAGGTAGTAACCCGCGCCGTAGAACAGCACGTAGCCCAGGCGCGCGCCGATAATGATGCCGAAGGCGACGCCGATGACGATACTCATCACGTCGTCCACGGTAAGGTCGAGCTCCCATCGCCTGGCCACGCGGTAGATCACAAAGCCCGCCACGATGAAGCCGGCGAGGTAGGCGAGGCCGTACCAGCGTACCGTCAGAGGCCCGAGCGTGAAGGCGATCGGGTTGAACGACTGGAAGATTTCGTTGAGGAACAAAGGAGCTCCTTGCCCTTCTTGCCCGCCGGGAACGGGCGGTCGGATGACCGGATGAAGGCTAGAGAACGGCGGGCTGGACGCGCGTCACGCCGGGGACGTGCTCCATGAGGATGCGCTCGATGCCCTCGGACATGTCCATGCTCGAGAGCGGGCAGCCGGCACAGGCGCCCTGCATCTCGAGCGTGACGACGCCGTCGTCGTCCACGTCGATGAGCTCGACGTCGCCGCCGTCCGCCTGGAGGCTCTGGCGGATGATGTCGAGGGTTTCTTCCAAAAGCTGCTTGTCCACGGCCATGGTGGTTTCCTTTCGTTGTTGTTCGCGCGGGGTCTATCTTACCCAATGCTCCGGGGCGCTTGGCCGCCGCTACCCGATAGCGGTAAAGAGGTGGCCTGAGGTGGCGCCCTGCATGCGCGCGGCCGGCTTGCGACCGGCACGGGCGCACGCGACGGCGCGGGCAACGCGCTCCACGCTAAAGCGGGTCTGCTTGGCGTCGAGCAGGGTGCAGTCGGCGAGCAGGCGCGTGACGCCCGCCTCGATGAGCTCGCCCGCCTGCGGCGTCGCGTCGAGCGGATAGGCTGACCAGATGCGGCTGCGGCCGTTGACGTCGGTGCGCACGGGCAGGAGCTTGCCGTCGATGTCCTTGAGCGAGAAGCGCCGCGCGCGCTGCGGGCACTTCCGGCAGTCGTGGACGCACTTGCCCGTGACCTGCAGGACGCAGTGCTCGCTCGTCATCGCTCGCTCGCGGCCGAGGACCATGAGGCCCACCGGGACCGACGACGAGCGCGCGAGCTCGCAGACCTGTTCGAGCGTGAGCTCGCCCGAGAGCCAGAACCCCGCGGCCCCGGCCTCCTCCAGGGCCTCGACGCAGCTCTGGTTGTGCACGGGGATGCACGAGCGGATCTCCGGGGCGGCACCGCGCTCGGCGGCGAGCGCGAGCTCCGATATGTTGCCCACGGCGACGGGGCCGCCAGCGGCGACCCAAGGGTCGAGCCGCGCGCGGTCGCCCTCGCGGCAGACCTCGTCCAGCCAAGGGATCACCCCTTCGGGCCAATCGCCCTCCGCGAGGTCATCTGCGGTCGCGTACACGCGCGCAGCGCCCGCCTCGATCGCCGCGCGGGCGCACGCGGGGTCGGCGACGAGCGCGCAGGCGCAGGGTTCCTCGCGGGCGGCCTGCGCCGGGTCGGCGATCCCGGCCGCGGCGCGGGCCTCCCCCACCCGGTAGGCCACCGCGCGCTCCGACGGGGCGGTCACCGTCGCGCCCTCACGTTCCGCGTACGGCGCGAGCAGCGCCTCCTCGAGCGCGCGCACCGCGGCGGCGCGCACCTTGTGCACCGCCGAGAAGCCTATGCCGAGCCCCTCGTCCATCTGGACGTCGTAGTCCACGGGCAGGAAGGGCCCGCCGCCCATGCGGCCCACGTGCTCGATGAGGTCCTCGCGCGTGACGGCCTTCGTGCGCGCCGCCTCCACGACGGCGCCCTCGGCCGAGGCCGTCGCCTCGCCGTCGGCGCACGCGAGCTCCACGCGGAACGGCTCGCCCAGGCGCGCGACGATGCGCACGCGGACGGGCCTCTTCCTCTGGATGTCGGAGCGGGAGACGCGCGCCGCCGCCTCGATGGCGGCCTGCGAGCGGATCACGCGCACGACCGCGCCCGCTTCGATGGGCCTGGGCGCCGTCGCCGTGATGACCTCGCCGGCCTCGGAGTCGCGCTCGGCCGTGACGGTGAGGAACTGCGTGGGGTCGCTCACCGGGCGGAGCTCGAGAAGGTCGCCCGCGCCCACGGGCTCCGACAGGCGGATGGTGACCTCGGCCCTGGTAAAGCGACGCATCCGCGTGCGCCCGCCGTTGCCGCCCCCGCGGCGCTCGAAGCTGTCCTCGAGCGCTCGGCTGCCCTCGACCTCGCCCACAACCTCGCCGCGGTTGTTCGAGCGCTCGTAGCTCATCATCTCGTTGCCGGACTCTCCGCGCAGGTAGGCATCGGTGAAGTCGCGGTTGAAGGCGCGCTTGAGGCGGCGGTGCACCGCGAGGTCGGCCTCGGGCGCGAGCGGCTCGTGCGCGATGCTCGCGTCGATGGCCTCACGGTAGGCGCCCACAACCTGGTAGACGTAGTCGGGGGCCTTCATACGGCCCTCGACCTTGAGCGAGCCCACGCCCGCCGCGATCATCTGGTCGATGTGGTCGACGGTGCAGTAATCCTTGGGGCACAGCGCCCGCGTGCCGCCCACGCCGCGCATGGTCTCGGCCATACCCGCGGTGGGCACGTCGGGGATGGGCACGAGGTCGCCCTTCTCGTCGACGAGCTCATAGGGCAGGCGGCACGGCTGGGCACATAGGCCGCGGTTGGCCGAGCGGCCTCCCGCGAGCGAGCTCATCATGCACACTCCGGAGTAGCAGAAGCACAGCGCGCCGTGGCCGAAGCACTCGAGCTCGACGCCCTCCTGCGCGATGCGCTCGATCTCGGGCAGCGAGAGCTCGCGCGAGAGCGTGACACGGTCAGCGCCGTGCTCGCGGCACCAGGCGACGCCGCGCGCGTCGTGGATGTTCGCTTGGGTCGAGACGTGCGTCTCGATCTGCGGCCACGTGCGGCGGACCTGCGTAAAGAGGCCCCAATCCTGGATGATGAAGGCGTCGGCTCCGAGCAGCCACGCGCGGCGCACGAGGCCGAGCACGCGCGGGATCTCGTCGGTCGCGACGGCGACGTTGACGGTGACGTAGACGCGCGCCCCGGCGAGGTGCGCGCGGCGGCACGCGTCGCCGAAGCTCGCGTCGTCGAAGTTCTTCGCGCTGCGGCGGGCGTTGAAGCTGTTGCCGAGACCGCAGTAGATGGCGTCGGCGCCCGCGGCGAGCGCGGCGTTAAAAGGCTCTGGGCCGCCCGCCGGCGCGAGCAGCTCGATGACGTTCTTGTGGGCCAAAACCTCTCCCATCGGCCTGTGATGTCCAAACCTGTTTACGATACCGCAACCGGTCCGAGCTGGCCGAAAGTCTACGAGACCTCCGTGGGCGAGGCTGGAGCGGCAGGGAGTCGGGGCTGGGGGACTTCCTGGCGCTATTCTGTGGGCAGACGCCTCTTTTTGGTCGAGCGGTTCTTCATACCACGTCAAGAAGCCCCTGCTAGAAGGCCCCCTCGGCCGCGCCGATAAACGCCAAGAGCAACGTCGAGCCGCAGATTACCCCAGCACACACTGCCGCCCGCCGCCAAACCGTCCAACGCACCAGGCCCGGATGTTTCTCTCGCAGCCGCCGCTTGTCGACAAACAGCCAGGCCACGCACCCCGCGCACACGGGCATCCACACGACGAACTCAAGGAACCTGAACCACAGCGGGTACGCGGCCGTCAGCGGCGTTGGGTAAAAAACGCTCCACACGCCCGCGCAGGCGACGAGCACCCAGTCCACCAGCAGCGCGGCGTTCCAGACGCGCCCCAGCCAACGAGGAACCAGCGAGTGCACAGAAGGGCGCGCGGCAGAAGGCGCGACGGCGGGCCACGTGTCACCGTCGGGCGCGCCGTTGGCTCCGGTGCCCCGCGTCCCAACTTGCGGCCGCGAGCTCCGCCGCGGAAGCGTAGCGATCCTTAGGGTCGAAGCTCATCGCCCGGGCGGCCGCCTGCGCAAGGGCCGCGGGAACGCCGGGCTTCTTCGCAAGTTCCTCGGCCGCGCTACCCGGCTCCGGGTCCTCCCCGGTCAGGCAAAAGTACAGCAGCGCGCCGAGCGCATACACGTCGCTGCGCACGCCCGTCTGACCAAAGCCGAACTGCTCGGGCGGCGCGTAGCTTCGGGTGCCGAGCTTGAGCGTATCGGAGTCGGCGCCTGGGCGCCACGCGCGGGCAATGCCCAGGTCGATGACCACGAACGTGCGGGCGATGCCGTCCTGGCCGCCCACGACCATGACGTTGGACGGCTTGAGGTCGCGGTGGATGAGGGGCGCGCCCGTGCCCAAGCCCGCGTGGAGGCACCCCACCGCAGCGGCGACCTGGGCGATCGCATCCTGGGCGAGCTCAACGGAGGCGCCGGCGGCGCGCACGTAGTCCTCGAGGGTGCGTCCGGGGAGGCGCTCCATGAGGACCCGGGTCTTCTTTCCATCGTTCGAGCAGGCTGCGATGCGCGAGAGATTCGGCGACCTGAGGCCACACCGCTGTGCACGGAAGAGCAGGTCGTAGGCCGTTCCGAGGCCCGTGGTCGCGTCGATCTCCTTGTACACGAAAGGCCCGAGTTCGTCGCCGCCGCGCCCGCGGAAGGTCGCCGCCTCCGTCAGCTCGAAGTCGGAGCGCTTGAGCACCTGCAGCACGCGGAGGCTCCCCTCGGGCATGCGCCCCGCCGGCCCGGCAGCGCCCGACAACGCAGGGGTGTCCTCGCCCGGGCCCACCGTCATCGAGCCGTTCGCGTCCGGATCCACCGCGTCTGCGCCTTCCTCGCCTGCGACAGATGAGAGATACGCCGAGAGCTCGGCATCGAAGTCGGAATCATCTGTCCCGTCTTCGCGATCCATTCGATCGATACCTCCCCCTCAAAGAAGCCCGCGCGGGCAGATGCATGTCCTCAGTAGCCAGAAATCACCGTCATGTCAGGTGTGATCAGACACCCCATCAGCAACGACAAAATCTTATCCATGCCGCACTCATCGATTCGCCCCACGAGCTTCGCGTTGCGGGCGGAGAGGTCGAGGGATTTGAGCTGCTCGATTTCAGCGAAGCCCCGCAACGGGGCGTGATCGCCGTCGCTAGGGACCACGCCCACGCTCACGTGCAGCGGATACCTCGAATCCGTCGAGGTTATGGGTACCGTCATGGTCAGGCTGCAGCGCTGGTTGAACTTGTCGTTGCTCACGACGATTAAGGGCCGCCGCTTTTTCTGCTCGTGGCCCGCCGAGGGGTCTAGGTCAGCCCACACGACGTCCCCGCAGCGAAACTCCGTCACAGCTCCTCGCTTCCCGCAGCACCAACGAACCCGTCCTCACTCGGAACGAACGACCCATCGTAGCCGGCGAAGAGCGAGTCAAGATCCGCCACGCCCACCGTCCTTCTTACGGGCTCGATCGAGATTGCGGAGGCGCCGGAGGATTCCGAGGAGACAGGGCTCACCACCACCCACGGTTTTCCACCCTTGAGCACCCTAAATGGGATGCCCGTAGCGTTCGCTTTGGCCGTGAGCGCACTGAACTTGTCTTTGGCCTCGGTAAGCGGGTAGCTCTCCATCGTTTGCAGCGCCATGTCTCCTCCTATTTTGCCGGGAAACAACTGGCTAGATTTTACCCAATCTGGCTAGTTAATTTGAGAGTAGCGCGCGGAGCAAAGAAGCCTGCACATGCAGGTGCATGCCATCTGCACGTTTTGCGCCCTCTTTAGGCCACGAAACATGCAAATGACATGCATCTGGATCTGGAACCGCTTCTTGCGGCGACGGCTCAGCGCGCGCCTCGGCAAAGGCTCCATTGAGCCCGCGAACGTAGCCGAGAAGCGCCCGCCTCCTAGCAGACGGTCTTCTCGCCAAAGCGGTAGAGCTCCTCGTTGACCTTCTGCAGCGAGCAGCCGCGGTCGATGCAGAAGATGATGATCGCGTCGCGCCGGTCCTTGCAGTTCAGCGTGCTCACGCACGCCGCTGTGAGCGCGCGGTTCGTCTCGCGCAGGGTCAGCGCCATCGCGAAAGCAATCTGGAGGACCTTGTCCCTGCTCGGGTTGCGCGCGCCGGTAAAGATTTGATACCCAAAGGTCTCGTTGAGGTCGGCCATCCGCACGACGTGCGCCCGCTCAAGCCCCTTCTCGGCAAGGAGCTGGTTCAGATAGTCGGAAAGCGAGGCGGCCGGGAAGTCGTGGCTCGCCACGTAGCCGTCGATGCTCGGCGCATCGAGCAGCTCAGCGAGCAGCTCCTCCGTTAGCTTCTTTGCGGCCATGCTCGCCTCCGTTCATCGATTGCGTTCTCCGGACATGGACTAGAGGTTCGCAACGGCGTAGTCGGCCTCTTCCTGGGTAAACTTCTCGCCCGCAGAGGACGTCAACTGGGTGCGGATCGCCTCAGGAGACATGCTCATCTGACTCTGGTAATCCTTGGCCTTTGCGAGCGCATTGGCATTGTAGTCCGCATCGAGGTTATCCACGGCGTACTGAGCCTCATCAGCGGTAAACTTCTCGCCGTTCTGGGAAGTCAGCTGGTCGTAGATCCCCTGCTTGGACATGTGCATCGAGTCGCTGTAGTTCTTCGCCTTCGCAAGCGCGTTCGCGTTGTAGTCGGCGTCAAGGTTGTCCACGGCGTACTGAGCGGCCTCGGGAGCGTACTTCTCGCCGTAATCAGACGTCAGCTGATCGTAGATGCCCTGCTTCGACATGTGCATCGATGAGCTGTAGGAACCCGCTTTTTTGAGGGCGGTCTTGTATTCCGCGGGCACATCGTCATCCGCCGCTGATGTCTGTGTACCGGATTGCCCATCCTTTTGCTGGGTCGCAGTGGGCGCGGAGTTGGAGGACGAGGAGCCGGCGGCAGGACTGTTGTTGCCGGCCGAACCGTTGCCACCGCATGCGGCGATGCCGACCACGAGCAGCGCGACGACGATGAGGACGATTCTGCCCGTATGCCTCTTTCCTTCTTTTGCCATGATTCCTCCCATGGTTTCCTTGTCGGCGTTATGACCAACGAACCCATGGTAAGCCGCGAGGAGGGGGATTTCATTAGCTCACAGCTAAGGGCGTAGGTGAATGGCGGGCTGACTTGGCGCTGATTTGCCCCACTTGCAAAGAAAACCCTTCGGCTTGGAAATCGGAGGCGCTGAATCGAAGGGTTTTTTCGCCTCGCCGTCCAAATGAACGGGATTCTTGTGCGCACCGTCCAAGCGAACGGCTTATTTTTGCAGGCCCTAGGTGTGGAACAGGGGACAGTCCTCTGTTCCACGTCAGCGCGGGCGCCTGAACAGGCGCGCCATGAGGTCGGCGTTCGCCTGAAGCCGCGCAGTCTTCGCGGCGTCGTCCTTCTTCCAGCTCCCGGGCGCGCCCTCGTAGACGTCGCCCTTGGCACAGCCGGCGGGCATCTGCGAGAGGGGCACGTCCAGGAACCTCTTGCCGTCGATCTCGAGGACGGCCACGTCGCCCTCTATGCGGTCAACTATCGCCTGCATGGTTCCTCCTGTCCTAGGGGTTGCACACGCCGCACGGGCCATACCCCTGGCTCTGCGCCTGCGCCTTCGTAAGCTCGGTGAGGTTCTTGCTCCGGCTCAAGGTCCTGCAATCAGGGAGATGGTACTTCTTGCCCTTCGGCGTGACGACCACCGTCTCGTCCGCGTCCGCCGAAGTCGCCGCCTGGTCCTGGGCAGAGGTGCCGGGCCCCGACCCTACATCGCCCGAGCCCGGCCGCTCGACAGCGCCCGACCCGTCGTCACCTGTGCCTCCAAGCCCCTGCGAAGAAGCGCCCGCGTCCTGGCTCGCCGCCGCGACGTCGCCCTCGCGCTCGGCCGAGGCGCTCACGTCGCGTCCGTCCGACGTAACGGTCACGGTGCCGTTCACATAGGTGCCTAAGACCCGCGCGCTCGCGGCGGCCAGCGCGTCAAGAACCACTTGCGTCGGATGGCCGTAGGAGTTCTTGCCGTACGAGAGCACGGCGATGGTGGGCGATAGCTTCGCGGCGAGCGCGGCGTTGAGACCGGAGGCGCTGCCGTGGTGCGAGACTTTGAGCGCGTCCACATGCCCATCAACGGCCTCGTCCTGCGCCTCCACGGGCGCGTCCCCCGTAAAGAGGAACGTGTTCTCGCCGTAAGCCACCTTAAGGATCGCGGAATACGAATTGTCCTCGCCGTAGGTCACGCCCTGCTGCGGCCACGGAATATCGACGGTATAGCTATCGCCCTCAGCGATTCTGCGGCCTGCATAAGCCGGCTCGATGACCAGGCCTTTATTTGCCACCGCCGTCAAGAAGCGCGTATACGTCTGAGTTGGACTGTTCACCTCAGGCGCCCAAACGCTGCCAACCTCCACGGCGCCTATCACGCCGTCGAGCCCGCCGATATGGTCGGCGTCGGGGTGCGTGGCCACCAGCCAGTCGATCGAGCCCCTGCCGTCGGCCGCCAGAGCAGAGGTCACCGTCGAGGACTCCCCTGTGGGGGTGTCGATGAGCATCGTCTTGCCATCGGGGAACTCGACCAGGCTCGCGTCGCCCTGGCCCACGTCGAGGAACCTGACGACGAGGTTCGAGAGCCGGTCGCCGGAATCGGGCTCGGTTTGGCCGGTCGCGAGGCCGGAATCGGGCTCGGTCGCAGGCGCCTCGTCAGCGGTTTTCTTGGCATCATCCGCCGAATCTGCCTGCTGTTGGGTCTGCGTCGTCTGCGGCGCCCGGGTCGATGTCGCGCCCGATCTGGCAGACGCCGCCCCCGACAGCCCTCCCATAAGCGCAAGCGAGAAAACCGCGCAGGCGAGACCCGCGCCCACCTGCCGCGCAATGGGTGGGACACTCCGCATCTTCTGGACGAACTTGGAATCGGGAGCCTGCTCGGAGAGCCTGCGCCAACAATACCGGACAAGGAACCAGAGCCCGACGCCCGCCGCGATGCAGGCCGCATAGGCGAGCGCCGCAATCGCGACGCAGGCCAGCAGCATCGCGCCGCACCACCACAGGCAGCCGCGCTTCTCTTGCCGGACGATTACCTTCTTTGCCATATGCCCCCCGTCCCAAGTGGAACAGGGGACAGTCCCCTGTTCCACGCAAGCTACAGCCCAATCTCCGCGAGGACCTTCTTCATCTCGAGGGCCCAGGAGAGCTGCTCCTCTATGAAGTCGGACCAGGCCTCCTCGTTGTCCTTGATGGGATGGCCATCCTTGTAGAAGCGCACGCCGGACGCTTTCTTGGCGTCAAAGGGCTCAGCCGCAAGGCCGAGGCGTTCCTCGAACAGCTCCCTGTTCGCGATGGCGAGGTGGCCGATCGTCTTGTCAGAAGGGACGTAGAACTCGATGCCCGTACGTCCTGCCTGCGTGTTGATGAGAAGAGCGATATGGTACGCCGGACTACCAAGACGAAGAACAGAGTAGTGACTTGCGGCTGCTTTGTGAGGCACAAACTCTTCGAGAAACTCGGGATGCTTCGCTGCAACCTCCTGGTACAGAGTCCAATATGCAAGCTTTGTGCGCTGAGTATCTCTGAAAGGTCTCTTGTCCTCCCCCACATCCTCGACCGGCATCTCGAACGTCAGCTCGTCTTCGTCGATGCCGCAGATCTCGAAGACCCTCCTCAGCAGAATCGCCTTCGCGTAGTTGCTGACGCCCGTCCTCACGAACATGCCGTCCGCAAACTCCTGGTAGCCTGGGGCGTCATCAGCGCGGAAGAAGCTGGCGGGAAACTCGGTTCCATCAACGAGCGCGTGAACATTCGCGGGCTCCAACTCGTAGATGCGCCGCATCACCATCTGCACCATCGTGTTCCACTGCTTCACGGCATGGCGCTCGCCCAAGAACGAGAAGGCCGAGATACGGCGACCCGTGATGTCAACGTCAGAGTCGAGAGACGCCTGCTCGGACAAGGCCTCCACGGGCTCGTAGCTGCTCTGTGGCATGGGCCACAGCTCGAGGAAGCAATCGACGAGCTGCTCACAGCGCTCCTCGAGCTCATCGGCGCCCCAGCGCTCCTGAGCGGCGATCCACTGGTTCATGCGGAAGCCGCTCGCGCGGAATCCCTTCGCCATGTCGCGCTTCTGGGCAAACGGCCTGTTGCCGTAATCGCTGTTGTAGGCCGTGAGCGTGAGGTTCGCGATGCTATGGAGCCACTGCTCATGAATCTGCTCGCAGTCCTCGCCCAGCTCCCGGCGCCACGCGTCGCTCAGCGTCTGGGGCATCACGTGCTCGACGGAGAAGTCCCCGCTCTCGAGGCCGCCGATGACGTCGATGCGCTCCTCGCTGTCCCCGTTCTCGAGCCTGTCGTACAGGTAGAACTTGCGGTTGCCGATGCGATAGAAGTCCCTCGTGCGCGCGGCCTCGGCAAACTCGTCGTCACCCGGGAAGCGACCGGTGCTGCCCTTGTGCGTGAGCAGATACGCCACAACCTCAACGTAGTCGCCGCCCGCAGCCACGCCCTTCTCGGCATCGCCATGAAGCGTCTCGAAGATCTTGTTAAGCCCGGCAGAGGGCGCGTTGCAAACCCAGCGACGGAACACGAAGGACTCAACGACGCCGAGAACCCGCGCCACGCCAGCGTCATCGACCTTCCCCAGCCTGTGATACTCGAGAAGATTGAGCAGGTAGGGATAGGCAACGGTTGCCTCGAGCGCACGGAGCCTCGCGAGGCCGCGGGCAACGGGATCGTCGCCACTCGGGCGGATGCATGCGCGGTAGTGCTTGGAGAACTCGAGCATGTTGCCGAGCAGGGCAGCCGTTTCGACGCTCAGCGCGTCATCGGCGCCGGCGTGGTAGCAGTGCCTCGCAAACGTTCGGAACGTCTGGTACACCTTGCGCATCGCGGGGGTCTTGCCCTGGACGGCGGCGAGGTAGAAGCGGATGAAGTTGCTCACCTGGTAGTCGGTGTTCACCTCGATGGCGTTCCAGTACTTGTCGTAGTAGAGCTCCTGACGCTCCTGGTCCAGGTTCATGAGCACGAAGTTGCGGATCTTGTCGGCCTCGGAGAGGTCGAGACCCGTGGAGTTGAGGCTCTCGAAGATGAGCTGCGCGTCATCGGTGGGGTCGAGCGTGATGTCAATGACGCAGAGGTGCTCGATGGCCTCGATGAGCTGGTCCACGCTCACGGGCATGGAGGCGAGACGGTCCTTGAAGTAGAGATAGTTCTGGGTGACGTTGGAGTTCATCACGAGCTCGGGCGCAGGCAGCGAGGGATCCTGCGGACAGGCGTCAGCAAGAACGGCCTCGAGCGCGGCACTGTCGCTCTTGATGAGCTTGAGCCGGAGCTTCTGCTCGTCCCTTGCCCATTCGTCGACCAGGTATCCTTTCTCGATCATGGCCGCGCGATTGGGGTTCTCGGAGGTTATGACGCCGTCCTTAAGCTGCTTAGTTATAGCGGCAAAAAGCAAGAATACCGTGGTGATGC
>ERZ1673741.1291-NODE-1291-length-21260-cov-11.146946_pt1 | contig 21260 bp, 16 predicted proteins | sample MGYA00580209_ERZ1673741 | MGnify/ENA primary metagenome ERZ1673741 (study PRJEB41218, sample SAMN15661754) | gut metagenome | host: Homo sapiens | place: Canada: London | collected 2015-08-20/2019-03-30 | study: EMG produced TPA metagenomics assembly of... | reverse complement strand
CGTTTCCGCGTATTTTTCCAACATGGTCTTGTAGGCCAGCGCGGAAGACTTCAGCCTGACGACGTAGCGGTATCCGAGCTCCCGAATAAGTCGCATAACGCCTTCATCAGCAAAGCCTCGATCGAGAATGACGCCTTCAACTTCGATGCCGGCAGCGGCAAGAAAGCGGATCATCTTCTCAAAAGCCCTGGCATCGACTTTGCCGCCGTTATTGAGAAACCAGGTGACAGGGCGCCCATCCTCCGAGCTGACAGCCCACATGTAGCTGTAGATGTTTACAGCCTTATGCGACTTGGAGTTGCCGGGTTCGGCAATGCGGCTTTCCGAGACCGTGCAGTCGTTGTTGGAGCCGTCGATGCAGAGCCAGACTTTGGTGCCTCCCTGCGTTGTGAAGCGTTTGAGCCAGTCCATCCGAAACTGGTGAATGACGTCTGGGCTCAATTGATTTTCAAAGAAATCCGAATACCAGCTGTCGCTTCGAAGCGAGTCGGAAAAAAGCAGCTGCTGAGCCATCTCGTCCTTCATCAGATCAGTTGAATCTGACCGATGCCGGATGCTGAACATGGCGTAATCCAGGACGGCATTGGCATTGAGCGGACCAAAGTCTTTCTGAAGCATTGGGTAGAGTCCGGTCTTCCAACCCGCGCTGAGTGTCAGTCCATATAGCCCGACATGAAGCTCATGAGGCTGAAGCCTGGATTCCCCGTAGTACTGGGCCCAGAGGTTGGGGTAGAGAAACTTGAAGTTCTCATTCGGGTGCATGGTGACCTTGGATGTCGCCCACCCGATAGTGATGTGCCGGCGCTTGTTTCGTTCGTCCCGATGAATGGTAAAAACACGACCGTCGGAAGCATTCAGATATGCAAAGTCGGGGATCGGGATTTCCTGTTGGTTTCTAAAAACTCTGCCCATAAGTCACGGGAATCAGTGTTATCTATTATGACATAATCGTACAATATATTTTGGTAGTTTTTCAAGAGAAAATTAAAGGCAATTAACCTTTTGATTTCAGTTAGTTGCCTTATATTAAAACGAGTCATGGATATGAATTTCTTTCAGACTCTGTTAACGGATTTATGGGAATTAGCGCGGATCTATAACCAATTCCTGATGCCGTCCTGACAGCTTTGCGCTACAGTTTTCTTGAGCGATCGACGGCTCCTGAAGCCTCTCCCTTCGCACCCTCGTTGCCGTCTTTTTACCTCGGACAAGCTATGCCAACTCCTCAAGAAGTTTCGATTCCGCTTTCAGAGGTTCCGGCCCCTGCTGAAGAGCGCCGGCATGCAGTGCTCACGTCCGAAAAGAAGACGCCGCCTCTAACGCCCGAGGAAGATTCCCTCTTCACCGGCCTTCCGATTCCTGAATCGCCTCCTAGAAAGAAGCGCACACGGAAGACTGCTCCCCGCGCAAAAGGCAAACCCAGATCGAAGAAGCAAAAGCAAGGGATGCTCGAGACCGATATCAAGTCGGAAGCCCTGGCTCTCTTCCAAAAGGGCCTTACCGCTCAGGCCACCGCCCGCAAACTCATGCTTCCGCTCTCCGCCGTCTCCGGCTGGTGGGCGGAATACGAGAAGGGTACGCTTCTCGCGAAGAAAACCGAAGTCTCTCCCCAGGCGCCTGAAGAGCCCGCTCTCTTCTGAGAATATCTGCCGTTTCGCCCGGCACTCTCTTCCGCAGCCATCTCCCTCAGCATTTCTTTTCCCCTATTCGCGCCTTTGCGTGATGCACGCGTGAACCCTCCGCCACGCTCGTATTCCACGTTTACGAAAGCTCTTCAAAGGCCCGCATGCCCCTGCAGAGAACTGAGGCTCGCGCTCCTAAGGTACTTTCCTTGATTTAAGTCAAAGAAATTTTTTCCCAAACAGTCTGTTTACAGATCAGTACCTCGCCGGTCTCTTACCCCCTTTTTTTTGGCAATCTCCGTTACAAACCTGAACACGATTCCGTAAGCCGCAGATTCAAGTTATATTTTTGTACAACACACGCTGATTTCTGTCTGCACCAGTCAATTCAAATATTTTGTGTTTATGACCGACCCGAATTTACCGATCTTTTCCGAGAGACTCTTCCTCATTTTTCAAATAATTAAGATACCACCCTCTCTTCCCAAACCTGGCTGTTCTCGACCTCGTCAAACGCCCCTTTTCGGCTTCTCATACCCCCTTTTGCCCGCTCTGCGAGCGCCTCACCCCCGGTACTCGCTGCTGCATATTCCTTTTGTATCCCGTTTTCAAGCTCCTTCATTTTTCGCTCTTTTTCCCCTCAGCTGCTAACGTACTCAAACTTTTCACACATCTCATTGTTTTATAACGATTATTTACACTTAAAAAGCCAACGGTAAAAACGCGGTCGATGACGTTCAAAAACGAAATGCACTTTTTGGATTCTTCCGGTAGGATGCGTCTCCGCTGAATCAGAGAGCCGGCGCTTTGATTCAGTACGCCTGCTCCGAATTTTAGGGCAGTGACATCAACATCTTTCTTTAAACCTTAGATGAAGAACAACCTCCCGATTTCTCAAAAGGCTCAATCGGCCAATAAAGCAAAACTCACTGCCCTCCTTCTGGTCGGAACCATCTTCGCCATGACGGCGCCGGATGTTTTTGCGACCACCGGAGCAGATGATTTTCAGGCAATTTATGAACGCCTTTTAGGATGGACGCAGGGCTCTCTCGGGAAGGCCCTGTCCCTCACATTTCTTATAATTGGTTTGATAGTAGGACTTGTGCGCGGCTCGCTCATTGGAAGCGTCATCTGCGTCGGCGCTGCGCTGGCTCTTGTCACGATGCCGTCGATTCTCAATTCGATCTTCACGGCGACGATCTGATGAGTGCGCCCGAAGGTTATGCGGTTCCGAGATCGCTCGAAATCAAGCCTCGGTTTCTCTTCTGGAGCGCCGAGCACGTGATCATAACCTGCTCGCTCATGATTATCGGCGGGATCATTGATCACCTGATCCTAGGAACGCTCGCCGGGATCCTCACAGCTTCCTGGTGGAGCCGCATATCCGCAAAGCAGAGCTCTGGGTTTGCCCTTCATCTCGGGTACTGGTACGTCGACGGCCTCAAGCTTGAACGCACGCCCCCGAGCGCCATGAGGCGCTTCGTCGGATAGTTCGAAGCCCGAGGCTCTGAAACGAACCTTTCCGCTCTGCTTCTCAATCCGATGGAGGGGCTTTTCTCTTCAAAGCCCCTCCATCCCTCTCCATCCAACTTTCTCTCCGCTCACCATGACACCCACAATCACCGGCGCCATGGCGGCCCGTCTGGGCATGCGAAGCCTTGTCTTCAGAACGCTCGCCGCAAGTCTTGCGACCAATGTTCTTCTGGGGTGCGCACTGCTCCTCAAAACCCCGCCCGCGCTCACGATTCTTGTGCCGCCCGGCGCAGGAACAGCCGAGGAAGGCTGGGCCTTTACGAACGACGCGCCCGACAGCCGATATCTCGAGCGTCACGCGCTTTCGCTTGTCTCGATGCTCACCAACATTACGCCGAGAACGATGGAAGGATCTCTCTCAAGGCTCCTTGAGCATGTGGCGCCCGAGAGCTACGGCGCTTTGGAAAAGCGCCTCATGCGGGAGATCGCGAGCCTGAAGAAAGACATGGCTTCCGTCGCCTTCTATCCCTCCCGCACGAGAACGGACGCGAACGCGCTCGCGGTCACGGTGCTCGGAGAACGGAAGCTTCTCATCGGCTCTGCCGTCACGAGCTCCGACCAGGTCGCCTATGAAGCGCGCTTCCGGTACGCGGCGGGAAGACTCTTCCTTCTCTCCATTACGGAGCTCACGAACGAAGAACGGGAAAAGCGTTTCCGATGACGGTGCTCTCCCGGTAAGCCTCCTTCAGACCCATTCGAAATGACAGCCCTGAGAAGCTTTTTCCTCAGAGGCGTCAGGGGCATTGCTGCCTCAAAAAATCCCAACCCCATCCTTCAGAACCTTCATGACCCACCTGATGCCCTTTTTGAAAAAGCCCGCGGCGAGCGTGCTTTTCGTCATTTTTCCCGGACTTCTCGCTCAGTCTTTTCTCGACTCTGCGGAAGCCCGGGAACCTGCTCCTCAGGCCGAAGCTCCGTACTTCCGCACGGAAGCCTCCCGCCGGATGCTCCGCTACGACGTGCCTGCCGGGAAGACCTCCCGCATCGCCGTTCAGGAAGACCGGATCGTGAGCGCAGTCTATGACCGTGCGCTCCTCTCGATCCAGACCAACTCTCAGTTGGGAGAACTCTACGTTCAGCCCCATATGGCGGGCGAAGCCGCCGTCTACCTCTCGACCGAGAGCGGGAATTCGATTTCGATTCTCCTCACCGCTGAGGAAGACATGGATCCGCAGACGATCATTCTCTCGAAATCGCCGGGCGCCTTTGCGGTCGGGACCGATACCCGGAGCCCCCGGATGCTCGCGCCCATGCCGGCGGCTGACTATGAAGCCGCCGTGAAGCGCATCATCCGTCAGGCGGTGCTGAATGAAGAAACGCCCGACGTCATGAAGCGCGGCGCCTGCCCGAAGCCGTCCGTTTCGCTTGGAGAGGCTATCCTTGCGCTCGGATCCCTGAAGCCGAAGCTCACGGCCTGCTGGTCGTCGATGGGCTTCAACGCTTCCGTGCTTCGCATCACCAACACGCGCCTCGCACGCCAATCGATCGACGAGTCGGTCCTCACCCGCGGCACGATCCTCGCGACCGCGATCGACCGGGATGAACTCTCCTTAGGCGCGTCTGCGTCCCTCATCTTCGTGGAGGCCGGAAGTGGCAGCTGAGGATCACCTCCCGGGGCAGGGAGGCGGCTCCCCGTCCTCTTCCGGCGCCGGCGCGTCCGCCTTTTCCTCCGCCTGGGCATCCGTTCGCTCGCGGATGTCCGATGCCCAGCTCTCGAACGACTTCCGAAAGAAGAAGCAGAAGGGGCTGCTGCTTGCTGTCGGTGCGGCGCTTCTCGTCCTGATCGGCGGCGGCCTCGTCATGTCGCCTGAAGCCCAGAAAGGGAAGACGAAAACCCAGATTACCGACACCGATCTCACGCTCCATCCTGATCGTGCGCAGCGCGAGGCTTACAGCCTCATGACGGAACGTGCGCTCGAAAAACTTTCGATGCGCCTCGACAGCCTTGAGAAAGGACTTTCCGAGATGAGGCTTACGTACCAGGATTCGGTGACGAACCTGAAGGGGTCGGTGCGTTCTCAGGAAGAACTCATCCGGTCCCTCGACCGCGACCGCCGGGCCTGGGTCGAATATCAGGCGAAGGCTTCCCAATCGAAAGCGTCTCCTTCGAATTCGTCTCCATCGTCTGAAGCCGCTTCCGAAAACCCCTACGATCAAGCGGACCTTGACCGTCAGATCAGAAATGCCGCACCGGTTACGCCTCAGAATTCGGCTTATGTACCTGAGGGCGGCAGGCTCGCGATGGTGACGCTCACACCCCCGAAGGACGAGCGGCGTCTGAACGCGCCCCGCTTTGCTCCGGCGCCCATTTACGAGTACGAGAAGCCTCTGGCCGTCAACCGCGCCGCAGGAACGACCGTGGAAACCTACATCCCGGCCGGATCCTTCGTGCGGGCGACGCTTCTCACGGGCGTCTATGCACCGACGGGCGGAGCGGGGGCCTCTCAGGCTATGCCGGTTCTCATGCGGCTTGATGCCCCGGCGGTGCTCCCGAACCGCTGGAAATCGAAGGTCGACTCCTGCCACGTCACGGGATCGGCGACGGGCGACATCTCGTCCGAGCGGACGCTCATTCGTTTGGATCGGCTTTCGTGCGTCGGGAAGAAAGGCGAAACGCTCGACATTCAGGTCTCGGGCTACGCCGTGGGAAGCGACGGCAAGGTGGGCGTGAGGAGCACCCTCGTCACGCGAAGCGGTCAGGCGATTGCGGCGGCGCTTTCCACGGCCGTTCTCTCCGGACTCGGGAAAGCCGTGAGCCTATCCGCCCAGTCCGTCACCACGAACGCGACGGGACTCGACACGGTCCGTTATGACAACGCGCTACAGGCAGGACTCGGTCAGGGCATGGCCTCCGGATTCGACCGGATTGTCGACCATTACCTGAAGCTTGCCTCCCACATTTTCCCCGTGCTCGAAGTGGATTCCGGTACGCCTCTTGATCTCGTCATCTCGCAGGGAACGATCCTGCGCGAAAGCTGATGCCGATCTCCATTCCCCAAGACCCTCATCAACTTCCAATTCAAGATCCTTTCATGACCAGTCGCAACATTGAAGTCTTCGAGAAAACTCGTTCCGCCCTTATTTTTGAGTACGGCCCCGCTGCTGATCAGAACAACGTTCTCGGCCTCGTGAGTGGACTTGTCTGCCGTCTCGTCGCCATGAGGCTCCTGCATTCGTGCAGCATCCATTTCGATGAAATGCTCGAGGTAAGACGCGCCGAACCGGATGCTGCCTGGGACGATCTTCTCAAGCTCGAAAGCCTCTGCGCCCGCAGGAAGGCAGTGGTGAGCTTCTACTGCCCTGAGAAATCCAAAAGCAACGTTGAGCTGATTGCCGTAATGCGGCTCAAAGAAACCGCCCGCACCTTCTGCGTCATCGTGACATCGAGGCAACCTAAGCTCATTGATCGGATCAAGCCCGCCTCGTCGCTCTGCCTCAAGGCCAACCAGCACTGCTACGGGGCATTGGCAGCCAGGGTCACTCCCATCAAAAAGGACGATCCGGCATTCGAGGAGAAGTTCCTTCTTCTGACTTCGGCAATAGCGAGCAGCGCCAAAGCGTGGCAGGAAAAGAAGGCCGTTGATTTCCGCTTTACTGCTCCCCCGGAAAGCGAAAGCGCCGTGAGGGAAGAAGTGGATCCGTTCCTTAAACGCATGATCCTCCCCAACCCAATAACCAGCGACAAGCGCATGATGAAGAAGCCGCTCCCGCAGACCACGCATCTGCGCGCCTGCCTCACGGAACTCATCGACTGTGATTCGCACCACAGAAACGGTGCGTCCCTCTTCGGGCTGCCCGGGAAAGTCGCGGCAGAGAATGCGCTCGACCCGCATGCCGTCAGCTTTGAGGAGCTTCTTGACCTCCTCTACCGCCGAATCACGAACACATCCTGGTTCCGTCACGCCATCGCCATGAGGAAGCACAGGGGCCATGCCATCGCGATCCGGGAAAAGGCTTCTTATTCCGAACGCATCACCTCCTGGCTCACAGCGCACGTGAATAAGAAAGATCTCTTCCATACGTACCCTCATGCCGCGAGACTTACGGGAACAACGAGTCTCGCCTGCGTTTTCGTGGCGCTCATCCCGGGCTGCACCTCGCTCACGGGCCTCAACGCAACGGATTCTTTCTCCTGCCCCAAGGCTGCCGGAGTTTCCTGCTCGTCCCTTCATGAAACGTACGAAATGAATGCGGCCGGACTCCTTCCGCATCAGCGTGCGGAAGAGGCTCCCGTCATTGCCGCTCATCAGCCGGAAGAGTCCATGCCGGAAGAAGCTCATCCGCGCGTCGAAAAGGTTGAGGTGCGCTCGCCCGTTGCATCCGCTTCCGGCACCACCAATGTGGATTCGGTCGTGGAGAAAGAGGTTCCTCCGAAGACGAGGGAAAACTCCCCTGCGCCTGAAGGAAAAGAGCTTCAGGTCCATGAGTCTGCACCGCATCTTGAGCCCCGGAACGCCGAGCACTTCTTTGCCGCCGCTCCTCAGCGCCGGCCCGAGGAAATCATCCGCATCACGATAGCGCCCTGGACCGACAGCGATGGCGACCTCCATGAAGGCCATCGCCTCTACATGCGCGTGAAGGAAGCCTTCTGGATGACGCCCCACCGCGAGAACGCCGGGCGCTCAGCCGTCGTGTCGCTCCCCTTTGCGGTTGAGCCGGTTCTTTCCGGCAAATCTGCTATTCCCCAGCATGAGGAAGCCGTCCGTCCTTCTTCGGGTACCTCCAGCTCGTCCGACGCTCTCCGGGCGCTCCGGGACACCTACGCCGAAGAGCTCACCAAGGCTCTTCCCTCGGGGAGCAATCCCCGATGACGGCCCGGAAATCCGCCCTTTCCGGCGTCAAACGCCTGATGGATTCCGCGCGCGAGGCGCTTTTCCCCGGGACTCTTCTCCAGTCCCGGGGCGGGTGCGTTCGCCATTCGGCGGAGCTCCCTGCAACGCAGCTAGACGGGGACCGCGCGGAACTTGATTCTCTGGGGGCGTATCTTCCCTACGACGAGCTGATCGAGGAGCACTTCATGGCGCTCTCGGCGGCAGAACCCGGCCGTCCCGAGGGACTCGGCTTCACGATTGAAGTGATTCCGCAGACGGGCGTCACGGAAGAAATGCAGAAAACGCTTCTCACGCTTGGGAACCTTCCGCTTCCCGTGGGCTCCACGATTGCGATGACGGCCTATGCGTCGCCTGAAATCGACGGGCTTCTTGAAGCCTGGACGCGCTCGCACCTGACGGGGGTTGAGAAGCTCTCTGAAGACTCCCGCGGTGTTGCGCTCGGCATGGTCAAGAACCGCGCGGATCTCTTTCGCCGGGCGGCTCGGGATCAGATCCTCCCGGCCGCACCCGTCGAGGTCCGGCACTTCCGTGCGTGGTTGTCGGTCGTGATCAAAACAAACGACCCGTATTCAGAGGAAGCGCTTGAGACCGCGCGCCGCACGGCGCGCGCGATGGAGGCGATTCTTTCTCAGGCGCACCTCTGGGGCGGACTCTGGGGAGCGGCGGATTACGCCCTGACGTTGCGCGAGCTCCTCAATCCCCAGAAGGTCCGGGCGGGGACATTGAAGCCGAGATTCCTCTCAATCTTCGACGAAATCCGATGGCAGCTCATGGACCGCGACACCGAGGTTGAGGTCGAAAAGAACGGCGTTCTCTTTCACGGGGGATTGGGAGCAGACCCGACAGACTCGCGAAAGCGCGGCGTCACGGCTATCGGCCTCTCGATTGAAAACTATGCGCCGAGGATAGATCTCGCCCGCATTTCATTGCTTCTCGGCGAACCCACCCGCGCGGGCGCTCAGATTCCGTGCCCGTTTCTTCTCAGCTCGATTCTGGAAGTTCCCGACATCGCGGCCGAGAAGGCGCGGGTATCGGCCATGTGCGTCCGCACGCGCCAGATGATGACGACGCCGATTGCGGCTTTGGTCACCCACTACCACGAGGCGCATCGTGAATTTACGATCGGCGAGCGGAGTTTTGAATCCGCCGGAGGCGTTGCACGGGTGATTCATCAGATGCTTCTCCTCGCACCTCGTGGGCGGGAGGCCGATGCCATTCAGGCTGCGCAGGCTTTGGGCCGCAAGGCGTCGATGGACCTTCAGACCAATACGGCACTCCATGCTCAGGCACTGATGGCCGTTTTGCCTTGTTCCGCAGGTCCGCGGCTCGCGTCTGACATGAAGAAGCTCCGCCGCTTCCCAAGACGCACGGCGGCCACCGCCATCTGCGGCATGCCCGTCATGACGGAGTACCGGGGAACAGGTCCGAGACCGGGGAAGCGCGAAAGGACGCCGCTCCTCATGCTCGCCGGCAGAAAAGGCCAGGTCTTCTTCGTCGACCCGTTTGCCAACGCTCACGGCTCCTATTCGGCAACCGTTGTGGGGAAACCGGGTTCGGGCAAATCCGTCGTCATGAACGAACTCACCGCTTCGACCATTCTCTCGGGCGGCAGGGTCTGGATCATCGACGCGGGGTTTTCGTACAAGAAGCTCTGCGGGCTTTTGGGCGGCTCCTTCATTGAATTCAAAGACGAAGCACGCTGGGATCTGAATCCCTTGAAGTTCCTGACGGACGGATCCCGCCACGGATCATTTGAAGGCGACGACCGCGAACTCCTTGAAATGGTCGTGAAGATCCTCTCTGAACTCATGACGAGCCGGGGGCTCGACGACTATGCGGAGTCGATCCTTTCGGAGTGCGTGCAGAAGACGGCTCGGACGGCAATCGCAGAAGACAGGTCCCCCCTCATCGACGACCTTCGCGAAATGCTCATGGGCTACCGCCTTCAGGGGCGCGAGGAACGCTCTGCCCTTGAGATGGCGGCAATGCTTCAGCCCTTTGCCAATGACGGTCCCTTTGCCAAATGGTTCGACGGGGGAGGGAAACCCATCGCGTTCGACAAGACCCTCACGGTACTGGAACTCGACGGCCTCTCTGCTCACAAGCGGCTCCGCTCCGCAGTCCTCATGACCCTCATGCTTTCGATCGAGCGCGCAATGCAGACACGCCCGAAGTCGGAGACGAAACTCGTCTGCATCGACGAGGCCTGGGACCTGATGGGCGAAGGCGCTTCCGGGCGCTTCATTGAAACGGGCTACCGAAGGGCAAGAAAGCTCAACGGCTCCTTCGTCACCGCCACGCAGTCGATTGCGGACTTCTTTCTCTCCGAAACCGCAGAGGCCGCCTGGCGTTGCGCGGATACGCGGATCTTCCTGCGTCAGGACGCGGACAGCCTTGAAGCGTTGGAGCGCGACGGCCGGATGGCAAGGGACCCGTGGCTCCGGGAAGCCATCACGTCGCTCACGACCGTCGCTGGTGCATGGAGCGAGATGGTGGTGAAGGTGGGGGACGAACCCGCCGCGATCGGTCGGCTTCTGCTCGATTCCTATTCGCGCGTTGCCTATTCGACGCTCCCCCACGAGGTCGACCTCGTCAACCGCTGGCAGAAGGCGGGACTTTCGCTCTCCGAAGCCATTGCCCGCACGGCGGCTTCCGAAGCTCCGCCCGACTGACAAGGCGCAGGGAATTCCAGACGACATGCTTTTCGAAATCTCCGGGAACCGGATCGCTTCCGACCGGGGCTGAAGGCTCGTTGTCTCTCAATTTTTCTTTCATCTCTATTTTTTATAAATAAATCAATGCCATCAAAGAAAACAACACCTTCGGCCGACACTGACTCCAAGACTCTCGAGTCTCCTGCGCCTGCAGCTTCCGCACCCGCAAAGAAGCGGGCGGGGAAAGGTGCAAAGGCAGCGCCGAAGAAGGAAGCATCAAAACCTGCGAAAACTGTGAAGCAGGTCGAAACTGAAGCAATTCAGGAAGCAACAAGCGGAGCTCCCGAAGCCGCTTCCGCCTATCCCTTCCCGCCGCCCCCGGAGGCGCTTCCCTGGGAAGGCCCGGGCGATGCACTGCCCAGAAGAAAGGACCAGCTCGAAATCAATCGTCGCGAGCGCGAAAAACTTGCGGAACTTCTGGGCTCAGCCGAAAGCCATTCCGCGGAAGCCGCTCAAACGCCTCGGGCTAATGAAGAGAAGGCAAAAGCCGCTTCCGCACCTGAGGTCCCCGTGTTCCTTGGCAAATCACAGGAAAAGAACGCACCTTCGGCGGCAAAGGTAGAAAAGCCCGAGACGTCGGCCAACCCAGCCGTCGCCGCGACGGAGAAGTCTTCCCCTGAGTCGAATGCGGCAGCGCCTTCGAAAGCCGCCGACACCCCGAAGAAGCCGAAGGCTCCGAAGCAGGCGCAGAAGGGAGATGCTCCCAAAGCTCAGAAGGCGGATCCTGCCAAGGCGAAGAAAGCGGCAAAACCCAAATCAGGCGCAAAAAATGAGCAGCAGGCAGCGGCGGCCGCTCTGCAGGCTATGGCTTGCTTCCGGAAAGGAGAACCTCCTGCCGGAAGAACTCAGGCCGATCCTGTCGACCCCGCGCTCGCTGCCACCCCCGGCAATGACTCGGTTAAAGACGCTCCCGCCCAAAACGCCCCGGCTGCCGAAGATAATGCGGCTTCGCCCGAGCCGACTCGTTTCTCGAGCGGTCGATCGGGCGTCTTCGGGGCGTCCCTCGGCCGCGGGCTTCAGGAACTGTCGGAAGAGCTCCCCGAAGAATCTTCCGATGAAGCCTCTGAAACGTCCTCGCGTACTTTCGTCGACGCCCACGCAGAGCGTGAAGCCGCGCCCTCGGCTCCTGACGCAGACCGTGATGCCCCGCACTTTATTGCGCTCGATGGCAGGCGAAAGAATCTTGAATCCCTGGAAAAGCCCCATCACCCCATGCGGGAGCTATTCCCCTCGGGCACGCACGAGCTCATGAAGGAGATGGCGAATCCGGACTGGAAGGAGAATTTCCTTGCGGACTCGCTCGCACTTCGCGATGAGTTGGCAGAAGAGGAAAAGACGCTTGCAATCCGCGCGGCTGCGGACGCCGTACCGCTTGCCTCTCCGGAGGAACTTGCCCGCGCGAGGATCGAATGCGAAGCGATCAAGGGCGAACGTCCTCGTCTTTCGCTTGCCGACCACCCCGACATCCTTGCTGTCTTTCGGGACGATCCGAAAGACGCCTATCTCGCAGTCCTCATGCGCGAGATCCTCCGGCTCGAAGCGAAGGCTCGGACGATTGCAGAGCTGAACCCGGCAGATCCGCGGCTGCCGCAGGTTCTTAGTGCCTATGAGGAGACGCTTGCAGCCGCGCTTCCCGCCTTTGAGGAAAAGGTGCGTGGGATTGATGCGCGCGTACGAGTCCTGAAGGAAGCAGGCGCTGCCGCATTCCTTCGGGGACCCATTGCGGCTGAGGCTTTCCGTTCTGTGGGCAAATCTGACAGCAGCCTTTCCGGTCTGATAGATGCGTTAGCCCGCATTTCCCGGGGCGAACTTCCGAAGAGAAGCGAAAAGCAGGAACCCACGCCGACCTCGCTCTGGCTCGACGCGCTCGAAGGCGCTTGCAAACCGCGTTCTGAAGCCGCGGCTCCTGAGAATGTTCAGAGAATCACCCGGGGAAACGTCTCCCGGGTTTCTGTCGACTCGTCCTCTGCGCAGCCGGATCACGCTCGGCCGGCGCAGATTGCTTCTTCTCCTGATGAACACGAGCCAACAGCGGCTTCATCGCATTCTCTGGCGACGTCATTCCTCTTCCGTCCCGTTTCCTGCCTCAGTGCAGTCGCGAGCGCACTTCTCTGCGCGGCGATTGTGTCGGGTTTCGTTTTCACGGTTTTCCCGAGCCCAGCTTTTGCCGTGGTTGACCACGACTTCGTCCGTGAACGCGTGGCGCTCCTTCGGATCGCCCATACGCGCCCCGGAATGCCAGAACGCGAGGATCTCAGGAAACTTGACGGCGACCGGATTGATGAAGCCATTCGATCGGCTGCGCAGTCAAAGGGCCTTCCTGTTCTTGATGCAAAGGCGGTTCTCTCCGGTGCTGCGTCCTCCCGGAACACGTGCGACCTGACGGACGAAGTGTTCGAGCGCCTCGGGATACGTCCCGAGGAGCTCCGGGTGCTCGACGACGCCATCAGGGAAGGCTGGGCGGCGGACCTCTCAAACCTCGCCGAATCGAGGACCGTCACGCCCTCAGCCCTCATGGCAAAGGCGCGCGAAGCGGAAGCCAATCCGCCTTCGCCCCATTCCGACCATGACTTCATGGACCGCGTGAAAAAAACGCTCAGATTCTTTGGATCCGACTCGACTGCAGCCAGCAAGGGAGAAGCGCCGTGAGAAAGCCTTTCGGCGAAAGCCTGAAGCCCGTTGAACCCCGCGGACAGCTCTATCGGGAAGCCGCACGCGCGCACGCGGCCGACCGCATCGGCCCCGCGATTGAAGGCGAAAAAGCGCTTCTCACGCTCTTTCTTCAGGGAGCGTCGGCCGTCAAAGACGACGTTACCGTGGAAGGGATGCTCGAAGTGCTCTTTGCGCGTGCGCTCCTATCCTCTTCCTCCGGCGCTGCCGAAAAGGCGGGTTTGAAGGAAACGCTCGACCTTGTCCGCTCGATGGATGCAAAGCAGGTTGAAAAGGTGCTCGACGACGCTGCGGCCATTGCGCGGCTTCTCCGGCGCGAGAGGCTTCTTGCCGCCAAAACGCTCAGAAAAGCGCTCCGTGAGGGTGATGCCGCTTTTGTGTCGGACAACAGAATCGGAGCACTCGAAGCCGCTGCCGACCTTCCGCCCGTGGTGGGAGAGGTATTGGAGCGGAAATCTGCTGCCCCCTGGGATGTCCTCCATGACGGGCATCTCGGGTCCCGGCGCGCCGCCTGGGCGCTCGGGATTGTGCGCTATGCGCGTGCGGTTGCGCCTGAACGCGGACGACGCATTACCGCGGCCCTCTCGAGCCTCGGGGAATCCATGGGCGAACGGGGCTCAGACCTCTCCCGCATTGCGTCCCTCTGGACAATGCGCCGCCCGCTCGTGGTGCTCCCCGAAATCAATGCCTACACAATCAAGCTCGTTCACGACCTCTGGCTCGCGGATCCAGCGATTGCCGCCGTCAATACCGGCGCGCCCGTCAAAGGGAACCCCTTCGCGACGCTCCGGATTCCCTTCGTTGAGGACCAGAAAGGCTATCTCAAGGCCTTCCTGTCGCTCTCCGAACTCCCTGCGCTCGTCGAACCTCGTCTCGGAGGTTTTACCGTCACTGCGGCGACGGGATTGATGCGGCTCACGCGTTTGCCGAAGAAGAACCGCTTCGGGAAAGGCTTTGCCATTCCCGCCTGGATGCGAACGTTTGCGGAAATCGGGCTCCTCAACCGCCACGACAATGCCCTGAAGCTGGGAACGCGCCTCTCGCCCGCCGTCCGGCTCAAGTTCTTTTCGCTCTACCGCGAACTCATCCGCGTCCCGATCGAAGGCGATCGCTTCGTCGACGGCCCCGAGGCAGATGCGATCCGTTCGGCCCGCGCGCAGCTCCTTGACGCCAGAGAAGAGCTCCTCCTTCTCATCGCGCGAGAGGAAGAGAAAGCTGAACGGGAGCTCGAAGCACGTGTCCGGAGAAGAAATGAACGGATGCAGAAAAGGACGATGGAAACAAACCGCAAGACTGAGAAACCGATTGAGACGGAGGCCGCAGCATGAGTTTCGGCTTATCTCAATGCTTTCGCGCGCTCTCGCGCCCGACCGCTGCCGCCTGCTTCACCGGGCTTCTTGCTCTTTCTTCGACGAGCGAGGCGCTCGTCTGCAGCGGACGGATTCCGAACCCCATCACCGATGTCTGCTGGTCCTGCATGGAACCCATCACCATTGCGGGAAGCGCCTCGATTTCGGGGAAGGGAAAGCTTCCGGACGCGAAAACCGATGCGGCTCCCGTCTGTTCCTGCGGGAGCGGAGTCAACCGGTCGGTCGGAATCAACATTTCCTTCTGGGAGCCTCTGCGCACCGCGGAGGTGGTCCGCCATTCGTGGTGCTTCCCGAGTCTGGGCGGCATGAAGCTCGATCCTGGCGGCATTCGGTCGTCCGACCATGGACGAACGCCGCAGGGGTTCGGCAAAAACCGCCGGACCGCCTTCTGGCAGACCCACTGGTATCAGACGCCGTGGCTCTTCGTGCTCGCAGCGCTTCTCGACAACGCCTGCATTGAGCAAGCCCCTTGGGACCTCGCCTACTTGTCCGAACTCGATCCCCTCTGGGACGATTCGATGAGTTCGTTTCTCCTCTCGCCCGACAGCGCGCTTTTTACGGCCGGAGCCGCCTTCGGCGCATGCGCGGTCGACTGCGCACTGGCGAACGCGGGGCTCTCGGAAAAGACGCTCTACTGGTGTTCGGGCTGCCAGGGCTCCGTCTTTCCGCTCTCAGGCTGGATGGCCGCGCAGACAAGCCCCCTGCAGGCCTGGCAACTGATGGCGCACCGCTTTGCGATGAAGCTTTCCCGCGAAGGATTGCTCTGGTCCGCGCATGGAAAGAAAGGTCAGTGCGGGCCGTACCTGCAGCCCCTTTTCGACAAGTCCGTCTGGCGAACACAGCTCCTTTATCCCTCCCGGACGACGGACAAGTCCTCGGGCGGCTGCTGCCAGCCCTTAGGAAGAAGCACTTCCCTCTGGGGAAGCGGCAAGACCTTTCCCTATACGGGCGAAGACGGTGCAGTGCTTCTCTGGCGAAAGCGCGACTGCTGCCTCTCGGCCGGGATGGCCGATGCGGCCGCAAAGTCGGCTGAGTTTATGTCGAACACTGCAGAGGGCATTGCTACCCGAAGAAGCGCTCTTTCGACGCCGGACGCCCGCCTGAATGCTCCCGCGAGGTGAGGTCCGGCTTCGGCCTTTATGCCTCGGCAGGCCCTCCGGCTTTTCTTCGCATCCCGGCTGCCGCTTCTCTCTGACCCCTTGTTTTTCTTTTTCCCATTCATGACGAAACATTTTCTTTCTTCCCTGCCCTTTCTTCTCCTGCCGCTCATGGCAGAGACCGTCCTCGCGATGCCGGGCGCGCCGATGCTCCCGCTTTCTGCCTTCGCGCCCGGGTGCGGCGACATGAGCGCGGGACGTCCGGTCATCCTTCATCCGGCAGAGGGCCCCGTCTACCCCAACGACCTCCCCGACTGGGCCGAGGTGCTGCAGATGACGGTGATGCACTACGAGACTTCGGGCGAATTCGAACGCCGCAGGCAAAAGACGGTTTCCCACATGGAAGCCGCCCTTGAATCGCCCCGGGGCGCGGTGAAGCTTCCGCGGGCTGACAGGAAAGAGCGCCGCGTTGTTTCCTTTCCGGAGGAACTGAAGCGCTTTGATCTCCGCATGTCGCAGGGCGACGCGCTGCAGAAGAAGGTTTTTCTCCTCATCGACGGCGACGACGAGGCGCAGCGCCGCTGGGTCAAAGCCGAGCTTGACGAGGAAGCCCGCAGCAAGGGCCTTGCCACGGCTCAGGTGGTTCTCCTCTCGGGGAAGCGAAGTCTCGTTCTGAAGGAGATCGGCAGCCACGCCGCGCTCGTGCGCGTAATGCTCGACCAGGGCGGTCAGATGCGCCGGATGCTTGAGGTGACGGCGCTCCCCGTGCGCGCCTCCTTCACGCTCGAAGGCTGGGAAATTGAAACCGAAGTTCTGGAGGAACATGCATGAAGTGCTTTTGTTTGAAGCATGTTCTTTTCCCCGGACTTCTGCTTGCGTCAGGCGTATGGGCCGCCGAAATTGCGGCCTTACCAGAGCTCGCGTCAAGGAATGACAGAGAAGTAGAGGTGCTCCCCTTCAGAAACCCGGAACCGGCTGCTGGAGAGGGATTCTCCGGACTTTTAGAATTTTTCGGCCTTTCGGATCTTTCAGGTTCGCAAGCGCGTTCCAGCGGGCTCCTCCAGGATGACGGCGACGCTTCACTCACCCCTGAACCCGGCTCAATCGTGATTCTGGCGGCCGCTTCCATTCCGGAGTCAAGCCTCCGTGCCATCGCGAAGGATGCCGCGCGCCTCGGGATTCCGCTGGCGCTCTCAGGCCTCCCCGTGAAGGCAAGGCGTGAGGAAGCGATCGCGGCCGCTGAAAAGCGAGGCGACGCCAAAGGCGCTTCGCCCTTCGTGATTGACCGGGAGAAGACCCTCGCGCTCTCGCGCCTTCTCAACGACTGCGGAGCATCTGCGGCTGCCGCCCCCGGCGTGTGGCATGCCGTGCGGGACCACCTTGATTCCGAGCCCGCCGTCCCGGCGCTCGTTCTCTTCGGAACAGATTCGATTGAAGTCTTCCCCGGAGACATGCGGCCGCTGAAAGCGCTCTTTCTCGCGTCCGCGCGTGCAAAGTCGCCCGAAATCCGGTCGCTCGCAAAGGAGCGCCTCAAGCGCCACGGACTCTTCGAGGAAGTAAGGAGCCTCTTCTCATGAAATCCCTTTCTTTGAAAGCGCTGACGCTTGTCTGCTGCCTCTCTGCAGTTCTTCCCGCCGCGTCTGCTGCCGACGATGCTCCCGCGGCTGATCCCGCAGATGCCGTCCGCGCCGCGCGCTCGACCGCTCTCCCTTCCTGGAAAGACCTCTCTTCCAAAAAGTCCGAAGTCCTTTCCGGTTTCGGCGGGGGCGACCGGTCTCTCGTTTCGCGCGAGGAATCCTACTGGCAGTCGGGCAAAGGCGACCTTTACGGGCCGTCCGTCAACCGCACCGTCCGCTGCCGCTCGGCCTCAGACCCCGAGTGTCTCGCCGTGCAGGTCCTCGACCGGGGCTTCACGGACCGGCCGGCGGTGCCGGACTCGATCCTCGCCGGGCGCGATGAAATCATCAATGGCCTCGGGAATCCGCCCGCCGGGAGCAATCCTGGCACCTGCCAGGATTTTTCAATCTCGATTCCGGCGATCCGCCAGGAGATGACCTGTTCGGCGGGCGCGCCCTTCATCGATCAGACATGCTTCACGGGCTGGGAAACTTCCGGAAGTAGCAACTACACGCGCTGGGCGTGCTTCATTGCTCCGGAAGTGGAGAAGACCTTCACCTGCCGCGTGCCCGCGGGCTTTTCCACGACGACTGAAACGCACTACACGTGTCTCTTTGACGGCTCGGCCCTTGCACCCGAACGCGAGGAGCGGATCATCACGAGCGCAGCGGCCTCGGCCGTTTTCCCGGCCGTCTGCAGAGCGCCGCAGATGTCCGTGACGACCGTCACGTGCTCGGAAACGCTTTCCGTTTCGGGCGCGCCTTCCTGCAAGACGGGGACATCGGCTTCCACATCAGCCGAAGGCGATGCGGCCTTGAAGTCCGACGGGTGTTCGGGGTTCGACACGCTGACGCTTTTGCACACCTGCCGGCCGGAGCCGAGCGATGCCGTCCGTCAGGCCATCGTTTCCGTGAATGGTGCAACCCATCGCCTTACGCTTCGCGGAACAGGCAAGGGCCAGATCACCAAAGGGGCCTGCAAGGCATCGATCAATATTGAGTCGCATACGTGTTCCGGGGCGGCGGGCACCTCCTGCACCGTGAAGGCCAGGGCCCTCATCTACAACGGCTCCTCCTACATGGGGAAAATCAACGCGGTGCTCGCCTATCAGGGCTGGAGTTCCGGAGGCGGCCTCGTCGAGGAATGGACGGACGGGTGCAAGGGCTTTACAGAGACCTCCCGGGGAGGTACCGAATGACGAACCGTTTGATGCCCTCTCGAAAGGGAACTCCCGGCGCGATACGGCAGGGTTCTGCCCTGATTCTGTGGACGGCCTTCTGCGCCTCGTTCGGCACTGCAATGATGCTTCAGAGTGAGGCCGCATCTGCGCGCACTTGCGTCGAGCTCTCGAAAACCTGCGCCGACACCGCTGACCGGGTAGTGAACGGCGAAACCATATCGCGCGAATGCTGGAAGTGGGAGAAGACGCTCTCCTGCGTCGACGAGTCGCCCGCGAAGAATCAGTGCGATCCGGGCGTCATTCCCTCGACCTGCAGCGTGACGGCGCAGAAGTGTGCGGCGACGGATGCGGCTCACGGGTGTCTTGAGACCGTCTCGGACCTCCTCTGCACAGAGATGCCATCGGGCCCCGGAATTACGCCGGAAGACCCCAGAATCACCATCGCCTGGAATACGGTCGAAAAGCCCGGACTCCCCCTCGGGGACGGCTGCGTCGTTTCCGCACGCACATGCCTCGACGCGGGTCCGCGCGAGATCCCTGTTGAGAACCTCCCCGGCGAGACCGCGACGGCGTCTCCCGCCTGCTGGGAAGAAGTCCTCACGATTTCCTGCCCCTCGCAGTCGGAAGCCGAATCCTGCGAAAAGCTCGAGGCCGCGGGCTGCACGCTCGAAGCCGAGAAGACCTGCGACAGAAGGGACGATGCCGGCCGCTGCATCTCCTGGAGCGCAGCTTACGTCTGCAGGGGCGTTGCGATTGAAGGCGACAACATTCTCGAGGGCGAAAACACCGAAATTCCCGACGGCGGGATCGTTGAGGATGAGTCGGAGTGCAGGGAGAAGCTCGGCAGTGAAGCGCTATCCGGGCTCTCCTGCGAACCTCTCAGGCGCACCTGCACGAGCCCCGGCCGCACGGAAGTGATTGACGGGGAGGAAGTGACGCTCCCGTGTTCCGAGTGGCTCGCGGAATTCGTCTGCCGGACTGAGGGCGAAAACGGTTGCGAGGTGCTCGAAAGCCTCGCTCAGTCGGGCGTCTGCACGCCCGAGTCCGCCCCCGTCTGCGAGTCGGAGTCTGCAGACGGAAGATGCTTGCGGTGGAAGTCCGTCTACCGGTGCGGAAGGACCGAAGGCCCCGGGAATTCTGACGATGCGGGCGGCGCAGAACTCCTCCCGCCCCTTGAGGAGTCGGACGCGACGCCCTTTGATGCCTGCAGGGATCTGAGAGCTGACGCGACGTGCCTCGAGACCACGAAAACCTGCGTCGAAGGCCCAGGCATCAAAATGGTGAGCGGCGAACCCGTCTACCGCGACTGCTGGAAGTGGTCTCATAGCTTCACCTGCCGCATGGCGGGCGAAGGCGAATGCGGGGACTATGAAAAGAACCCTTCATGTCGCCTCGTCTCCGAAGCCTGTCCGGGCGGTGAAACCGAGTGCCCCAGGCCCACGCGCGTCTATGAGTGCGTGACGGAGGGCTCTTCCTCGGCCGCAGGCACCGTCTGCTCGGGCGAAGCCTGCATTGCGGGCGTCTGCGCGCCCACCGACGACAAGCCCGATGAGGACTTCGCCAACACGCTCGTTGAAATGGAGATCGCCCGCGAAGCCGGCATCTACGGCGACGTTTCCGGCAACCGCTTCTTTTCCGGCATTGCGCTCGGCTGCCGCGACAGGAAGGCCGCCAAATCCTGCTGCCGCACCGAACCCGAGGTCGGGGCGTCGAACAGCGCCTTTTCGCTCTACCTCTCCTTCGGCGCGGGCGCAGGGATGGAAGCGATCAAATTCGTGGGTTCGCCCTACGTCTACGACGTTCTCGCCTACTCGGACTCCACTTCGGGGCTTCTCACGAAGCTCTACGGGAACGCGCCCAACGGCGTCTACGAACCTTCCTTCTCCTTCTGGGGCGCGACCGCCTCCTGGACGCAGTCCGGGGGCTGGAGCTTCAACTTTTCGCCTTCGGGCTTTGCGCTCGCGGCCGCCATGCACTTCTATCAGGGGTATGCCTCCTGCCGCGCGGAAGACCAGCGGGTCGCAATGATGAAGGGCGCGAGGCTCTGCAAGTATCTCGGCACCGTCTGCACGAATACGACGCCCGGGCTCGGGTGCACCGAAACCGAGGAGCGCTACGTTTGCTTCAATTCGCGCCTGGCCCGGATTCTGAATGAGGAAGGGCGAAGCCAGCTCGGGCGCGGCTGGGGCACGCCCCTCGAACCCGACCTCCGGGGCTTTACGGCTGAAGAGCTCGGAAGCCTCGACTTTTCCAGGATGGACCTCTCGGAATTCGTCGCCGACGTTGTGCGGGAAGCGATGAAATCCGGGAGTGCCGTTTCGGACGCGTCCCTTGCCCGCGCTCAGGAGCGCGTTGCCGACATGCTCTCGGGAAAGCTCGCCCACTATTCAGCGATGCCCGGATCAACGGGCATCTCCCGGACCGGAACCGGGCGCACGGGGGGCAGTTCAGCCGGCGCTTCCGGCGGTTCGACGAGTCCCTTCTCTTCCTTCATGAGAGTTCCTGAATGGCGAACGGACGTGCGTGCCTGGACGCTTCGCTCGTCCCGGGTCTTTTCCCCGGAGGGTTCAATTAAATAAAGGATTCCCAATTGTCTGAACTAAGAATCGCCCCAAAAGTAAGGGT
>ERZ1673741.1285-NODE-1285-length-21355-cov-4.550704_pt1 | contig 21355 bp, 16 predicted proteins | sample MGYA00580209_ERZ1673741 | MGnify/ENA primary metagenome ERZ1673741 (study PRJEB41218, sample SAMN15661754) | gut metagenome | host: Homo sapiens | place: Canada: London | collected 2015-08-20/2019-03-30 | study: EMG produced TPA metagenomics assembly of... | reverse complement strand
TTCTGTTTCATTGCATATAAATCGTACAAAACATAAACACTTTCTATATCTTTAGGCTTGAAATATTTTCTTACAGACTCAACTTCATCTCTATCTGCAAATATTTTTTCCTTTGGCACTCCTGCCATTAAAAGTCTTACAATTGTATCTTTAGACCTTTTACCACTTACTATTATTTGTTCAACATTGTCTCCATTTAAGAACTCATAATCTGTATCATAAAACCATGTTATAGTTTCATTATCTTCATGCAAGTCATCTAAAAATAAAATTATAGTTTTCTTTTCTGGTTGTTTTCTTACATAGTCAAATACTCTAGAACAAGCAATTGGGTTCTGTCCTTTCGCAAGGTGAAGTACAATTTTCTTTCCCGCAACCTCGTCTTGCGAAAATCTTGTATCTACTATCTTAGTTTTCTTAAGTGCATCATTTATTTTCTCATCACTTAATCCAACCTGTTTTAGAGCAACTATTGCGGATAACATATTATAAATGTTTATTATACCATCTGCTACCATTGAATAACTGTATTCTGTATTTTTATCATTGTCTTTTATTGTTACAAGTTTATTTTCAAAGTCAATTTTAGTTGTTTCATAATCTCTTTTTGGAGTTCCAAATCCACAATTTGGGCATTTCATTTTTCCAACATGATGATATCTATAATATTCATATTCTAACTTTGTACCACATTTTGGGCATAGTACCATGTCTTGAACAATGTTTTCACATTTTTCAGTATCAGTATCTAGTCTATCTATTCCAAAATAAATCTTCTTATTTTCACTGGCTAAATTTACACATATCGGATCGTCACCATTTGTAATTACTGTTGTAGCCTTTGGTATTGCATTGTTTATAATTCCAGCAATAAATGCGGTGTGTGCATTTCTTTTTAGTGAATCTCTCGAAAGATTGTTACATACTAGATATGTTGGAGTAATATATTTAAAAATATGTATTGTACTCCTCTCGTCCATCTCAAATACTGCAATATATTTTGTATTTTTCCCTGTTATTGTGTTATTATTTACAAAGCTTGCTGCAATTCCAGTATTCATATTTGAACCATATCTATTATTAATAACTTTGTATCCATTATCTTCTAGCACATCATTAATCATGTTGGATACTGTTGTTTTTCCATTTGTTCCTGTAACTCCTATAATTACTGGTGGTTTATCTATTTGCTCTAGAAAGTTAGGGCATATTTTTAATGCTAAATTTCCTGGAAAGTATGATGCATTTCTTCTTAGCAATTTTAGAGATTTATTTGCACATTTTGCTAAAAACATTGCTGTATAAAATTTAAAAGTTTTCTTCATTTTTATTTGTTTCCTCCTTAATTTAGCTTTGAAAAGAATTAAATTTTGGCAAGGAAAATGAACTTCAAAGGCAAAGGCGCATACTTTTTGTATGTAACTGCATTTTTAATACAATTTATCGCAGACAAGTTTATAATTATTTTCAAAACTATTTACATTTTACCTTTATATGTTATATTTTTCAATATATTTTACAAAAAAATTTGGAGACTTAAGATATTCTCTTAAATCTCCTTTTTTTGAATACTTCTTTAATATAATTTTTCCAATATGTTTTGTATTTGCTTGCTCATAAATATTGCCCTCATATCATTTATTTCGTTGTATTCTTGTAATTTGCTTAATTTCTGCAATATGGCTTTTGTCTTTTGTTCTTGTTCTTTTTGCATAGCGTTTCTTATTTTTATTTCTTCATCTAGTTTTTTATTTATTTCTTCTAATATTACTGCAAGTGTTTCTTCATTTTTACTATGGGTAGAACTCATAATACCACCTGCTTTCTATATTAAATTGTTTTTTTATTTTCATATCTTAATTAACTTTTGACGCAGTCAAAATTGTAATTATTTTTCAACAGATTCGTCTATTTTAATGTGAACATCCTTAAGTTGCTTCTCTTCTACTCTGCTTGGTGCATTCATCATTGCATCTCTTGCTTTTTTATTCTTAGGAAATGCTATTACTTCTCTTATATTTTGAGTATTTGCAATTAACATTACCATTCTATCAAGTCCAGGAGCCGCACCTGCATGTGGAGGTGTTCCATATTTAAATGCCTTATATAATGCTCCAAATTTTTCTTCTACTGTTTTTTCTGAATACCCTGCTATTTCGAAAGCTTTTACCATCAGTTTAGGGTCATGGTTTCTAACTGCTCCAGAAGCCATTTCATATCCATTACATACTAAATCATATTGATATGCTAAAATATCTAATGGGTCTTTATTTTCTAATGCTTCCATTCCACCTTGTGGCATTGAGAATGGGTTATGATTAAAGTCAACTTTTCCTTCGTCTTCATTGTATTCATACATTGGGAAATCTACTATAAAGCAGAATCTGTATACATTCTTTTCCAATAAATCTAACCTATTTCCTAATTCTATTCTTACTTGACCTGCTATTTTTTGAGCTGTTTCTAATTTATCTGCTATAAAGAATATGCTATCTCCAGATTTTGCTCCGAGTTTTTCTTCTAGTCCTTTCAAAATATCCTCTGTTATAAATTTAGCAATTCCACCTTGTGGAGCATTATTCTCATCTATTTTTGTCCATGCAAGACCTTTAGCCCCTTGTTCTTCAACTGCAAATTCTGTCATATTATCAAAGAATTTTCTTCCTTGAGCTGCACCGTTTGGAACAACTATTGCTTTTATTATCTTATCTTGGAATGCTTTAAATTCTGTTCCTGCAAATATTTTTGTTGCATCTTGTATTATTAATGGGTTTCTTAAATCTGGTTTATCAATTCCATACTTCTCCATTGCTTCTCTGTATGGTATACGTATAAATGGACCTTCGTCTACTTTCCAGTCTGTAAATTTCTTAAATACAGTTGGTACTAATTCTTCCATTACAGCAAGTACATCTTCTTGAGTAGCAAAAGCCATCTCAAAATCGACTTGGTAGAACTCCCCTGGTGCTCTATCTGCTCTTGGATCTTCATCTCTAAAACATGGAGCAATTTGGAAGTATTTATCAAATCCAGAAATCATAAGTAATTGTTTAAATTGTTGTGGAGCCTGTGGTAATGCATAGAACTCTCCTGGATGCAATCTGCTTGGAACTAAGAAGTCTCTAGCCCCTTCTGGTGATGAATTTGCAAGTATTGGAGTTTGAATTTCTGCAAATCCCATTTCATCCATCTTGTCTCTTATAGCTTTCATTATTTTAGAACGTAGCAATATGCTGTTATGTATTTTGTTGTTACGTAAGTCTAAAAATCTATATTCTAGTCTTAAATCTTCTCTTACAGCTTCAATATCAGCTTTCTCTGAATTTATTTCAAAAGGCAATGTTGATTCACATTCACCTAATAAAACAACTTTCTTTGCATCTATTTCAATTTCTCCAGTAGGAATCTTTGCATTTTTGTTAGATCTTTCAACAACTGTTCCTTCCACAGAAATAACGCATTCTGTGCATAAATTAGCTATTTGTGCCTTTAATTCTTCACTAGATACAACAATTTGAGTAATTCCATATTGGTCTCTTAAATCTATAAAAGTCATTCCTCCAAGATTTCTAATTCTTTGAATCCATCCTGCAAGTTTAACTTCTTGTCCAACATTTTGAATGTTTAACTCACCACAATTTTGTGTTCTATATACGTTTGACATTTACATTACATCCTTTTCATTAAAATTTATTTTATCCGTGCCATAATTTTACAACATTTTTCGGCAAAAGTCTATACTTACGATGTTGTAAATTAAAATAATTTGTAGAAAAAAGTAGTACAATTCTTATTGCACTACTTAAAATTTATTTTTTCATATATATTGAAAAAGTTTCATCATCATAAACCTTCTCATATTTTTCGTCTGCACTAATATATGTATTTATTATTTCACTGTTTTCAACAATTGCATAATCTATTCCATATTTTTCAAATGTTTCATTATAATTAACATTTCCTCTTGATGTTTCAAGCCAATCTTTCAATATTGTTACATTGTTAAATCCTTCTGTGTAAATTTCTGACCTTGAATCTACAAAAGCCTTTATTCCTGAGTATTCAATATAGCTTCCATAATTAAATCCATTATATATTTTCAAATTTTTATAATCTAAATTTTCTTTAATATACTTTACAGCTTCAACAGGATATTTCTTCTCATTTACATATTTTTCTCTTATTCTGGTAATCATATTACTCGAAAGACCAATCACAATTACTATTGTTGTACAGCCTAGTACCCAATTTTTAGAGAAAAAATTATTTACTTTTTCTAATATATTTTCTGTGTCATAGGTATCGAAGAAATTTGTTATTAGTCTTACAACCGGAATTGTTCCAATTAAATATAAAAATGCTTGGTTTCTCCTTGCCAAAATTGCCATAAAATATAATCCAAAGAACAATAAAACGTCACTTAATTTCATTTTTGATTTTGTTGCAAGCATTAATATATCAATAACTATAAGTCCTAATATCATTCCAATGGATGAGATTATATCAGTCTGTTGCAACTCTGAAATAAATGTAGAAGATATCCCACCAATTACTTTAAACATGTATGTATATGTGTATGTTCCAATCGGAGAAATAAAACTTCCTAATACAAAACATAAAATTGCTATAATCAACATTTTTATACTAATTGGCTCTAATATAATTTTTGATTTTTCTAGATTTTTATTTTTCATTATTTTGTGCATTATGGCCTCTGCTAAGTATGGTAACACAAGTATAATCGTCATGTACCAAACAGAAGCATGGAAATTTACAATTAATGCTGATATAACTAAAAATATAATATAATATCTTTTTTGTTTTGTACTAATCATTTTTTCAATGAAATATATTTCTAACAGTAGCAGTAAATATGAGATTATTTGACCACGTGCAGTAAATGCCCAATTCGACGTCATTAATAACATTGAAATTACTGTTGCAATAAACGAAAGTACTATATTATTCTTTTGTTTCAATAAAATATTGAATAGCGAAAATGCTGTTAAACATGCAATCAGTACTACAAAAGCATAAATTCCTGCAAAGCCAAAAGTGTTGTAAATAAATGCAATTGCCACATCAAAGGCCCATCTCAATTTATAAAACCCTAAATTCTCATGCCATGTAAGGTGATCTACATTGTCATATCCATCCTGTAGTATGTGCTTGCCTGTTGCAATAGTAAAAAATGTATCATTTTGCATTTCTTTTGTTACAGTTAACAATATGATTATTACTAATAAGATACAAAATACTATATATATTTTTTTATTTTTCATGAACTCTAACTCTCTTTCAAAATTATTTTGCTAAATATTGTAGTGCTTCTTTAATTTTTTCTTCCAAACTTTCTGATTTTATCTTTGGTAGTATTTTGTTTATTTCATATCTTCTGTATCCTAATACTTGTAAAGCTTGTATCACTTCTTCAAATTCTTCTTGTTTATTTTCTTCTTTTTCTAATTCACTTGTTTCAGCTCCAATAGCTTCTTCTGTTTTTATCTTATCTTTTAATTCTAGTATTATTCTTTGTGCCGTTTTAGGTCCTATTCCTGGCAATTTTTTTAAAGTATTTACTTCATTTGTAATTACTGCAAGAGCAAATCTTGATGGTGTAATATTTGAAAGTATTGTTATTGCAGATTTTGCTCCTATTCCCCCAACAGATATTAGAAGTTCAAACATATGTAGTTCTTCGTTTGTATTAAATCCAAATAAACTAATATCATCTTCTCTTACTTTTAAATATGTATATACGCGAACCTGCCTATTTTCTTGTAATTCATCTATCGATTTTTTAGACATGAATACTTTATAACCTATGCCTTGTACTTCAATTATTATATATTCTTCTGATTTTACTACTAATTCACCTTTTAAATATGCTATCATAAGTTTCCATTAATCAATTTATTTCCATATTTTCTATTCTTTTACATCTAAAAGTTGTTACATTGTATCATTCTTTTTATCACATTATGTGTTTTCTATTTATAATATCATTTTGTTATTTTCAAGCTCTATAAATTGATTATTCCCTTTCTTTTATTATCAAACAAATTTTCTCTTAATGGTTAATATTTTATCATATTTTTAGTATTTTGCAAGAGTTTATTGTAATTTTTTCAGGTTTACTTGCACTATTTTTTGCATATGATATAATGGCAATATAAAAATCAATTTTATTTTGAAGGAGGATTATTTATGACACCACATAATGAAGCTAAAATTGAAGATGTTTCTAATATTGTATTAATGCCAGGAGATCCACTTAGAGCAAAGTACATTGCAGATACTTTTTTAGATGATGCAAAACTTGTTAATACTGTTAGAAATATGTTTGGTTACACTGGTTTTTATAAGGGCAAAAAAATTACAGTTTTTGCATCTGGAATGGGTATGCCAAGCATGGGAATTTATTCTTATGAGTTGTACAAATTTTATAATGTAGATACAATTATTCGTATAGGGTCTTGTGGAGCCTATAACGAGAATTTAAATCTTTTAGATACTATATTAGTAGATAATGCATATACAGAAGGAAACTACGCATATGAGCTAAATGAGGAAGATTGTCACATAATGAATTCATCATCAGATATAAATAAAGTTATTGAAGATACAGCAAAAAAATTAAACATTGCTTATGTAAAAGGAAATACTCTTTGTACAGACTGTTTCGATTACTATGTTAAAGATGTTAATAGCTTAATTGCAAGATTTCCAAAAGATTTAAATATAATCGGAGCAGAAATGGAAGCATTTGCGCTTTTCTATAATGCAAAATTACTTGGAAAGAAAGCTAGCTGTTTACTAAGTGTAGTAGATTCACACTATAAACATCAAGAAATCTCAGCAGATGAAAGACAAACTTCATTAAATTCTATGATAAAATTAGCATTAGAATCTGCTGTAAATTTATAAAATTATAAGTTCTAGGCAATACTTATTTATTGACATTAAAATATTTATTTAACATTAATATAAAACCGAACCATAAAATATTTAACATTTTAGGTTCGGTTATATTTTTATTTTGTTATTGATAAAACTTTATATTTAGCAATTCCGCCTGGTGTTTTTACTTCTACCATATCGTTTTTCTTCTTGCCTAATAAAGCTGCTCCAACTGGTGATTCATTAGAAATTTTATTTTCTGCTAAATTTACTTCTGTTGAACCAACAATTGTATATGTAACATCTTCATCATATTCTTCGTCATGTACTTTTACAATATTTCCAACTTGAACTGTTTTTGTATCTATTTCAGATTCATCAATTATTTTAGCATATCTTATTTTATTTTCTAGCTCTGCTATTTTTCCTTCATTTTCTGCTTGAGCATTTTTTGCTTCATCATATTCAGAGTTTTCTGATAAATCTCCAAAACCTAATGCCACCTTTATTTTTTCAGCAATTTCTGCTCTTTTAGTTGTTCTTAAATAATCTAATTCTTTCTCTAATTTTTCAAATCCTTCTTTTGATACTATTACGCCTTTATCATCCATGCTATAAAACCTCCTTGTTTTTTTGCAGTATTTACTTTTAAAATTATTGTATAATAATACCCCTTTTTTTTACTTTTGTCAAGTATTTTTCGTCTTCTAAACTATTCATTTCAAGTAATTATTCAATTTTATTTAATATTTTTATAGTTTTAATTTTTTAGGTAATTTCTTCCATTTTATATTATTTTATTTCAACATTTCCTCTATTTCCTATAAGTTCATATTCATTTTTCTCTATTTTTTCTCGTACCGCTTCTGACCATTTTTCTCTTTGTATATTATACTCATCTTGTAATTCAAATTCACCATTGTCTATTAATTTTACATTATTTATTATATTCCCATCAAAATACATTAATTTATCTATCTTTGTATCTGCAATATTAAAAATTACAGCAGTTCTATCAATACTGTATTCTTTAATTTTTTCTCCACTAAAATCTACATTTAATATATATTTTGCATTTCTTAAGCTCTTTCTTTTATTGTTTAACACAGATATTGGTTCAAAATTTTGCTCTGCTTCTTCCTCTAAACCTGCAAATTGCTTTCTGTTAGACGTGACTATATTGATTATTTTATATTGTGTTATTAATTTGCTTATCAGCTGTGTATTATTATAATCTTTTGTATCAATTAATATGCTAAGTGACTGTTCCTCTGGAATTTGTTTTTTCCTTTCAATTACCGACTTTATTACTTCTCTTGCAAAATCTATATATATGTTCTTATTTTCCTTGCTATTTTTTATAATTTTATTTACATTTTGATATATTTCAATATTTTCTTTATTACTAGCAATCTCTTTTATTCTTCTTGACAATATTATATTTGTATTTATATTTTTTCTTACTATATTTTCTATCTTTTTCAACGTTTTTTCTTCTTTATTATGCACTGTGTAACATATGTACTCGATTTTATCATCGCTTTCAATCATTTTTATATTTCCAAATACATATTTTAGCTTCTTTATTTTTCTCAAAAAATTTATAAATAATCTATTTCTATATTTATAAGATAAATCGTCAGTATCTTTGTGATATCCTAGCCTAAAATATACTGTTTTCTTCATAGCATCACCTAATATAATATATATTATTGATATCTCATTTATAAAACTCATTTTTACATCATCATAAATGTAATGGCCGAAAAAAGAGAGCTTCCTTATTTCTAAGAAGCTCTCAAAAAGTTTAGTTAGTTGGTAGTTTATTATTTTAGAGTTTTATTAATAGATCTCATTATTTAGTCTGCCTTTTCACCTTCCTCTGCTTCATAAAGCGTCCCGTCTTCTTCAGCAGATTTTGCCACATCATCCTCAGATGTTTCCGTGTCACTCAGCTCAGGCTCTTCCACAGATTTTTCTTTAGCAGATTCAGCTAGAGCATCTTCGACGTCAAGCTGTTCTTCTGCATCATCTGTGCTTTCTTCAACAGCCGTGGTCTTTGTTTCAGAACTGCTCTGACAATTTCGCGTCTTGTTCAGACCAGAAAGCAAGGATTCAGAGAGTTCCTTAACTTCTTCGTTCATAGAACGACCATTCAGAGCCTGGTTCTCAACGTTGAGGCTCTTCATGAGCACAGGAATTTGGCTAATGGTATCAAGCAAAATGTTGCCTGTCTTACCAGTTCCCATAGCATTCTGGAGTCCATCGCCGCCGATATGCACAAACTCTGCATTCTGGCCAACGTTTGCCATAACCTCTGCCATGGCAGTAGAAACCTTAATCTGAGCCTCAGTCTGAATTCTGAGTTTCTCGATTTCGAAGTTCACCTTATCGTTGGCTGCACGTGCTTCTGCAATAGCCTTTTCACCTTCAGCTTCAGCAAGCTTCTTTGCCTTGATACCTTCTGCATCTGCGAGCAAATCTGCCTTTTTGCCTTCAGCCTCAGCGATAGCCTTGGCCTTAGTAACATCTGCCTGTGCAAGACCTTCTTCACGGATTTTTGATGCCTCAGCCTCAGCCACCTTTACCTTGGTTTCAGCTTCAGTTCTTTCGACATCAGCCTTACCCTGTGCTTCCTTTCTAGCCGCTTCTGCATTTCGTTCTGCGACCTTAATGTTTGCATCAGCTTCAATGGCTTTAACATCAGCCTCAGCTTCTGCTTCAACACGCTTTTTCTGCTTATCGCTTTCAGCACGAGTAAGCAAAACTTCTCTCTGCTTCTGAGCAGCAAGGTTTTCCTGTTCGGCTTTCATAACCTCAACAGCACCCTTCTGTTCTTCAACCTCACGCAGACGAATTGTCTTCTGCAGTTCACCTGCAACATCCGCATTAGCTTTTGCCGTATCTGTTGCAATTTTGAATTCTGCAAGTTTTGTATCTGTCTCCTTACGTTTTTCCTGCTCGGCAAGTTCAGCCTCCATCTTGGCGATTTTGGACTCTTTTTGCGCATTTGCCTCTGTAATCTCAGCAACTTGAGTTGCAACAGCCTTCTTTTCTCTGGTAGTCTGCTCTACCTCAGCAGCCTTAATTGCAGCAGCTTTTCTCTTGTCAGCAGAATCAAGTGCAGCAATATCGTCATAGTAACCATTATTGTCACTAATATCCTGAATGTTCAGAGATACCAATTCCAATCCCATGTTTTCCATTTCATCTGCTACACTTTGCTGAACCTTCTGCTTAAAGGCTTCTTTATCCTTCAGCAAAGCCTCTGGCGTCATAGATGCAACAACATCACGAACAGCACCCATAAGGGTAAGCTTAACATCTGCGACAATACCATCATTGCCACGTTCTTTGAATGAAATAATTGCTGTACGCAGTTTGCTTTCGTCCGAAACACAAGGTCGAATCTGTGCCGTCCAGTCTGCCACAATCGGAACTGCCGTGCACGTTTTAATTTCGTCTTTATCAGCCTTAACGGTCAACATACAAAGGTCAAAGTAGTCTGCCTTCCGAAAAATCGGTATAACAAACGAGCCACCAGAGATTTTGATTACGGGTTCTTTGCCACCCGTAATAATCAAAACCTTGTCGATGCTTGCAACCTTGTAGATTGATGCTAAAAAGAGCAAAATCAGCAAGATTGCAATAACTGCTATGATAATTTCTACATGAGTCGTAATGAAATCCATATAAAATGTCCTCCTTATAATTGTCGAATGATTTCATAAACTACCTATTACTAACCAACTTTTTCCAACTAGTAATAAAACTCTCGCAATATTATACCGCCTTTTTTTGTTTATGTAAAGTATTTTTGAGTAAATAGAAAAATAGACACACAATCTTTCTAGATTATATGTCTATTTATATTATTTATTGCTATTTTACATTTAATACTTCAGATACCATATCCCAAATATCATCTGTTTCTCTATCTTTTTCCCAATATGCAGCACCTGCTAAATTATATGTGTTAACTAATTCTAGCTTATATCTTAAAGATTTCGCATCTTCTATCCAAATCTTATATGTTTTTCCACCTTTTTCGTACTCTGCATAGTTTTGTTTTAGAGAATCATCCCATGTCGTTTTTGTTCCGTCTGTTATATTGCTTGCTATATTTTTCATATTTACAACTTTACTTGTTACACTTCCATTGTTTTCAGTCCAAATTCTCGTATAGAATGGTGTTCCTAGTATTATCTTACTTGCCTCTACTCCTTCTTGCCCTAAGAATTTTTTGATGTTTGCTTCCACCCAATCACAGCCAGCTGTTGTTCCTTCTTTAGGTGATGACACTCCATTTTGGTCATATCCCATAAATACTATATAATCTGCAACATCACCTATCACATTTCTGTCATAACATAATGACCAATCTGGTGAACCATCTGGTGCTGTTACATCAACAGATAGAACTTTTCCGAGTTCTTTTAATCTAGGTGCTAATTCTATTACTAATCTAGAATATACATCTTTGTCACTTTCATTTAAATACTCAAAGTCTAGGTTTATTCCATCAAGATTAAATGTTACTACTGCAGTTACTATATTGTTTATTAACTTTTCTCTTAATTTGTAATCATTTAATATCTCAGTTGTAGTTGGCTTGTCCGAATTATTTGAAAGTAATGCCCAAACTTTGTATCCATTATTATGAGCCCAATTTATATAATTTGTTCCTGCTGTTCCAACATTAGCCACAAGGTTTCCTTTGCCTCCATCTTGTAATGCTAAGAATGCTGGAGATACAACATTTACACCCTTTATTGTTCCTGTTCTTGGTGGTGCAGATGCATACTCTGAAAAATAATCCCATGCCAAACTAATATTTCCTTCAATTTGTTTCTCTATGTTTAATTTTTCTCTAATCTGTTTTTCATTTGCCAAGGTGCTAGTTTTTACATAGCCAATCTTTCCATTTTCTGTCGTAACCTTAGTCCAGCCATTTTCTGCAGTCTTATCATCCTTCACAACTGTAACATTATCGCCTTTTTCGATTTTATCAACAGTCTTTGAAAAACTTGTTGGCATATATTTTACTGAATTATTCTTGCTACTATTAGCATATACAAGTTCTCTATCTAATGAAACTAAAACAACAGTATTTGTCTCACTTATATATTTAGTTTCCACATTGTATACACTTTTGCTAATTTCAGAGAAAGGTAAATAAAACTCATTACCTATCTTTTTGGCTGGTGCAATTAGACTCACATCTGAACTATTTATTGTACATTTATTTTTATCAATCACAAATGTTGCAACCTTCGTATCTGATGTTGTTATAATTTGATTGTACTTATTATCATAAAAAATATGGTCATCAAAGAAATTTGCAATATCTTTAGTAGATAAATATATTACATCATCTTCTACAATTACATCATTCTTGGTACTCTTTGTAACATTTCCATTATTAATTACTAAATTGGTTTTCCCAGTAATTTCATTTCTTATATAATTTTGCGCTGTATTAAGCACAAATACTATTGCCAATGCAAATATTATTGTTACAATTAATTTATAAATATATATTTTCTTTTCTTTTTTCTTACTTCTCATATAAATTCTATTCCTCTTTCTATTTGCAAATCTAGTTATAAAATTATAATTATTTTTAAACCAGTTTTTCTCTTTTCTCTACTATAATACCATAAAGAATATTTTTAGTGAAGTAATTTATTAAATTTTTTTTAGATTACAAAAAATAAGTAATCAAAGTTTCCTTCAATCACTTATTTAATATTTTAATATTTGATTTCTTACAACAATTTCGTTTTCTTTGTTTTCATTGCAACTCGTATTTTCAAACTGTGCTATGTCATTTCTTTCATTTAACAATCTATTTTTTCTTCTCTTAAAAAAGCCTCCAGACTGTATTTGATACTGTTCACTATCAACCATTGTAAAGTCTGTTGTTTCATTATCTTCTTTTATATATTCATCCACTTTTTTGTTTACATCATACTCTATACTATTGTGTTCATGCTGTTGATAGAAGGTTTCTGTATACATTTTTGATTGATGTAAGCCATGTTCTTCTTCTTTCAAATATGCTTCTATTTGTTCTCTCTGTGATTTTGTAAATTTTTCTATTGGATATTCAAGATATTTGTACTGCCAAATTGCCAGTCTATCTTCATTTGAATATATAGAATTTATTAAATCTTCACAGTTATATTCTGCCAAAAATTCAACATTTTCTATACTGATTGTTATATTTGTCCAGTTTATCTTGTCATATTTCTGGCATTCGTGTCTTAATTTTTTTATATAGTTATACAATTCATCTGTAAGTTTTATATATTCTTCTTCGTTTAGATTGAATTTTTGTGGAATTTGATACACATTTATTGGATTTCTTTTTATTATACTCTTGGGAAAATAGTAAAAAAACATTTCTCCTGTTTCTTCACCATTATCCCTTTGTATAACTGACGCATAAAGATATATGCTTTCCCATTTTTCTGGTATCATATAAAAAAGGCATTTTCTAATTTCAGAATATAAATCTTTTATAGTTTCACCCTTTGGCATATGCGCTCCCTTATTTTCTATTTTTCAACTATAATACTTTCTCCAGTCATTTCTTCTGGCTTCTTTAATCCCATTATGTCTAACATTGTTGGTGTTAAATCAGCTAGTTTTCCTTCTCTTAGTTTTGCATTATCCATTCCAACTAATATTAGTGGAACAGGGTTTGTTGTGTGTGCTGTGTGTGGTTCTCCTGTTTTGTAGTCTATCATTTGCTCGCAGTTTCCATGGTCAGCAGTTATCATTAATACACCATTTTGAGCATTTACAGCTTCTACAACTTTTCCAACACTTGCATCTATTGTTTCAACTGCTTTTATAGCAGCTTCTAAGTTTCCTGTGTGTCCAACCATATCTGGGTTTGCAAAGTTTAATATTATTACATCATATTTCTTAGAGTTTATTGCATCTACAACTTTTTCTGTAACTTCTGGTGCACTCATTTCTGGTTGCATATCATATGTTTCAACCTTTGGTGATGGAACCAATATTCTGTCTTCTCCTGGATATTGTTTTTCTTGACCACCATTAAAGAAGAATGTTACATGGGCATATTTCTCTGTTTCTGCTATACGTAATTGAGTATAACCTAAATTACTGATGTATTCCCCAAATGTATTTTTTAGATGTTCTTTCTTGAATGCTACATCAACATTTGGTAATGTTTCATCATATGGGGTCATACAAACAAAGCATAAATCCAAATCTTTTCTTGTTTCAAAATCATTAAATTCTGGATCAACTAATGTTCTGCTTATTTCTCTTGCTCTATCTGGTCTAAAGTTAAAGAATATTACAGAATCATGAGGCTCTATTTTTGCAACTGGTGTATCTCCATTGCATATTACAGTTGGCTCTATAAATTCATCAAAAATTTCTTTTTGGTATGATGCCTCTACTGCTTGTATTGCAGATGAAGCCTTGTTTCCAACTCCGTTAACCATTGCATCATAAGCCTTTTGAACTCTTTGCCATCTCTTATCTCTATCCATTGCATAGAATCTTCCAGATATACTTGCAATTTTGCCTATTCCTTTTTCTTTCATTTTTTCTTCTAGTTTTGTAATATATCCTTCACCTGAAGCTGGTGGTGTATCTCTACCATCCATAAAGCAATGTACAAATACATTTTCAAAATCTTTTCTCTTTGCAAGTTCTAATAATCCATACAAATGGCGAATGTGGCTATGTACACCACCGTCTGATAATAAGCCCATTATATGCAATTTAGAATTATATTTTTTACAATTTTCTATTGCCTTATTAAATTCTGGAATACTGAAAAAATCTCCATCTTCTATTGATTTTGTTATTTTTGTTAACTCTTGATAAACAATTCTTCCAGCTCCAATGTTTGTATGGCCTACCTCTGAATTTCCCATTTGTCCTTCTGGTAGTCCTACACTCATTCCACTAGCAAAAATTCTTGTTGTTGGGCATGTTTTCATTAATTTGTCTATGTTTGGAGTATTGGCAAGCTTTACTGCATTTCCTTGCTCATTTTCATTTATTCCAAAACCATCTAATATCATTAGCATTGTCAATTTATCTTTCATTTTCTTATTCCATTTCCTTTCCAAAGGCACAGAGCTGTATTTTTTCTATAAATCAGCTCCATGCTACACACTATGTCTATTTATTGTAATTTACTATTTTTGCAAATTCGTCTACTTTTAAACTTGCTCCTCCAACTAGGGCTCCATCAATATCTGATGTTTCGAATAGTTCTTTTGCATTTGTTGATTTTACACTTCCACCATATTGAATAATTACATCTTCTGCAACATTTCCATATATTTCAGAAATCTTTTTTCTTATAGCTTTAATACTATTATTTGCATCTTCTGATGTAGCTGTTTTTCCAGTTCCAATTGCCCAAATTGGTTCATATGCTATTATAGTATTTTTTACTTGTTCTTCTGTAAGACCAGCTAGTGCTAATTCGATTTGCTTTGTTATAACTTCTTCAGTTTTGCCAGTTTCTCTTTGTTCTAAAGACTCTCCAACACAAACTATTGGTTTCAAATCACTTACAAATGCAGATTTAATTTTCTTGTTTACAGTTTCATCTGTTTCTGCAAAATATGCACGTCTCTCAGAGTGGCCTATTATAACATATTCAACTCCTATGCTCTTTAGCATTTGTCCAGAAACTTCTCCTGTATATGCACCCTTTTCTTCCCAGTGCATATTTTCTGCACCGATATGAATATTAGTGCCTTCTGTTGTATGCCATGCATAAAATAAATCTGTATATGGTACACATAATATAACTTCATTTTCAGAATCTTTTACAAGAGGAGCTAAACCTTCTATAAAATTTATTGTATCTGCTGGAAGCATATTCATTTTCCAGTTTCCTGCGATTACCTTTCTTCTCATAAACGTCCTCCTATTTATCTAATAAACATTCAACTCCTGGAAGTTTCTTTCCTTCTAAGAATTCAAGTGATGCTCCACCACCTGTTGAAATGTGTGTGAATTTATCTCCAATTCCTAGTTTTTCTATTGCAGCTGCTGAATCTCCTCCACCTATTACTGTTGTAACATTTTCTAGGTTTCCTAAGTATTCTGCTATTGCATTTGTTCCTATTGCAAATTGGTCAAATTCAAACAATCCTAAAGGTCCATTCCAGATAACAGTTTTTGCTTTTGATAATTCGTCTTGATACATCTTTATTGTTTCTGCACCAATGTCGAATCCTTCCCAACCATCTGGTATTTCTGTGTATTTAACAGTTTTACTTTCTGTGTCTTCTTTGAATTCTTTTCCTACTTTAGTATCTACAGGAAGCATCAATTTTACACCTTTTGCTTTAGCTTTTTCCATTAAACTTTTTGCTAAATCTAATTTATCTAATTCACAAATAGAATTTCCAACATTGTATCCCATTGATTTAAAGAATGTATAAGCCATTCCTCCACCAATCATTAATGTATCTACTTTTTCTAATAAACTATCGATAACACCAATTTTATCTGATACCTTTTTTCCTCCAAGTATTGCAACAAATGGTCTTTCTGGATTTTCTAGTGTTGTTCCTAAGAAGTTTAATTCTTTCTCCATTAAGAAACCTGCTACTGCTGGTAAATAGCTTGCTATTCCTGCTGTTGAAGCATGTGCTCTGTGAGCTGTTCCAAATGCATCATTTACATATATTTCAGCTAAACTTGCAAGTTCTTTTGCAAACTCTGCATCATTTGCTTCTTCTCTACTATCAAATCTAACATTTTCTAATAGAACAATTTCTCCATCTTTCATGTTTGCAGTTAATTCTTTAGCACTCTTTCCTATTATATCATTTGCAAGTTTTACTTCTTTACCTAATAATTTAGATAATTCTTTTGCAACTGGCTCTAAAGAAAAATCTTTATTTACTTGTCCCTTTGGTCTTCCTAAATGTGAGCAAAGAATTACTTTGCAATCATTATCTAATAAATATTTTATTGTTGGAAGAGCTCCAACTATTCTTCTATTATCTGTTATATTTTTATTTTCATCTAAAGGAACGTTGAAATCGCATCTTACTAAAACTTTCTTTCCTTTAACATCAATGTCTCTAACAGTCTTTTTATTCATATATACCGCTTTCCTTTCTTACTGTATAAGTTGGAAAAGAATTAAATTTTGGCAAGGAAAATGAATTTAAAAGGCAAGGGCGCATACGTAGTGTATGTAACCGCGTTTTAAATGAAATTTGACACAGCCAAAATTGTAATTCTTTTTCAACTGTAATAAAAGGGCTTGATTAAATAAATGCCAAGCCCCAAAATTGTTATTATACTCTATTATTTATGATCAACTTTTGCCATGTATGCTGCTAAGTCTACTAATTTATGTGCATATCCCCACTCGTTGTCATACCAAGCTACTAATTTAACAAATGTGTCTGTAAGCATTATTCCAGCTTTGCTATCGAATATTGATGTATGTTCATCTCCTAAGAAGTCTGAAGATACAACATCTTCATCAACATATTCAACTATTCCTTTTAATTCTCCTTCTGCTGCTTTCTTCATTGCTGCACAGATTTCTTCGTATGTTGTAGGTCTCTCCAAATTACATGTTAAATCAACAACAGATACATCTATTGTTGGTACTCTGAATGCCATACCTGTTAATTTTCCATTTAATGCTGGAATAACTTTTCCAACTGCTTTAGCAGCTCCTGTTGATGATGGAATTATGTTTGCACTTGCAGCACGTCCACCTCTCCAATCTTTTTTAGAAGCTCCATCAACTGTTTTTTGTGTAGCTGTTGTGCTATGAACAGTTGTCATTAATCCTTCTTTAATTCCAAAGTTATCATTTATAACTTTTGCTAAAGGTGCTAAACAGTTTGTTGTACAAGATGCATTTGAAACTATGTTCATGCTTGGATCATATGTTTCATTATTTACACCCATTACAAACATTGGAGCATCTTTTGATGGTGCACTTATTACAACTTTTTTAGCTCCTGCATTTAAGTGAGCTTGTGCTTTTTCCATTGTTGTGAATACACCAGAACATTCTAGAACATATTCAACTCCTTCTTTAGCCCATGGAATATTGTTTGGATCCATTTCATTATATACATTTATTGATTTTCCATTTACAATTAGTTTTCCTTCTTCTGATTTAACTTCTCCATCAAATCTTCCGTGTGCAGAATCATATTTTACCATGTAAGCCATGTAATCTGCTGCTATGAAAGGATCATTAATTGCAACTACCTCTACTTCACTATTTTTTAATGCAGCTTGGAATGCTAAGTTTCCTATTCTTCCAAAACCGTTAATACCAATTTTAACTGACATAAAAATTCCTCCTCTTTGATGTTTTTCATCATATATGTGGCTATTTAAAACCACTTAATATTCTATACCAAAGACAAACAGTTTTCAAGTATTTTATATAGATTTTATAAATTTTCAAAATTAATTTTAGACGTTATTTTACATTTTGTTACATTTTTATGACATTTATATTGCAATTGCCTTTATTTTTTCTTTTTATGGTATAATTTGAGTGTATTTTTATATAATATTTTTTAAAGGAGGTTCAATTATGCAAAGACATATTGAATGTGATGTAGCGGTTGTTGGCGGTGGTGCAGCAGGTATAGCTGCAGCAATTGGAGCATCAAGAGCTGGTGCTAGAACAGTCTTAATCGAAAGAAATCCATATTTCGGTGGACAAGCTACAAATTCACAAGTTACTGCTTATTGTGGTTTTTTCACAAGAGGCGAAAATTATGATCAAGTTGTACAAGGAATTGGTGGAGAAGTTCTAAAAAAGTTAGAAGCCTATGGCACAAATATCCATCCAAGACCATCAAAGTCCACAGGTAACGTTTCTGTATCTTTTAATCCAGAATACGTAAAATTGGTTATGGACCAAATGTTAAAAAAGAGTTCTGTAGAATATTTCTTACATGCTCAAATGTATGAAGTAGTAAACAATAATGGAATGATTGAAGAAATTAAATGTACAGATGATGAAGGAACATTCACAGTAAAAGCTAAGGCTTTTGTTGATGCTTCTGGAAATGCTAACTTAGTTCATTTTGCAGGAATAGCAACTAACTGGGGAGATGCTGAAGGAAAAGTTCAACAATCTTCATTACCATTTAGAATTGACAATATTCCAGCAAGAGAAATCTTGAAACCTGACATTGAAGCTGCTTTGAAAAAAGCAAAGGAAAATGGAATTGAAATTAAGAAGGAAACTGGATTAATAATTAAAATTCCAGACAAAACTTATGGATATTGTACAATTCCAAGTACAATAGTTCCTGCTCTTGACGCAGAAACACTTACAGAAACAGAAATGGAACTTCGTTCACAAGTTCACAATTATGCAATGGCATTTAAGAACTATCTAGACGGATTCCAAGACATGATTATTTCTTCTTCTGGACCAGCAGTTGGTATTCGTGAAGCAAGAAGAATAATCGGTGACAAAATGCTTAAAGGTGAAGAAATAATAATGGCACCAAAGAGTGATGATAGCATAGCAAGAGGTGCTTGGAGCCCAGAAATGCACAAGAGCAACACTTCTATAAAATACACTCATATTCCAGATAACGAGTACTTCTCTATTCCTTTAGGATGTCTAAAAGTTAAAGATGCTAAGAATTTATGGGCTGCTGGTAGAACAATTTCTACAGACTCATTAGCACTTGGTTCTGTACGTGTTATGGGAACAGGATTTGCTACTGGACAAGCAGCAGGTGTAGCAGCAGCTTTAACACTAGACAACACATCTTATGATGTAAAAGCTGTTCAAGAAGAACTTGTTAATCAAGGTGCTTTAATTTAGATTTTAATGTAATTATTTTTACTTAAAATAAATTTTTATATTGAGCCTATGGTTTTATAGGCTTTCCCTTAAAGGCCTAAATCTTATGAAAAAGGACTAAAATATGGAAAAAACAAAAAAAGAAAAAAAGCCTTTAATGACTAAAAATGAAAAAGAGTTTGTTTGCACTCTTTTTGCATTAATTATCATTGCTATATTTTTTATAGCAACACCTCCATCAGGTCTTAGCGCCGATGGTATGAAAGTTCTTGGCGTATTCATATCTGTTTTATTCTTATGGATAACAGTTGGAATAGGCTGGCCAAGTCTATTATGTTTAGCAACGCTTGCTCTTGTTCCATCACTTGGAATGAAAACGACATTGCAAAATTCGTTTGGTAACGAGACTTTCGCATTCTTACTATTTACATTCATGTTCACATATGCATTTTCTCAGACAGGATATGTTAAGAAAATAGCTCTTGGATTTGTAACTAGTAAATTTGCAAGAAAAACACCTTGGAGATTTGCATTCTGCTTCTTTGCAGCAGTTCTTGTAATTGGCTTATTCATGTCTCCAACAGTTTTATACTTTATAATATTACCTATTCTTGAAGAAATTTATAATGTATTAGGACTAAAAAAAGGTGATAAATACGCAAACATGCTTATGATGGGCTTAGTATTCTGTACAAGCTTATCTTCTGGTATGACACCAATAGCACACGTATTCCCTGTTCTTTCAATGGGAGTATTCAAATCTCTAACAGGATCTAGCATAAGCTATGGTCAATACATGCTTTATGCAATTCCAACAGGAATTATAATATTTGCATTAATGATGCTTGTATTCAAATTCTTAATGAGACCAAATACAAAGAAAATAAATCTAAAATCTAATGAATTTGATAAGATGAAAAAAGAAATTCCTAGTGCAAACCAAGGTGAAAAAATTATTCTTGGAACATTCCTTTTAGTAGTTGCATTATGGGTTCTACCAAGCTTATTAAAAACAAGTTCAGTAAAATGGATTTCAACAGCATTTACTTGGATTAGCAGTTTAGGTACAGCTATGCCTCCACTATTTGGAATAATAGTTTTATCTATTTTGAAATATCAAGGAAAACCATTAATAAATATTAACGAATCTATGGTAAAAGGTGTATCTTGGCCAAGTATAATAATGGCATCTGCAACACTTGCTTTAGGTGCTGCAATGACAAATAAAGCAATAGGACTTACAACATTCTTGTCTGCATCTATTGCACCAATTACAACTGGCTTATCACCAGTATTACTAATTTTGTTATTCTCATTGTGGGCTGGATTACAATCAAACGTATCTTCTCACATGGTTACAGCACAATTAGTTCCAACACTTGCTGTTCCAGTAGCACTAGCATCTGGTGGTGCATTAAATGCCGCAGCTATTACAGCTATTATTGGTTTAATTGCTTCAACAGGTTCTGCTGCTCCACCTGCAATGCCTTACGTTGCAGTAGCTGGTTCATCAGGTTGGTCTGATTCAACAAGTTTATTAAAATACGGATTCTTAATGATGTTTGTAATTATTTTAGTTGCATCATTTATTGGATATCCTTTGGCAAATTTAATAATGCCAATGTAATTAAA
>ERZ1673741.1284-NODE-1284-length-21363-cov-17.228365_pt1 | contig 21363 bp, 17 predicted proteins | sample MGYA00580209_ERZ1673741 | MGnify/ENA primary metagenome ERZ1673741 (study PRJEB41218, sample SAMN15661754) | gut metagenome | host: Homo sapiens | place: Canada: London | collected 2015-08-20/2019-03-30 | study: EMG produced TPA metagenomics assembly of... | reverse complement strand
TCTGCCCGCTGGCCATGGTGGACAAGGCCGTGTTCGAGCAGGAGGGCTGGCACCGCGACGCTGACGGTACCGTGAGCGGCGTGGTGTACAACGAGATGCAGGGCGCGCTGGCAGCCCCGGACGCTCAGCTCGAAGATGCGCTGGAGCGGGCCATGTTCCCCGACACGGCCTATGGCTTCGTCTCCGGCGGCGACCCGGCGTCCATCCCGGCGCTGACCTATGAGAAGTATCAGCGGGTGTACCGCCGCCACTACAGCGCCGACAACTGCTGCGTGACCCTGTACGGCAAGATGGATATGGCCGAGAAGCTGGACTTCCTCGACAGAGAATACCTGAGCAAGATGCCCAAGGGCACCAGCCAGCCCAAGCTGACCTTGCAAAGTGAGCAGCCGGGCGTCTGCGTGAAGATCCCCTACTACACCGAAAAGCCGGAGGCCGACGAGGTGCAGTGCGCGCTGGCGTGGTACACCGGCGCCTTCGCCGACCGGGAGCGGCAGCTGGGCGTGGAGATTTTGCTGGATGCGCTGCTGGGCACCAACCAGTCCCCGCTGAAAGCGGCTCTGCTGGAAGAAAAGCTGGGCGCGGATATCGATGTGGGCTTCGATGACAGCACACTGCAGCCCGTTCTGGAGCTGGTGCTGCGGGGCGCGACCGAGGAAACGGCGGATCAGTTCGCCGCAGCGGTCCGCCGCGCGGTGGACGGCATCCTTGCCGAGGGCATCCCGGCAGAGCTGCTGCTGGCCAGCCTGAACGCGGCGGAGTTCGCTTCGCTGGAGCGGCCGGGCAGTCTGCCCGACGGCGTGCTGGACGCCATCCACGCCGCGACCGGCTGGCTCCACACCGGAGATCCGGCCCTGCTGCTCCACACGGACAAGCTCTTTGCCGCCCTGCGGGAGAAGCTGGACAGCGGCTGGTTCAACGAGCTGCTGCGGGAGCTGTTTGCCCCCGCGCCGGTGCAGGTCATCCAAGTGCCGACCCTGCCCAAGAAGGACGACGAGAACGCCGCCCCCGCCCGCACCGACGGCAAGCTGGTGCTGGACCACCCGCTGACCGTGGCCGACCTCGGCGAGGGCAGCCCCAGCGCCGAAGGCGTGATGGGCACAGTGGCCGGGGCAGAGCTGCTGCACCACCCCTCCAAGGGCAGCCTGTACCTGAATCTCTACTACGACCTCGGCGGGCTGAGCGAGGAAGAAGTGCAGTATCTGGACATCCTGACCGATATGCTGGACGAGCTGGACACCCCGCGCCACACGGCCCGCGAGCTGAACACCCTGCGCAGCACGTGGCTGGGCGACAGCACGGCGTGCATCGCGTTCTGGACCGGGCGGCAGGAGGGAACCCCCTGCCACGCAAAGCTGGTGTTGAGCATGAGCTTGTTGGAGCGCAGCCTTGAAAAGGCCATCGAGCTGGGCGGGGAATTCCTGTACGAGACCAAGCTGACCGGCGAAAAGGCTGAGGCGGCGTTCGCCCGCGTGCTGAGCCAGCAGAAGCTGAACATGGAGCAGCAGTTCATCCAGATGGGCAACCAGTATGCGATGGTCCGCGCCATGAGCCATTATGCAGTGGAATATGCGCTGAGCGAGGCTTGCAGCGGCGTGACCGGGTACAAGTTCCTCTGCGGTCTGCTGGAACAGGCCGACTGGGCGGCGCTGGGCAAAAAGCTGGAAGCAGTGCGGGAAAAGGTGCTGCACCACGCGGCACTGACCATCAGCCTCCACGGCAGCGAAGCGGCAAAACAGAAGCTGGAAGCTCTGCTGCCCGGCAGTGTGTTCGCGGAAGAAGCCCGCGGCACGGCCAAACCCTACACGCAGGAGCTGACCGCCCCGGTGAACGAGGCCTTCCTCATTGACGGCGGCGTGAACTATGACATTCTGGCATGGCCGCAGGAGCGCAAGCCGGAGCGCCGGGTGCTGGCCCGCGTGATGAGCTACGAATACCTGTGGCACAACATCCGCGAGGTGGGCGGCGCCTACGGCACCGGGATGCTAACCCGCGCCGGGGCGGAGGCCTATTACACCTACCGCGACCCCCACATGGCCGAGAGCTACGAGACGTTTGCCAAGGGCCCGGCGGAGCTGGCCGCGCGCAGCTACACGGAAAAGGACCTGACCGATTCCATCGTGGGCACCGTTTCCGAGATGGACAAGCCCATGAAGCCCTGTGCCGAGGCGAAGGACCTCGACCGCCGGTACTTCTGCGGCATCACCGACGAGATGCTGGCGGCGGACCGCAGGGCGCTGTGCGGCGTGGACGAAGCGGCGCTGAAAGCGATGGCGGCAGACCTCGGCAAGGCCGCAGAGCAGGGCACCCGCGTTGCTTTTGGCAGCAAGGAAGCTGTGGAAGCGGCAAAGGAACTGTTTGACCGCGTAGAGACGTTATAAATTTGGAAAAAAGAAAAGGCTGACATGGCCGCTCCGGGTGGAGCAGAGGCTGTGTCGGCCTTTTTTGCGCAAAAAATTGGATGCTACCACTCAAAAAATTGGAGGTTTGATTCCCTGTCTGCGAAAAAAGAACGCGGGCAGGGAACTTTTTATGCGCTTGGATTATACAAACGGGATAACAAAAAGCAAAAACTACTCTGTGGGCCTGCAAAAGGACACACTGCCGGACAAGACAAAAACGTGGTATTCTTTTGCCAAGCCAAAACGAAAGGATGTGAAACAAACCGAATGGCGCAGAAAAAACGATCCGCAGAGGGCAAGTGCCTTGAAAACCTTTACCGCGCCGCCGATACCCTGAGCGCGATGCTGGCGCTGGAGGTCAAGGAGCTGAGCGCCCGCCAGAAAACGGCGCGGCGCGACGGCACCGAGACCAGCGGCATCGTGAAGGCGATGAAGGAGATCACGGCCATCCTGAAGGATGTGGCTGCTGTGACCAAGACCGTGAACGAGCAGGGGGCAGAGGCCGAGGGCGGAGAGTGCGGCGTGGTGCTGCTGCCGAAGGTGGAGGACGTATGAAGACTGGAACGAATGCAGCCGTGGTCTGGCGGCCTCAGCCGCGGCAGATGGAGTTCATGCGACGGCCGGAGCCGGAGGCTCTGTACGGCGGGGCCGCAGGCGGCGGAAAAAGCGACGCGCTGGTGATCGAGGCGCTGCGGCAGGTGGATATCCCTCACTACCGGGCGCTGATCCTGCGCAAGACCTTCCCCCAGCTGAGCGACCTTGTGGACAAGAGCCAGCTCTACTACCGCAGGGCTTTCCCCGAAGCGCAGTACAACGCCACGAGCCATGTCTGGGTCTTCCCCAGCGGGGCGAAAATTTATTTCGGCTCGATGCAGCACACCAAGGATCGGACGAATTATCAGGGCAAGGCCTTCGATTTCATCGGGTTCGACGAGCTGACCCACTTCGAGTGGGAAGAGTACAGCTACATGATGAGCCGCAACCGCCCCACCGGCCCCGGCACACGGGTGTATCTGCGGGCCACCACCAACCCCGGCGGCGTGGGCCACGGGTGGGTGAAGGCCCGGTTCATCACCCCGGCCCCGCCCGGCACCCCCATCGTGGAGGAATATCCCATCCGAATGCCGGACGGCAGCGAAAAGCGGCTGAAGCGGGCGCGGGTGTTCATCCCGTCCAGCATCTTCGACAACCCCGCTCTGCTGGAAAATGACCCGGACTACCTCGCCAGCCTTGCGTCCCTGCCCGAAGCGGAAAAACAGGCCCTGCTCTACGGCAGCTGGGACAGCTTTTCCGGGCAGGTGTTCACCGAGTGGCGGAACGACCCCGGCCATTACTTCGACCAGCGCTGGACCCATGTTATCGAACCGTTCCCCATCCCGAAGCACTGGAAAATTTACCGGGGCTACGACTTCGGCTTTTCCAAGCCTTTCTCGGTGGGGTGGTACGCGGTGGACGAGGAGGGGCGGCTCTACCGGATCAAGGAACTGTACGGCTGCACCGGCCGCCCCAACGAGGGGCTTCGGATCGACCCGGTGGAACAGGCCCGGCAGATCCGGGAGGCCGAGCAGAACGACCCGGTGCTGCGGGGGCGGGTCATCCAAGGCATTGCCGACCCTGCTATCTTCGACGAGAGCCGGGGCGAGAGCATCGCGGCCATGATGGAGCGGAGCCCGAACTTCCTGCACTGGATGCCCGGCGACCACACCCGCCTTGCGGGCAAGATGCAGTTCCACTACCGGCTGGCGTTTGACGGGGAAGGCAAGCCAATGTTTCAGGTCTTCAATACCTGCAAACACTTCATCCGGACCATCCCGAATCTGGTCTACGACGAGAGCAATGTGGAGGACATCGACACCCGGCAGGAGGACCACATCTACGACGAATGCCGGTATGTGCTGATGGAAAAACCCATCTCGCCGCCCCGCCGCACCGTGCGGCCCCCGCAGCCGGATGACCCGCTGGAGCTGCATCAGAGGGCGCGATTTTACAGGATCTAGCCCTCTCAGCGCGCAGTCCGCCTGACGGCGGAGCTGCTTGCAGCTCCCCCAAAGTGCAACGGCGACGACCGCCGCCAGTGGCGGAAGCAGGGAGGAGCTGTTGGGGCAGCGGCCAGCAGGATGCGAGCAAAGCGAAGCAGACGCTGGGAGCCGCAACCCGTAGAGCTCTGCTTAGAGGAACCCCTCAGACGCTGCGCGTCAGCTCCCCTAGCAGGGGAGCCTCTGGCGAAACCGGAAACTTTGCGAGGACTGCCAAAGCCTCCCCTACAAGGGGAGGTGGCAATGCGAAGCATTGACGGAGAGGTTGTATGGAGTAAGACTGTCCGATGAAGAATAGGAGGTAACATATGGACGAAATGGACGAAATCAAACTGCCCATCGGCCCGGAGGAGGTCGCGGAGGCGGCGGCCATCTTGCAGAAGTACAAGGCGGGCAAGGCTGCGCTGGACAAGCGGCTGGTGGACAACGAACTGTGGTTCCGGATGGGGCACTGGAAAAACTACCAGAACCCGATGATGGAGGGCAAGCCCCAGACGTCGAGCGGGTGGCTGTTCAACTCCATCGCCAACAAGCACGCCGATGCCATGGACAATTACCCGGCCCCCAACGTGCTGCCCCGCGCGGCAGATGACGAGCAGACAGCGCGGGTGCTGTCCAGCATTCTGCCCGTGGTGCTGGAACAGGCCGACTACGAGCAGGTGTACAGCGACACATGGTGGCGCAAGCTCAAGCAGGGCACCGGCGTCAAGGGCATTTTCTGGGACCCGGAACAGCACGGCGGCGTGGGCGAGATCGCCATCCGCCCCATGAACCTGCTGATGCTCTACTGGGAGCCGGGCGTGGAGGACATTCAGGCATCGCCTCACTTTTTCTCCCTGAACATGGAGAACACAAAGCAGTTGGAAGCCCGCTGGCCCCAGCTCAAGGGTCACAGCGCCAGCGTGCTGGACGTGCCCCGCTTCATTCACGACGGCGGGCTGGACACCAGCGAAAAAAGCGTGGTGGTGGACTGGTACTACAAAAAGCCGGATGAGAATGGCCGGGTGCTGCTCCACTACTGCAAGTTCTGCAACGGCGTGGTCCTCTACGCCAGCGAGAACGACCCGGCGCTGGCCGGGCGGGGCTTCTACGACCACGGCAAGTATCCCTTCGTGTTCGACCCGCTCTTCATGGAGGAGGACAGCCCGGCGGGCTTCGGGTACATCGACGTGATGAAGGAGTGCCAGAACGCCATCGACCGGATGAATCACGCCATGGACGAGAATGTGCTGCTCTCCTCAAAACAGCGGTATGTGCTGAGCGACACGGCGGGGGTGAACGAAGAGGAGCTGGCCGATTTTTCCCGCGATATCGTGCATGTGGTGGGGCGGCTGAACGACGACAGCTTCCGCCCCTTGCAGACGGCGGGCTTGCAGGGCAACAGTCTGAGCTACCGCGCCAGCCGGATCGAGGAGCTGAAAGAGATCTCCGGCAACCGGGATATGACCCAAGGCGGCACTGCGGGCGGCGTGACGGCGGCTTCGGCCATTGCGGCCCTGCAGGAGGCGGGGTCGAAACTCAGCCGCGATATGCTGAAAAGTGCCTACCGGGCCTTTGCCAAGGAGTGCTACCTCATCCTTGATCTGATGCGGCAGTTCTACGACGAGGAGCGGGTGTTCCGCATCGTAGGCGGCACCGGCGAAAACGAGTTCGTGCCCTTTTCCGGCGCGGCGCTCCGCCCGCAGCCCGGCGGCGTGGTGGGCGGCGTGGAACTGGGCAGCCGCGAGCCGATCTTCGACATCGTGGTGAGCGCCGAGAAAAAATCCACCTTCAGCCGCCTCTCTCAGAACGAGACGGCCAAGGAGTGCTACCAACTGGGCTTCTTTGCCCCGGCGAACGCGGACGCGGCCTTGGCGGCGCTGGACATGATGGACTTTGAGGGCATCGAGAAGGTGCGCCAGCGGGTGCGGCTGAACGGGACTCTCGCGCAGCAATTGACCGCTCTGCAGACGCAGCTCACCCGGATGCAGCAGATGCAGACCCGGCGGGCCCCGCTGACCGGCCCGGCCGACAACTTGACGACGAAGGCAGTGGCGCACGCCATGGGCCTTGGAAAGGAACAGTAAATGATCAAAGTGCTCTACAACGAACTGGACGGGCCGGAGGGGCTGACGCTCCGGCTGGAAGCGGCGGGCCACGCGGGCTACGCCCCCGCCGGGCAGGACATCGTCTGCGCCGGGGCAAGCACCCTGATGCAGGCTCTGGTGAGCTTGCTGGCCGGGGAGGAAAGCACCCGTAGCGACGCATGGGACGAGCCGGACGGCCCCCGGCTGGCGGTGGTGGCCGATGCCCCGCAGAAGCCGTGGGTGGAGGGCGCCTTCGAGCTGGCGAAAACGGGCTTTGCCCTGCTGGCCGAGCGCTACCCGGACAACCTCCGCTTTGCCGACGTGAGCCGCCGGGGCGAACGGGGGATGATGGACCTGCAGCTCTTCGCGGAGGGCGGCGAGGGCGCGGCCCCGGCCCTGAGCGCGGCCCAGACCCAGCAGGCCATTGCCTCCGGCACCATGAAGCCGGGCAGTGCAAAAGCCGACGAGGCGGCACCGCCCGCACCGGAGGAAACGGCTGAAGAAACCGGCGGGGAAGGAGGTGAATCAGAATCCAAGCCGCAGCCGGAGCCGCCCCGCCCGCCGCTGCCGGAACGGTTTCCGGGCCGGGAGGTCGTGGACGGGCTCCACAGCCGCTGGGCCGCAGAGGAAGCGCTGATGCGCCGGGTGGTGCCGGAGTTCTCGCTGAAAGAGGAACTGCGCAACCCCGAAATGCGCCGCTTGATGCAGCTGCCCGGAATGCGGATGGCAGACGCCTACCGGCTGGCCCACTACAATGACGCGCTGCGCCAAGCGGCCCACGACGTAGAACAGGGCGTCGTGGAGCGCATCCGCCAGCGCGCCGCCCGCCCGGCGGAAAACGGCACCCGGCCCGGCAGCGCGGCGGTGACGGGAGCCGATGTCTCCCGGATGAGCCGTGCCCAGCGGGAAGCCTTGGAGCGGAAAGCGCTGCACGGCGAACGGATCGTATTTTGAGGACCTGTCACCGCAGCAATCCGCCGCCGGCGGCGTCTTGCGGAACGCTCCTGATAGGGGAGCCAAGAATCTATGAAACAACAAAGAAAGGGAAAATGTTATGAAAAAGCATGAAATGATCGACCTCCAGCTGTTCGCCGACGCATCTGCCGCGCTGAACAACACCACCAGCACCTCCGGCATGACTGCCGAGATGAAGACCTTCTATGAGAAGCGCCTCATCGATCAGGCCGAGCCGCGCCTCGTCCATGACCAGTTTGCGGATTACTACCCGGTGCCCCAGAACGGCGGCAAGACCATCGAGTTCCGCAAGTACGACAGTCTGCCCAAGGCGACCACTCCGCTGACCGAGGGCGTGACCCCCAACGGTCAGGCCCTGAACGTGACCACCATCACCAGCGACCTGCACCAGTACGGCGGCTGGACCCCGCTGACCGACGTGCTGCAGATGACCGCCATTGACAACAACGTGGTGCAGGCCACCCGTGTGCTGGCCAGCCAGGCGGGCCGCACCATGGACAGCATCACCCGCGATGTGCTGGCCGGCGGCACCAATGTCATCTATGCGCCCAAGGTGGCGGCAGACGGCACCGAGTCCGTTGTGAAGAGCCGCGCCAATCTGGACAAGACCTGCACCCTGACCCCGAAGCTGTTCTTCCGAGCCGCCGCCCAGCTTGGCGCGATGAACGCCGACCCCATCGGCGACAGCTACATCGCCATCATCCACCCCTACGCTGCCTACGACCTGAAGACCAGCAAGGAGTTCATCGAGGTGCACAAGTACGCGGACCCGGAGGCCATGTTCCGGGGCGAGATCGGCAAGCTGGGCAACATCCGCTTCATCGAGACCAGCGAGGCGAAGATCTGGAAAGACGCCACCTGCCCGGCGAGTCTGGCCGTGTTCGGCACGCTGGTGCTGGGCGCCCACGCCTACGGCGTGACCGAGCTGGAAGGCGGCGGTCTGGAGCACATCGTCAAGCAGCTGGGCTACGGTGATGACCCGCTGAACCAGCGTGCGTCCGTGGGCTGGAAGGGAATGCGCGCCGCCGAGCGTCTGGTGGAGCAGTACATGATCCGCATTGAAAGTGTGTCGAGCTACTCGGCCAGCGCATCCGCGAACTAAGGAGGAGCCATATGAAGATCAAGCTTTTCAAGGACAACAGCCGGTACAAGGAGGATCTGTTCGTCAGCGTCAACGGGGTGAATTATAAGATCCGCCGGGGCGTTGAGGTGGAGGTGCCGCCGGAGGTGGCCGAGGTGCTGGAGCACAGCCAGATGCAGGACGAGCGGACCGCCGCCCGCATCGCGGCTGCCGAAAACGGCGTACAGTAACAAACAGCGGCCCGGCCGGGAAGATCGCCCAGCCGGGCCTTTTTCGAAAGGAGCGATGAGATGACCGTTAGAGAAGCGCTGGACCGCGCCGCAGAGCTGCGGCCGGGATGCAAGCTTTCGGACGAGACGCGCAGACGCTGGCTCTGCGAGGAGGACGCCATGCTGCGCAAGCTGTATTTTGAGAAAAGCGGCGCGGCCGGGTACGAAAAAGTCGGTGCCGATGCGGCATGGTCTGGCAGCACCCTGCCGGACAGCACGGAGCTGCTGGTGCCGGTGCCCTACGACACCCTCTACCCCCATTTCCTCTGCGCCCGCATCGACGCGGCGCTGGGGGAGACCGACCGCTACGCCGGGGAACAGGCGCAGTACAACAGCATCCTGAGCGGACTGGCCGCCGGGCTGCGGCAGGAGAACCTGCCCCGCCGCCGGGTGCGCTGGCGTTGGTGAGGAGGGAAAAACCATGGCACTGGCAAACCGTGCGGGGCTGAAAAACACCCGCACCCTGCTGCGGGCCTTCGGTGGGCTGAACGAGACGTACAGCTGCACCGAGGCCGAATGCAGCAGCGGCAAGAATTTCTCGGCCCGGAATTTCCCGGCGCTGAGCACCCGCATCCCCCGCCGGAAGCTGCGGACGGCGGCCCCCGTGAACGGAATGTACCACCTGAACGGGCTGCTGGTGGTGGAAGGGACGAATCTCTGCTACAGCACCGACGACGCCCCGCAGACGGTGCAGACCGTGGAAAACGCCGTGACCGACAGCAAAAAGGTGCTGGTGGGCATGGGCACCAAGATCATCATCTTCCCGGACAAGGCGGCCTTTGATACGAAAGACCTGTCCGTGACGCCCTTGGCGGCGGCGTGGACGAATGGGAATGCGGATGTGGTGCTGACGCCCTGCGACGCGGCGGGGAAGACCTACACCGTCAAGAACCGGGGCCCCAAGGAGCCGACAGACCCCGCAGACGGCGACCTGTTTCTCAAGGTGGTCAACTCGCAGGTGCCCTACAGCAGCGAAAGCATCCTCGAAATCTACAGCGAGGCTTCGGGCAACTGGTCGGCCATTGAACTGAACTGGTGCCGGATCGAGTGCAAGGGCATCGGGGCCGATTTTGCAGTCTGGGATACCGTGACGCTGAGCGGCATCAAGGACGACGATGGCGGGTATTGGAAGGGGCTGAAGGGGGACCGCATCGTCTACGCCCGCGGCGAGGACTGGGTGCAGGTCCGGGCCGAGCCCGGCGGCGATTACTTCTACGGCACCCTGACCAAGAGCGGAGACGTCATCCGCTGGAGGAGCATCGACGGCAAGGGCAGCGGCTTGGAGGGCAGCCCCGACCCGTTCCGGCTGGAGCGGCGGGTGCCCGACCTCGATTACCTGACCGAGTGCGACAACCGGCTGTGGGGCTGCTCCAAGGCGGAAAATGCCATCTACGGCTGCAAGCTGGGTGACCCGACCAACTGGTTCTCCTACCGGGGCATCGCGGAGGACAGCTACGCCGTGACCGTGGGCAGCGACGGGGATTTTACCGGCGCGTCCACCTGTCTGGGCTATGTGCTCTTTTTCAAGGAAAACTGCATCCACAAGCTGTACGGCTCCAAGCCCTCGGACTTTCAGCTCAGTGCCATCCGCTGCCGGGGCGTGGCGCGGAACGCCAGCCGCAGCCTCTGCGTGCTGAACGAGACGCTGTACTACCTCTCGCCGGACGGTGTGATGGCGTGGGACGGCAGCGTGCCCAGCAAGGTATCCGAAAAACTGAACACCGCCCGGCTGTCCAATGTGCGGGCAGCAGTGGGCGGTGCGCTGGATGGACGGTATTACCTGTATCTCGTGCGGGACAGCGGCGGGGAGAAGCCCGAAGAGCGGCTGTTGGTCTACGACACCGAGCGGGGCCTGTGGCAGGAGGAGAACGGCTGTTCCTACGAGATGGCCAGCACCGGCGGCCAGCTCTACCTCTGGGACGGGGCGGACATCTGGGCTGCCGACCCCAGCCGCGAAAGCGACTGGCAGACCACCGAGGGCGTGGAGGCGACCATCCCCTTTGAACTCATCACGGGGGATATCGGGCTGGATGGGGCGGAGGACCGCTACCTCTCCCGGCTGACCCTCCGGCTGGACGCCGACTGCGCCAGCACCGTGGCGCTGGAAGTGAGCTATGACGGCGGCGGGTGGGAGCCTGTGGCCGCGTGGCAGGTGAGCGGCCAGCGGAAGAACTTTGACCAGAGTTTTGTGCCCCGCCGGTGCAGCACGCTCCGGCTCCGGCTGCGCGGCGAAGGGCAGATCACCCTGCGCAGTCTGGCGCGGACCATCGCTTCGGCGCGGGGCGGCATTTTAGAACAGGAGGTGTGACGGATGGCAAGTGTTTCCGGTTTGAGCAAGCTGGGACTGCCGAAACTCAGCGACAACATGGACCCGGAGGATGCCCGCGCACTGCGGAATTACCTCTACCAGATGCAGGAGCAGCTGCAATATGTGCTGACCAATCTGGACATCGAAAACGTATCGGATGAGCTGGGCACCAAGCTGCGTAGCCTGTGAGGAGAAAGGAGAACCTATGGCGAACAACGAAAAGAAGAGATCCTATTCCACCGAGGGGCTGAACAGCCGGCAGGAGGTGCAGAACGCGCTGGCCTCGGCGGGGTACCGCCCCTCTGAGAGCGTGACGGCGGCGGGCAATGCCCTGAAGGAACTGCAGGAGAACCGCCCCGGCGACTATGAAAGCAAATATCAGGACCGGATCGACGCGGCGCTGGACGACCTGAGCGGGAAGAAGGACTTCAGCTACAATTACATCAATGACCCGCTTTACCACCAGTATGCACAGGTGTACACCCAGAACGCCCACAACGCCAGCGCGGACGCAGCGGCACAGGCGGCGGCGCTGACCGGCGGCTACGGCTCCAGCTACGCGGCCAGCGTGGCCCAGCAAGCGTACCAGCAGCAGATCGGGGCGCTGAATCTGGCCATCCCGACCCTGTACCAGTTGGCACTGGATACCTACGACAGCAGCGGCGATGCCCTTGTGACTCGGCTGGACCAGCTCAGCGCGCAGGAACAAAACGCGCAGGGACTGTACAACCAGAAACTTTCGGATTATTACACCCAGCTTGAACAGTTGGGCAGCGCCTACAACAGCGCCTACCAGAAGGATTACGGCCGGTATCAGGACTACCTGAGCCGCCTGAACACCCTGTACGGTTACTATTCCCAGCAGGAACAGCAGCAGGCGGCCAAGAAGCAGCAGTGGTTCAACAATGCCGTCACGGCGCTGGGCGTCGTGGGCGACGCGGTGCAGCTTCTGGTCTCCGGCACCACGGGCCTCGGCTCGCTGGCCGGTTCGCTGCTGAACACCGGGTACAACATCTACGCCAACAACCGCGATTACGAGGCCGACCGCGCCGACACCGCGTGGAACCAGCAGATGCAGGAGAAAAAGTATCAGGACGGCCTGACGCAGCAGCAGTTCGACAACACCCTTGCCCAGCAGCAGTATCAGGACAAGCTCCGCCAGCAGCAGTTCACCAACGATGTGACCAGCCAACGGCTGAACATCGCGAAGGGGGAATGGGCGCTGAAGCAGTCGAAGGCGGCGCAGCAGGTCCAAAAGGCCAGCGCGGATGCGGCGGCGAAAAGCAGCACCGGCCAACTGGGCAGCACCGGCGGCCTGACCGTGGGCAAGAGCGGCGTTTCCTCCGGCGGCACCGTGCCCTACACCGCCGCCCGGATGCGCAGTCAGGGCAAGAATGATGCGGCCATCCGCACCGAGCTGCTGAAAGAGGGGTACAGCAGCGGGGAGGTGGCGAGAATCATGAGGCAGCTCAACAGCTAAACAAACAGCCGCAGTGCAGGAGATGCTTTTTCCTGCGCTGCGGCTGATTTTATTTGAACGGGAAGAACAGAATACAGGCTTTGGGGCAGAAAGCACGAGGGAGCAGCCCCGGTAGACATTCCTAGGGGTCTAGGACCCGCGGGCTAAGCGACAGCCCAGTGGGCTGATCGCTTGCGGTGCGATGCACCGCCGCCCTGTTCGAATCCCACAAGGCACTGTAACAAAAAAGATGCAGAAGCGATTGCTTCTGCATCTTTTTTGAGAGGGTGCCTTGTGGGATTCGAACCCACGGTCTCCAGATCCACAATCTGGCGCGTTAACCGACTACGCTAAAGGCACCACATAAATGCGCCCGAAGGGACTCGAACCCCCGGCCCACTGCTTAGAAGGCAGTTGCTCTATCCACCTGAGCTACGGGCGCACGTTGTTATCCCATTGGGTTCCTTATCTTGGGCAGCGAGCCGTCGGCGGCGGGCTGCGAGAGATATAATACCATACCCATCCGGTTCTGTCAAGCATAAACGCCAATTTTTTTGAAATTTTTTCGCCGGGCGGGGCACAATGCGGTCAGAAAATCCACATTCCGACATAGCCAAGTGCAAAACCGAGAGCTGCCCCGGCGAGAACATCCCGCGGGAAGTGGACCCCGGCCAGCACCCGCAGCACGCAGATGGCGGCGGCCACGACCACCATGGCGACCCCGGCGGCGGGATAGAAGTAGAGCCAGACCATTGCCAGCACCGCCGCGCTCAGGGCATGGCGGGAGGGGAAGGAATGGCCGTGGGTCTCCTTTTCCACCAGCGGCGTGAAGCCGGGCTGCTCATAGGGGCGGGGGAAGTTGAGCTTGGCCCGCAGCACCGTTCCGCCGAGGAAGACGAACCCCGGCACGAGAATGGCGCGGGCGATGAGCTGCATAAAATCAAGAGCGGCTTGGTTCAGCCCCACTTGCAGCAGCCGGAACCACTGGATGTTCAACAGCACGAGGAGCAACGGGTAGCAGACGAAAGGCACCGCCGGGAGCCAGCGGTTGAGGGCGATGACGGCCGTTCTGACCGCAGGGTGGGCCTCCATCCAGTGCAAAAGCTTCTGATAGCGTTCCGGTGTCATGGTGCAGCCCTCCTGAAAAAATCAAAAACAGGTGTCGAGATAGTTCTCCACATCAAAGGGTTCCGGGGTGGAATCCTTGCGCAGGTAGAGGGGGTGGTGGGGGTGGCCCTTTTTGCTCCGCTTGCCAAAGGTGACCCACGGGATGTCCCGCTCACGGGTCAGGGCCACCATCTCCCGCATCAGGCTGGGCAGATAGTCCCGCTTCTCGATCAGGGTGCCCCATGCGGCCCACATGGTCGGCTCGGTCTCGGCGAGGACAGCCTTGAGCCAGCGCAGATTCTCGTGGCAGAGGGCCCGGTCGGGGGTCTTGTCCATATCGTTGGGGTCGGTGGCGCGCTGGGGGTAGACGTTGAACATGATCCAACTGTCGAACCCGTTGGCGGCGGCGAGGCGCTCCACACTTTTCAGGGTGGGGTCCAGCGCACCGGGCTGAGCGGTGCTGGGGTTGATGCCGATGCAGACCAGCGGATGTCTGCCCACCCGGCCCAGAACGTAGCGGTAGGGCTGGTAGGTGTGGGGTTCATAATACCAGATGCCGCCGGGGTATTCGCCCGCTTCCAGACGGGGCAGCTGTTCCGTTTGCATAGTGACTACCTCTCAAAATTCGATCTTTCTATTTATCGTACCTGAAAAAAGAATGGAAATCAACACCTTTGGGGGAGAAAGTCTCCCACAAATCAAAATTTCATGGTATACTGTCCTTGGAGCCGTAGGCTCTGAAAAAAGGAAGATCAGCTTTGCATTCTTTGAAAGGAGTCTTGCTATGCTGGAAGATTATAGAAACGCTCTGCGCGCGGGTCAGCGCGCCTACCGTGCCTGTGTGGCGCGGGGCCAGTCGCCTTATCTGGAGGTGCTGGATGAGATCCTTTCCGGGGTGAATATCGTGGCGCAGGAGCCGCTGGGGCTGGTGGACATCCCTGCCGAGAGCATCGTGGGCACCAAGACCAACGGCCGCCACACGGCCTTTGCGGCAAACTTCATGCCCCTGCTGGACGAAGGCACCGAGTTTGCGGTCAAATGGTCGAACCTGTGCGACGCCCACTTGGAAGAGGGCATCCACACCCCCATCATCGCCTACGAATACCTGAACCGGTTCTATGTGCAGGAGGGCAACAAGCGGGTGTCCGTCCTCAAATATTACGAGGCCGTCACCGTCCCCGGCACCGTGACCCGGCTGATCCCGGCGCGGAACGACACGCTGGAAAATAAAATTTACTACGAGTTCCTCGATTTCTATAAACTGTCCAAGGTGAACAACGTCCGCTTCTCAAAGCTGGGCGGCTACGCCAAATTGCAGACGCTGGTCTGCAAAGCGTCGGAGGAAGCGTGGAGCGACGACGACCGGCTGAACTTCTCGTCGCTGTATACCATGTTCAGCCAGCAGTTCTACGCGCTGGGCGGTTCGGCCCTGAACCTGACCCCCGGCGACGCGCTGCTGGTGTACCTGTCGGTCTACCGGTATTCGGATGCGTGCCAGTCCACCCCGGCGCAGGTGCGGGAAAACCTTTCGCGACTGTGGGATGAGATCAAGATCCTGACGGAGCCCCACGCCGTCCAGCTCTCGCTGGAGCCGAAACCGGGCAGCGAGCCGCTGCTGAGCAAGCTGAACATCTTTGCCCAGAAGCCCAGCCAACTGAAGGTGGTGTTCCTGCACGAGTACGACGCCAAGACGAGCGCGTGGGTGCGGGGCCACGAAAAGGGCATTGAGGCCCTGAAAGCCGAATTCGGGGACCGGCTCCTCATCACCAACCGGGAGAACGTTTCCCCGGAGGTGGACGCGGAGCAGATCTTGGAAGAGGTGGCCCACGACAACGCAGATGTGGTGTTCACCACCAGCATCCGGATGCGGCCAGCCTGTTTGAAGGTGGCGGCTCAGCACCCCAAAACGAAGTTCCTGAACTGCTGCCTCAACACGCCGCACCCGCTGGTGCGCACCTATTACCCCCGCACCTACGAGGTGAATTACCTGCTGGGTATGCTGGCGGGCATCCTCTCCAAGACCGACCGGGTGGGCTATGTGGCCGCGAACCCGGTCTACGGTGTGCCCGCGGCGGTCAACGCCTTCGCGCGCGGTCTGCGGGCGGTGCGGCCGGACGCCCATGTGGTGCTGCGCTGGGCCTGTGCGCCGGTGGAGGGACAGCCGCTGGACTTCTCCGACCGAAAGGATATCACCCTGCTCTACACCCGCAGCAACAACGAGCCGGTGGGCAGTAACCGGGACTATGGCCTGTGCCGACGCTTGCCGGACGGCAGCTTGCAGCCGGTGGCTCTGCCGGTGTGGAAGTGGGAAGTGTTCTATATCGGCATCATCCGCTCCATCTTCAACGGCACATGGGGGAGCGAAGCCAGCGGCAAGGCCGTGAACTACTGGTGGGGCCTCCAGAGCGACGCCGAGCGGGTGGACTACTACGAGGAGCTGGCGGGCGGCACCGCCCAACTGCTGAACCTCATCGCCGAGGCGCTCCAGAAGCATGAGCTGGCCATCTTCCCGGCGGGCGGGCTCTACGCACAGGGACATGTGAAAAAAGTGCCGCAGGGCGACAATTACACCCCCAAGGAACTGATGCAAATGGATTGGCTGGGCGAGTGTGTGGAAGGAGCGCTGCCGCAGTACGAAGATCTGGATGTGAAGACCCGCGGCCTGATCGCCATCAACGGGCTGGGCAGCCTGAAAGGGATGCCGCTGTAACCAGCGTAAAATTCAACAGAATGGAGCATTGCGGACGTGAAGATACTTGCGATTTCGGATACCCCCTCTAAAGCACTGTGGGATTACTGCACCAAGGAGCGGCTTGCGGGGATCGACCTGATCCTCTCCTGCGGCGACCTGCCGAAGAAATACCTCGAATATCTGACCAATTTTACAGCGGCCCCCATTTTATATGTCCACGGCAACCACGACGGCAGCTACCGCCAAGGGGAGCCGGGCGGCTGCATCTGCGTGGACGATGAAATTTATATCTGGAAAGGGCTGCGGATCATGGGGCTGGGCGGCTGCATCCGCTATAACAAAGACCCGGAAGCCTACCAGTACACCGAAAGGGAGATGCGCAGCCGGGTGCGGAAGCTCTGGTTCAAGGCTCACCGGGCGGGCGGCATCGATCTGCTGCTGACCCACTCCCCGGCCAGCGGGATCAACGACGGCTTTGACAAGGCGCACAAAGGCTTCGTCTGCTTCAACGACCTGCTGGAAGAGTATCGGCCCAAGTGGTTCGTGCATGGGCATATCCACCTGAGTTACGATGCCAAACTCCCCCGCGTATGCAGCCACGGCCCGACCACGATCATCAATGCCACCGAGCGGTATGAGTTTGAGATCCCCGACCCGGACCCGGCAGAACGGCGGAAATTTTTTTGGAAAAACCCGGCCTTCCCGACCGAGAACTGAAAAGGAGAACGACCCATGGAATTGACCGAAAAGCTGGCGCAGCTGGATGCGCTGCAAAAGAAGCTGTATGCCTTCACCTGCGCGGAGAGCTCGCTGTATCTGGATTCCGTGACGGTGGCCCCCAAGAACACCGCCGAGGGCCGCGGCGTGGCCTTGAGCATTCTGGCCGGAGAGCACCAGAAGCTGCTGACCGCCCCGGAGACCAAGGCACTGCTGGATGAGCTGGCCGCCGAACAGGACAAGCTTGACCCCCTCCACAAGCGGGAGGTGGAGCTGCTGCGCCGCGAGTGCGAAAAGATGACCCGCATCCCGGCGGAGGAGTATATGGCCTACACCGAGCTGACCAACCGGGCCAGCGATGTCTGGCATAAGGCCAAGGAAAACAACGATTTCGCCTCCTTCTGCCCCATTTTGCAGGAGCTTGTGGACTACAACCGGAAATTTGCGGTCTACTACGACGCCGAAAAGGCCCCCTATGACGCCCTGCTGAACGAGTACGAGCGCGGGGTGGATTCAAAGCAGCTGGACGCCTTCTTCGACACGCTGCGGGAGGGCATCGTGCCGCTGATCCGGGCCATCGGGGAGAAGCCTCAGATCGACGACAGCTTCCTTCATTTGGAATACCCGGTCGACCGGCAGAAGGCTTTTGCCGACTATCTCATGGAGGTCATGGGCATCGACCGCAGCCACTGCGGGCTGGGGGAGACGGAGCACCCCTTTACGCTGGAGTTCAACAACAAGGACGTCCGCATCACCACCAACTACGACCTGCACAATGTGGCGTCCTCCATGTACTCCGTCCTCCACGAGGGCGGCCATGCCCTGTATGAGCTGGGCATCCGGGACGACTTGCAGTACACCTGCCTGACCGGCGGCGTCTCCATGGGCGTCCATGAGAGCCAGTCCCGCTTCTACGAGAACCTCATCGGCCGGTCCCGCGCCTTCGTGGGGGCCATCTACCCCAAGGTGCAGGAATTCTTCCCGGAGCAGCTGGGCCATGTAACGGCGGAGCAGTTCTACCGCGCCATCAATAAGGTGGAGCCCAGCCTCATCCGCACCGAGTCCGACGAGCTGACCTATTGTCTGCACATCATGGTGCGGTACGAGATCGAAAAGCAGCTCATCGCCGGGACGCTGCAGGCAAAGAACGTTCCCGCCGCGTGGGCGAAGCTGTATCGGGAATATCTGGGCGTGGAGGTCCCCAATGACCGCGAGGGCTGTCTGCAGGACAGCCACTGGTCCGGCGGCTCCTTCGGCTATTTCCCGTCCTACGCGCTGGGCAATGCGTACGGCGCCCAGATGCTGCACAACATGGAGCAGGAGTTCGACGTTTTTGGACAGGTGGCGAGGGGCAGCCTCTCCGGCGTGACCGGCTGGCTGCGGGAACATGTCCACCAGTACGGGCAGCTGCTGGAGCCTGCCGCTATCGTGAAGAATGCGTGCGGCGAATTTGACCCGCATTACTACCTCGATTACCTGACCCGGAAGTATACCGAGCTGTACAACTTATAATAGGGCAAAACAAAAGCGGCACCGGAAAACGTTCGAAACGTTCCGGTGCCGCTTTGCTTTCACAGTGGAGCCATCTCAGTTGTGGGAACGGATGGGGCACAGTTGGTTACAGGGGAAGCTTGCCGCTGACCTTGTTGACGACGTAGTAAGCCGCTTCCTCTTCGGGCTTAATATACACCTTGCAGGACTGGACGCCGACTTTGTGGGTCAGGCGGTAATCGGCCTTGGCGCGGTCCACGAGGTCGGTGATGTTATACTGCTTGCCGGAATATTCCACATAGACTTCCGGTGCCAGCGGCGGGCGGCCGCGATGGGCGGTCTTGCCGGTCTTGGTGGTGGGTTTTGCTGCCTTGTCCGCTTTGGCAGCTTTGCGTGTGGCCTTTTCTGCAGCAGGAGCGTCTGCCACAACAGCGGGCTTTTTCTCAGACATGAGTTCAACCTTCTTTCTCAAATGATCTGCGCTGCACACAGCGCCCGATGACCCCGATGAAAAGAAATCATTTCAAACGGTAACACATAACTATATAATAGTTTCTTTTGTTTCGTTTGTAAAGAGGTTTTTCGAAAAAATGCCTGAATAATGCAAGAATCAGCGTGAATTTCCCCAAAAAGTTACCCGCGGCATAGCTCTTGAGCGCGCGAAACGATGGAGGACAGCAGGGTTGTATCCCAGTCCTCTGCGAGGACAAATAGGTCGTTCCGAATTTCGTCTGCGATCCGTTCGGTGCTGCGGCGCTGTGCCAGCGCGAAAAGTGCTGCCAGAAGTTCGAGCTTCAGGGTGCGGACCTCGGCCGGCGCGTTCCACAGCCGGGCAAGGTCGTAGTTGTCCGTGTTGCCGCAGCGCATGGTGCAGTTGGCGCAGTTGGGGGCGACCCGGTGTTTCTCGGTCTCCACGATGTTTCGCATCCGCTCCAGCGCGGTGGTGTCGGCCTCCGGCTTTGCCGCCAGCCGCAGCCCGGCGGCAAGTACATGGTCGGTGTCCTCGGTCTTGGGCTCGTTGACCGTGGAGCGGGCCAGCCCCACCAGTGCGCCCAGTAAAAGATCCCGCTGCTGCTGCGCAGCTGTCACGGGAGAAGAAAGCAAAGTGCTCATAACGAAACTCCTTTTGCGGGAAATACCCGCAGAATGATAGCATCAGTATACACGAAAATGCCCAAGCAAAACAAGACGTTCCGCCCGTTTGGAAAAATTTCGATTTGAATCTTGATTTTAGCGCGAAAATGGATTATAATATTATCGTTCTGTTTTGAATAAGATAAGCCGGTGTGTCGGAATGGCAGACGAGGGGGACTCAAAATCCGCTTCGTGACTTTTCGTGTCTGTGCGAGAAATTCACGAGTGTTCGTTGAATTTTGAAAGTTTGTCGGAGCGGGATTTCTTACATCCCTCCTGAACATCCCTCCAATCTTCAGAAACCGGTACTAATGTCCCAAAATTGAATATAAGCCGATGTGGCGGAATGGCAGACGCAAACGACTCAAAATCGTTCGGGAAACCATGTGGGTTCGAGTCCCACCATCGGCACTCCATCACAAAACAGCTTAGGATCGAAAGATTTTAGGCTGTTTTTCTTTTTTGCCTAGTTTCTTATACTTTGGTGTTTTCTGGGAAAATATTGACGATGGCATTGGCAGAAGATACCTTGCTGGAGAAATCCAGATGTGTATAAATGTTGCTTGTTGTGCTGATGTCACTGTGACCCAGCCACTCCTGAATCTCCTTCAGGCTCACGCCATTGGCATAGAGCAGACTGGCACAACTATGGCGCAGATCGTGAAAGCGGATACGCTTCATCTGGTGTGCGACCAGAAAATCCGGGAAATGCTGACTCAGAAAGTCGGGCCGAATCCGCTTTCCCATCGGGTCTACATAGATATAGTCAAGATAATCGGTGCAATAGCTTTTGCCGCAGACCTTCCGATTCTGCTCCTGCTCCTTTTTCATTTTATTGAGCATCTGCTCACAGGCAGGGATTAGGGGAAGTGTCCGGCAGCTCGACTTTGTTTTTGTCTTATCTCGTGCGATTTCCGTTACCGTTCCGTTGACCTTTGCGGTCACAACCGTATGCTGAATGCTGATTTTCTTGTTCTCAAAGTCAATGGCATCCCATTTCAAACCAACAATTTCACTGCGCCGCAGCCCGTAGAATGCAGCCATGATGACGCCAAACTCCGAAGGGTCACCTTGAATCACCTTGAAAAGTTGCTCCAGTTCTTCACCACTGTAAATCTCCGACTTGAACTTTTCCTTACGAGGACGTTCAACGCGATCTGCCGGGTTGGAACGGATCATGCCGATTTGAAAAGCATACTGTAAGCATTTGCGGATGTTGGCGTGATAGTGAATGACGGTGTTTGCCGTAAGGCCACGATCCAACTCATGCTGGTAGAAGTCTTGGATGTATTTGGGATGCTGTTCCATATCCTGCAATGTATAGTGGAGCGGTTCAAAATATGGGACGATCTTGTGAACGATTGCTCTTTCATAGCTGGTATATCGGGACTTCGTTTTTTCGGTGCTGCTCTTTTCCTCTGCAAAGAACAGTTCTACGTTTCTCTTTGCACGAAGAAGCTCCTGCATTTCTTCTTTCGCTTTACGATAGTCCGGGTAGAGTGCTTTCTTTTCCGTCAGCAGCTTGGAATATTCCGTATCCAGTTCTTTCACCTTGGGGAGCTTTTTCAGGTTAGTTCGGGTAGGAAGGTCAACGATAACATTGTCACCGACCTTGTAATCGGGTAG
>ERZ1673741.1281-NODE-1281-length-21385-cov-7.460853_pt1 | contig 21385 bp, 16 predicted proteins | sample MGYA00580209_ERZ1673741 | MGnify/ENA primary metagenome ERZ1673741 (study PRJEB41218, sample SAMN15661754) | gut metagenome | host: Homo sapiens | place: Canada: London | collected 2015-08-20/2019-03-30 | study: EMG produced TPA metagenomics assembly of... | reverse complement strand
CGGCCTTGAGCTCGGAGACCATCTTGGCGACGTCCATGGTCACGGTGCCGAGCTTCGGGTTCGGCATGAGGCCGCGGGGGCCGAGGATCTTACCGATGCGGCCGACCTTGGCCATCATGTTCGGGGTGGCGATGGCGGCGTCGAAGTTGATCTCGCCCTTCTGGATCTGGGCGACGAGCTCGTCGGAGCCGATGATGTCGGCGCCGGCCTCCTCGGCCTCGCGAGCCTTCTCGCCCTCGGCGAAGACGGCGACGCGGACGGTCTTGCCGGTACCGTGGGGCAGCGAAATGGAGCCGCGGACGTTCTGGTCGGCCTTACGGGTGTCGACGCCCAGGCGGATGGAGACCTCGACGGTCTCGTCGAACTTGGCGGAGGCGAGCTCCTTGACGAGGGTCATGGCCTCCTTCGGGGTGTAGAGCTTGGCGGAGTCGACCTTGGCGGCGCTGTTGTTGTAGTTCTTTCCGTGCTTAGCCATTCAAATACCTCCCGTGGTCAGCGGGCTTGCGCCCTCCCACATCTTCTGCGGTTTCCCGCACTGGTAGAGAGAAGCGCCTCCGCAGGTGCGAAGTCGCGTGGTGCCGTGGTGCGAGACGCTACTCGGCGACGGTGACGCCCATGGAACGGGCGGTGCCGGCGACGATCTTCTTGGCGGCCTCGATGTCGTTGGCGTTGAGGTCCGGCATCTTGATCTCGGCGATCTTGGTGAGCTGCTCCTGGGTGAGCTGGCCGACCTTGTCGCGCTGGGGCACGCCGGAGCCGCTCTTGATGCCGAGCTCCTTGAGGATGAGCTTGGCCGCGGGCGGGGTCTTGGTGACGAAGTCGAAGGACTTGTCCTCGTAGACGGTGATCTCGACGGGGATGATGTCGCCGGACTTGTCCTTGGTGGCGGCGTTGAAGGCCTGGCAGAACTGCATGATGTTCACGCCGGCGGCGCCGAGGGCGGGACCAACGGGAGGCGCGGGGTTGGCGGCGCCTGCGGGAATCTGGAGCTTGATGAACTTCGTGACCTTCTTGGCCATGAGAACCTCCTGGAAAAGTTACGTCAAATCGTTGCTATGTAAGCGCCGACCTCGAGAAGCCTCCGCGTGGGAGCGGGACCGGCGTGGTTGACCTTTGGTTAGCCGACGGTCGCGATCTGGTCGAGGGTGAGCTCGACGGCGGTCTCGCGGCCAAAGATGGTGAGCATGACCTTGACCTTGCCGGACTCAGACATGACCTCGGAGACCTGGCCCTCGAAGTCGGCGAGCGGGCCGGAGACGACCTTGATGGGCTGGCCCACCTCGAGATCGATGTTGGTGCGCTTCGGCGCCGGCTCGGAGGTACGGGCACGGCGGTCGCCAGAGCGGCGCATGATCTTGTCGAACTCGTCACGGCGAAGCGGAGTGGGCTTGCCGTCGAGACCGACAAAGCCGGTCACGCCGGGGGTGTTGCGGACGACGGCCCACGTGTTGTCGTCGACCTCCATGCGCACGAGGACATAGCTCGGGAAGATCTTGTTCTCCTTGGTCTCGCGCTTGCCGCCCTCCTTGAGCTCCGTAACCTCCTCGGTCGGGATCTTGATGTCCACGACCTTGTCCTGCAGGCCGTAGATCTCGATGCGGTGCTCAAGGTCGGTCTTGACCTTGTTCTCGTAGCCGGAGTAGGTGTGGATGACGTACCAACGCTTGGCCATTGCTTACCCCCTCAGCCCGGTGAAGCCCACCAGGGCGGCGACGATTCCGGTGTCGACGAGCCAGATCAGGACGCCGAAGACGATGAGCATGACGATGACGGCAACGGAGTAGCTCTTGAGCTCCTCCTTGGAGGGCCAGGTCACGCGATGCATCTCGGTCTTGACGTCGCCGAACCAGTTGGCGATGCGCTTGAAGAAACCGGGCTTCTTGTTCTTGTCGGCCTTGGCAGGGGCCTTGGTGGCCTCGACCTTCTTCGGCGCAGCCTGGGATGCCCCGGCAGGAGCAGAAGACGCCTGGATGGCCTCGAGGCGGGCGCGCTCTTCGGCGCGGGCCTTACGGGCGCTCCTCTTTTGACGGTCCTTGTTCGCCATGGGCGATCTCCCTAAATAGTTCTGTACATAGAAACCGGCTAACCCTTGCGGGAAAGCCGGTGGTGAAATCTGGCAGGCCAGGAAGGACTCGAACCCTCAACAAACGGTTTTGGAGACCGCCGCTCTACCATTGGAGCTACTGGCCTGTAAATGAAGACCCACCGCTATAGTTTAGCGGGTCTCCTTGTGGAGCGTGTGCTTACGGCACCAACGGCAATACTTCTTCAACTCCATGCGATCGGGGTTGTTGGTCTTGTTCTTGTCCGTGGTGTAGTTGCGGCGCTTGCACTCAGTGCACGCAAGAGTAACCAGAGTACGCATGAATCCTCCTGAACACGTTGTCAACCCCGGGTCTTTATTCGGAGTGACGCGGTGGTTAACATTACCGTAGGGATACTTTAGGTGTCAAGCTCATAGGCAAAGTTGTCGCTCGTGCACACATACGCCACACAAACCCGTAAAGCACTGAATGGGCGACGTAAGACTTCGCGCACCAGAGCAGACAAAGAAAAACCCGGCACCCAAACGGGTGCCGGGTAATCAAGCAGAGAGAAGAGCTGAATCTACTCGATGATCGTGGTCACGCGGCCATCGCCGACGGTGTGGCCACCCTCGCGGATAGCGAACTTGAGGCCCTGCTCCATAGCGATGGGGTGGATGAGCTCGCAGGTGACGGTGATGTGGTCGCCAGGCATAGCCATCTCGACGTCATTGCCGTTGGTGTCGGTGAGCTTCTGCACGTCGCCGGTGATGTCGGTGGTGCGGAAGTAGAACTGCGGACGATAACCAGCGAAGAACGGGGTGTGACGGCCACCCTCCTCCTTGGTCAGGACGTAGATCTCGCCGGTGAACTTCTTGTGCGGGGTCACCGAGCCGGGCTTGCAGAGGACCTGGCCGCGCTCGATCTGCTCACGCTTGATGCCGCGGAGCAGGATGCCCACGTTATCGCCAGCCATGCACTCGTCCATGGTCTTGCGGAACATCTCGATGCCGGTGGCAACGGAGGTCTGGGTATCCTTGATGCCGACGATCTCGATGGGCTCGTTGAGCTTGAGCACGCCACGCTCGACACGACCGGTAGCGACGGTGCCGCGGCCGGAAATGGTCATGACGTCCTCGATGGCCATCAGGAACGGCTTCTCGTCGTCACGCTGCGGCGTCGGGATGTAGGAGTCGACGGTGTGCATGAGCTCGATGATGGAGTCGACCCACTTCTGCTCGCCCTGGAGAGCGCCGAGAGCGGAGCCGCGGATGATCGGCAGGTCGTCGCCGGGGAAGTCGTACTCGGAGAGGAGGTCGCGGGTCTCCATCTCGACGAGGTCGATGAGCTCCTCGTCGTCAACCATGTCGCACTTGTTCAGGAAGACGACGATGTAGGGAACGCCGACCTGACGGGCGAGCAGGATGTGCTCGCGGGTCTGAGCCATGGGGCCGTCGGTAGCGGCGATGACCAGGATAGCACCGTCCATCTGAGCTGCGCCGGAAATCATGTTCTTGATGTAGTCGGCGTGGCCCGGGCAGTCGACGTGAGCGTAGTGGCGCTCCCAGGTCTCGTACTCAATGTGAGCAACGTTGATGGTAATGCCGCGCTGACGCTCCTCGGGAGCCTTGTCGATGTTCTCGAAGGCGGTGTAGTCAGCCTTGCAGCCCGGGGTCTCGGAGAGAACCTTGGTGATAGCGGCGGTCGTGGTGGTCTTGCCGTGGTCGACGTGACCAATCGTGCCGATGTTTACGTGGGGCTTAGAACGGTCGAACTTCTCCTTGGCCATTGCCATCCTCCTTTAGGAAGAACTTACTGCTACATATGCTGAGCGGCGACCGAAGCCGCCGCCTGAAGCTCTGGTACCGGTGACTGGATTCGAACCAGTGACATCGCGGGTATGAGCCGCGTGCTCTAACCAGCTGAGCTACACCGGCATGGTGCCGAACATCTTGAAAATGGAGCCCGCGACCGGATTCGAACCGGTGACCTCTTCGTTACCAACGAAGTGCTCTACCTACTGAGCTACACGGGCATGGTGGGGATGCCTGGACTCGAACCAGGGAACCCAGAGGGAGCGGATTTACAGTCCGCCGCAGTTGCCGCTGTGCCACATCCCCATTCCGTTATCAAGAACTCGCCGGGACTCGATGTCCCCTGCAAGCGGTTTGAAATATTACGGCCACTCCAAATTCTTGTCAACGTATACCCCGTTCCCGGGCGTATCCACTCCTTAATTTCTGCACATCCGCAGGTAGAACCATGTGTTCATCGGGGCATTTTGGCGGCATCGGGGTTCTGAACAAGAAAAAAGCCCCAAGACAATGCGTCTTGGGGCCAAATATTTTTCTGGAGCCGGCAGAGGGAGTCGAACCCCCAACCCACGGTTTACAAAACCGTTGCTCTGCCATTGAGCCATGCCGGCGGGTTTGTTGAGTATAGCCGCTACGCGCTGCGAGCGCTAGCGTCCCAGGAGTTTCCAGAGCTTCTCGCGCTGCTCGGGGGAAAGCCGGTCCTCCAGCGTCATGCGCTGGTGCTGACGGGCGGCGTTCTCGTGCTCGTACTCCACCGCGAGGGCGTCGACGTCGTGCACGAGCACGTCGCTCGAGATCCTGGACACCGGGATTCCGCCCACGGTAGCGCGGATGGTCGAGTCGGAGGTGACCACCGTGACGGCGTGGGGCACAAGCCGCTCCTCGGTGACGAGGCGCTCGATCACAGTGTCCGCGCTCTCCCCCGTCTTCGAGAAGATCGTGCGCACCCCTCCCCTCTCGGTATAGGGCCGCTCCGGCGAGACGTTGTTCGCCGCGTCGAAGACGACGACCGGCTCGTATTTGCCCTTCGCGTACGCCGCGACATCGGATATGAGCAGGTCGCGCGACTGCTCGAAGGGGTCCGAGACCCCCGAGCGGTCCATGCGCGCCATATAGCGCTCCGACTTGAAGATGACGTTGTACCCGTCCACGACCAGAAGGTCGAGGTGCTTCTTTGCCTTTGCCACGCTACCCCCCCGTGCTCACGCGACGAAGCCACTCATAGGCCATGACGGTCGTGGCCTGCGCGACGTTCAGGGACTCGACGCGCCCGCGCTGCGGGAGCCTGGCCGCGAAGTCGCACTTCTCGAGCACGAGGCGCGAGATCCCGGAGCCCTCCGAGCCCATGACGAGGGCGAGGCGGCCGCCCATGGGGGCGCTCCACACGTCCGCCTCGGCGTGCTCGGTCGAGGCGCAGGCCCAAAAACCCGCCTCCTTGAGGCGCTCGACGGCGCGCGCGAGGTTCGAGACCTGCGCGATGGGTATGTGGAGCACGGCGCCGGTGGACGTCTTGTACGCACCCACGCCGACCTTGGCGGCCCGGGCATTCGCGATGACGACGCCCGCCGCTCCGACGACCTCAGCGGTGCGGACGATGGCGCCGAAGTTGCCCTCGTCGGTCACGTGATCGAGGACGATCACGAGGGCGTCGCCGTCGCCCGCCGCGCGGATGACGTCCGCGAGCTCGGCGTACTCGAAGGGCTTTGCGCGCACGACGATGCCCTGGTGTGCGCCGTGGCTGGAGAGCTGGTCCAGGCGCGAGCGCGGGACGTACTCGACGGGCACGCCGCGCTCCTCGAGCCTGCCGACGATGCGCTCAAGCGCCGGGTCGGCCTGGCCGGTCGGCGCGGCGACCAGCGCGCTCTTGAGCGGCATGCCCGCGGCGAGCGCCTCCTCGACGGCGCGCCTGCCCTCGATGAGGTCGGAACGGGACGCCCCGCCGAGCCCCTGGGGGCGCCCGGCGCGCCCGCGCTGGGGCGCGCGGCCCCGCTGCTGGGCGCCGCCGCGGCCCTGCTGGCCCCCGCGGCCGCGACCGCCCTGGGGCGCATTGCCCCCGCGGCCCTTCTGGCCGCGCTGCTGGTTCATCCTCGCCATCGCCTAGGCCTTCTTGTGCAGGCGGGCGCCGGCGGCGGTGTCCTCGACCACGAGGCCGAGCGCCGTGATGCCGTCGCGGATCGCGTCGGCACGGCCCCAGTCCTTGGCCGAGCGGGCCTCCTGGCGGGCGGCCAGCAGGGCGCCGGCGGCCTTCTCGGCGGAATCGCCCTCGTAGCCGGCCTGCTCGCGGGCGAGGTCGACGAGCTCGTGGGGCAGCTCGCCGCCGGCGTTGCGCGCCGGGTCGATGCCGAGCACGCCGCACAGCTCGCAGATGGTGTCCGCAGCGCGCAGGCACACGGCGTTCGCGTACGCGTCGCCCGCGGCGTCCAGGTAGCTGTTCGCGGCCGTGACCAGCGAGAAGATCGCCGCGAGGCCGCCGGCCGTGTTGAAGTCGTCGTCCATCTGGCGCCCGAACTCCTCGCGCGCGGCGTCGACGGCGCGGCCGAACTCGCGGTCGGGCTCCTCCAGGGCGCCGCCCTTGGGCGTGCTCGAGGCCGCCCAGCGCAGGTTGCGCACGCAGGTCTGCAGGCGCTCGAGGGTGCCCACGCTGCCGTCGAGGCGCTCGAAGCTGAAGTCGAGCGGCGCGCGGTACTGGGTCTGGAGCATCAGCAGGCGCACGGCGTCCGCGGGGTATCTGTCCAGCACTTCCTTCAGGGTGTAGAAGTTCCCGAGGGACTTGGACATCTTGTCGCCGTTCACGCGCAGCATGCCGGTGTGCATCCAGGTGTTCGCGAGCGCCTTGCCCCAGGCGCACATGGCCTGGGCGGTCTCGTTCTCGTGGTGCGGGAAGATCAGGTCGGCGCCGCCGCCGTGGATGTCGATGGGCGTGCCCAGGTAGCGGTGGATCATCGCGCAGCACTCGGTGTGCCAGCCGGGGCGCCCTTCTCCCCACGGGGAGGGCCAGCTGGGCTCGCCGGGCTTGGCGGCCTTCCAGAGGGCGAAGTCGAACGGGTCGCGCTTCTCGTCGTTGACCTCTACGCGCTCGCCGGCGCGCAGCTGGTCGAGGTCGCGGCCAGAAAGGATTCCGTAGTTGTGGTCGGAGCGCACCGAGAAATACACGTCGCCGGAGGGCACCGGGTAGGCGTAGCCGCGCTCGATGAGCAGCGAGATCATCTCCTGCATGGCCTCGATCTCGCGCGTGGCGCGCGGGCGGATGTCAGGGTCCATGATGCCGAAGCGGTGCATCTGCTCGATGAAGGCGGCGGAGAACTCCTCGGCGACCTCGGCCGCGGTGCGGCCCTGCTCGTTGGCGCGGTTGATGATCTTGTCGTCGACGTCCGTGAGGTTCTGGGCGAAGGTGACCTGGTAACCCTTGTACATGAGGTAACGGCGGATCACATCGAACGAGAGGAACGTGCGCGCGTTGCCGATGTGGATCTGGTCGTAGACGGTGGGGCCGCAGACGTACATGCGGATCTTGCCCTCTTCGATGGGCTTGAGCTCCTCTTTGCGGTGCGTCTGGCTGTTGTAGACGAGCATGCTGCGCTCCTTGTTACTCCGACAAACTAAAAAACTACTGAAACAGGGTAATACACGCGCGGGACGAGTATCCGCGCGGCTAGTCCTTCTGGAGCAGGCAGACCGCCCAGGCGGCGATGCCCTCCTTGCGGCCGACGAAGCCGAGCTTCTCGGTCGTGGTGGCCTTGACGCCCACGGCGTCGACGGGCACTCCCATGGCCTCGGCCATGTTCGCCCGCATCTGCTCGCGGTACGGCGCGAGCTTGGGGGCCTGCGCGGCCACGGTGCAGTCGCAGTCGGCGATGCCCCAGCCGCGCCCCTTCACGAGCGCCGCCACGCGGCGGAGCAGCTCGATGGAGTCGGCGCCCTCATAGGCGGGGTCGTCATCGGGGAAGAGCTTCCCGATGTCGCCCTCGCGAAGGGCGCCCAGGAGCGCGTCCATGAGGGCGTGCACGAGGACGTCGGCGTCCGAGTGGCCCAGGAGCCCCTGCTCGGACGGCACGTCCACACCGCCCAGGATGCACTTGCGCCCCGGCGCGAACGCGTGGACATCGAAGCCGTGCCCGATCCTGGTCGTCATTGGACATCCCTCCCCGGCCGCCTGCCGCAGCCCTCCTCCACGAGGCGCTGCTCGAGCGTGGCCGCCGCCACGGCGAGGTCCTCTGGTATGGTCACCTTGATGTTGTCGCGCGAGGTCTCCACGCAGACGACCTTGCCGCCGTGGCGCTCCACGAGCGAGGAGTCGTCGGTCCCCGCGTACTCGTCCCACAGGGCGGCCTTGTGCGCCGAGACGAGCTGCTTGGCGCGGAAGACCTGCGGGGTCTGGGCCGCCCAGTAGAAGGAGCGGTCCGGCGTGGCCACGATCCGCGTTCCCTCGACGAGCTTGAGCGTGTCGATCGAGCGGTTGGCGCAGATAGCGCCCGCGAGCGACGCATCGGCCCGCAGCGCGGCGCAGCAGCGCTCGATCGACTCGACCTCGACGAGCGGCCGCGCGGCGTCATGGACGGCGATGAGCTCCGCGTCGCGAGGGGCCGCCATGAGGCCGGAGTACACCGAGTCCTGCCTCGTCGCGCCCGATGGCGCGAAGCTCACGGGCTTCTGGAGCGTGAGGCGGGCGAGCACCTCCCGCTCCACGAGCGCCACCTTATCCGGCGCGCAGACGACGATGGTCGACGCCACGCTCGGCGCGCGGTCGAAGGCCATGAGCGACCAGCTTATGAGGGGAAGGCCGCACAGGTCGACGAACTGCTTGCCGCGCGGGTCGCCGAAGCGCTCCCCCGTGCCCCCCGCGACGATGACCGCGCAGGTGTCGGGGCCGCCCGCAGGTGCTCCCGTGAGCTCGTCCTCGGCGCAGGTTAGGGCCTCCGCTCCGCTCATTCGCTCTTCCCCCACATGCGATGGAGGCTGTTGGCGAGCACGCCGGGGTTCTTGACGCCAATCTCGCCCAGGCGGGCGGGGTCGTCGTCCACGGCCTCGAGGACCTCCTGCAGCGAGCCGTACTCGTCCACGAGTTTGTCCGCCATGCCGTCGCGCACGACCGAGACGCGGCTGAGCGTGCGCAGGCCGAGCGGCGTCATGATGGAGTCCTCGCCGCGCTCGTCGGTATAGCCCAGCAGCTTGGCCACGTACTTCGCCGAGCGGAGCTTGGTGTTGTCCGACTCGTGGAGCTTCGCGCGGATCTGGCGAGCGGCCTCCTCGGAGGAGTCGCTCGCGTAGTCGCGGATCATGAGGGTGTACGCCTCGTCCATGCTGCCGAGGAGCTCGTTGCGCTGCATGGCGACGGTGCGTCCCTCTCGGCCGAGCTGCAGGATGCAGTCCTCGAGCTCGCTGCCGGCGGTCATGAGGGTCTCGAACAGATAAAAGATGTTCGTGAGATCGCCCAGGGTCACGTAGTTGTCGAGCTCGAGGCTCGTCAAACGCAGCAGGCCGCGGTCGAGCTGCTGGCGGGTGTTCTGCATGGCGACGGTCAGCTGGTTGACCGAGACCATGAGGCTCGAGACCGTCTTGAGCTCGTGGCCGACGCCGTCCACATAGACGTTCACGACCTGGCGGCGCTCGGACACCGAGATCACGACGGCTTTGGTCAGAAGGCTCATGCGCGCGGCGGTGCGGTGACGGGTGCCCGTCTCGGTCGTGGGCAGCGACGGGTCGGGATTCAGGTGGTAGTTGGCGCGCAGGATGCGGGTCAGGTCCTTGTCCATGACCACGGCACCGTCCATCTTGCAGAGCTCGAAGAGACGGTTCGCGGTGAACGAGACGTCGAGCTTGAATCCGTCGTCGCCGGCGGCGAGCACGTTCTCGGTGTCGCCGACGCAGATGAGCGCGCCCATGTGGCCCGCGATGATCATGTCGAGGGCATGGCGCAGCGCCGTTCCGGGGGCGGTTTTGCGGATGGCGTCCTCCAGACGGGCCTGGCGGTCGTCGTAGTTGAGCTCGAACAGGGCAGTGTCCATCGATGCCTCCAAAGGGCGGCCGACACCTGGGCCGGCTGGTGTGTATGTGGGTGTTTCGTCCTTCTTTACAGAGTATAGGCTGCTCGCAGGGGCAGGAAGGCGATCTACTCGCCCGACGCGGCAAGGCCGCCGCCGGCCGCGCCGCCGGACGCGGGCGAGGACGGGGACGCGGGGCCGAGCCGGAAGCTCGGGCGCGCCATGCTCTCACGGCGACGGGGCTCGGGGATGGGGCCCTTCTCTTTGTCGAAGACGAGCTTGCCGTCCTTGGCGCGGACCTTGACGATGTCGCCGGCCTCCCAGCCGCCCTGGAGGAGCTGCTCGGAGAGCGGGTCCTCGATGAGCGTCTGGATCGCGCGGCGCAGCGGGCGCGCGCCGTAGACGGGGTCGGCGCCCTCCTTCGCCACGATGTCGCGGGCGGCGTCGGTGAGCTCGATGGACATCCCCTGGGCGATGAGCCGGTCACGCAGCTCGGCGACCATGAGGTCGACGATGCCGCGCAGCTGCTCGGGAGTGAGGGACTTGAAGACCACGATCTCGTCCACGCGGTTCAGGAACTCGGGGCGGAAGAGCTTCTTGAGCTCGCTCATCACGCGGCTCGTGATCTCTTTGTCCGAAAGCCCGCCGGCGCCCAGCGCCGAGAAGCCCATGGTCGAGGTCTGCGCGATGTCGCGCGCGCCGATGTTGGACGTCATGATGATGACGGTGTTCGAGAAGTCGACGTGACGGCCCTGGCCGTCGGTCAGCCGGCCCTCGTCAAGGATCTGCAGCAGCACGTTGAAGACGTCGGGGTGGGCCTTCTCGATCTCGTCGAAGAGGATGACGGAGTAGGGCCTGCGGCGCACGGCCTTGGTCAGCTCGCCGCCCTCGTCGTAGCCGACGTATCCCGGAGGGGCGCCGACGAGCTTCGAGACGGTGTGCTTCTCCATGAACTCGGACATGTCGAAGGTGATGAGCGCCTCTTCGCTGCCGAAGAGGAACTCGGCGAGCGACTTGGCGAGCTCGGTCTTGCCCACGCCCGAGGGGCCGAGGAATATGAACGAGCCGCCCGGCCGGCGCGGGTCCTTGAGCGGGCTGCGGCTGCGGCGGATTGCGCGCGCGACCTTGCTCACGGCCTCGTCCTGGCCGACGACGCGCTGGTGGAGGACCTCCTCGCAACGCAGGAGCTTGGATGCCTCGGCCTCGGTGAGGTTCGAGACGGGCACGCCGGTGATGCTCGAGACGACGTCGGCGATGTCGTTCTCGTCGACCTCGACCACGTTCTCCTCGAGCCCCTTGCGCCACGCCGCCTCGAGCTCCTCGCGCTTGGCGAGAAGTGCCTTCTCCTCGTCGCGCAGGCGCGCCGCGGTTTCGAACTCCTGGGCGTCGGCGGCAGAGGACTTCTCGTCATGGGTGCGTGCGAGGTCGGCATCGACCTGGGCGATCTCGGGCGGCAGGACCATGCGGTGCACGCGCGTGCGCGCGCCGGCCTCGTCGAGGACGTCGATGGCCTTGTCGGGCAGGAAGCGGTCCTGCACGTAGCGGTTCGAGAGCGTGACGGCGGCGCGCACCGCTTCATCGGTGTAATGCACATGGTGGTGCTTCTCGTAGCGGTCCTTCAGGCCCGCGACGATCTTCAGGGTGTCCTCGGGCGAGGGCTCTCCGATGTTCACCGGCTGGAAGCGGCGCTCGAGCGCGGTGTCCTTCTCGATGTGCTTGCGGTACTCCTCTGCCGTCGTAGCGCCGATGACCTGGATCTCGCCACGCGAGAGGGGCGGCTTCAGGATGGCGGCGGCGTCGATGGATCCCTCGGCCGAGCCTGCGCCGATGACGGTATGGATCTCGTCGATAAAGAGGATGTCCTGCTTGGACTCCTCGAGCTCGCGCACGACCTTCTTCATGCGCTCCTCAAACTCGCCGCGGTACTTGGAGCCGGCGACGAGGGAGGCCATGTCGAGCGTCCAGATCTGCTTGCCGCGCAGGATGTCGGGGACGTTGCCCGAGCTGATGAGCTGCGCCAGGCCCTCGACGATGGCGGTCTTGCCGACGCCGGGGTCGCCCAGCACCAGCGGGTTGTTCTTCTGGCGGCGCGCGAGCACCTGCATGACGCGCTCGATCTCGGCGTCGCGGCCGATCACGGGGTCGAGCTTGCCGTCGGCTGCGAGCTTGGTGAGGTTGCGGCCGTACTTCTCGAGCATCGACTCGTCGTCGGACGAGGCGGAGGCGCCTGCGGGGGCGCCCATGCCGATGAAGACCTGGCCCATGCCGCCGCCCTGCTTGGGGCGGTCGCCCTCGTCTTTGGCGATGAGCTCGTTGACGGCGTTGCGCACTGCGTCGGCCGAAAGCCCCATTGCGCGCAGCGCGTCCATGGCGCGGCCGTTGCCCTCCGCGACGATGCCGAGCAGGAGGTGCTCGGTGGCGATGTAGGTCTGGCCGTGGGTCATGGTCTCGCGATAGGCGCCCTCGAGCACGCGCTTGGCGCGCGGCGTGAAGGGGATGTGGCCTCCGGGGACGGGATCGGCCTCCTCGGTGGTGAGGCCGCGGACGGTCGCGAGGGTCTCGTCGTAGGTCACGTCGAGCTTGGCGAGCGCCTGGGCGGCGACGCCCTCCTTCTCTTTGATGAGGCCGAGGAGGAGGTGCTCGGTGCCAACGTACATCTGGCCCAGCGCGCGGGCCTCGTCCTGCGCGAGGCTGATGACCTTGCGCGCCTTGTCGGTGAACTTCTCGAACATGAAGCGGTTCCTCTCGATATGGATAGCCTTAAGTGTGTACCCATAGCAGGAGAATCGCAAACCCGCGTCACGCGCCGGCAAACTCGTCGGGGCGAGCGGCGCGGCGTCCGCCCGCCGTCCGGGCGGGCGCGGGATTCCGCGGCCTGGGCGGCGCACGCCGACCCAAAGCCCGCGGCCATCGAGCGCCGAAGCTAGCCGGTGATGCTGCCGAAGCCCTCGCCGAAGGCCTCGTGAACCTCCGAGATAAAGACGATCGCCTCGGGATCCTCCTCGGCGACGACCTGCTTGAGCAGGGGGACCTGGTTGCGGCCGAGGACGCAGAAGAGCACGGGGCGGTCGTTGCCGCTCCACACGCCGCGCGCCTGCAGCTCAGTGCAGCCGCGGTTCAGGTCGTACATGATGGCGTTGGCGATCTCGGCGTGGCGCTCCGAGATGATGTATGCGGCACGCTCGGAGCGGGGGCCATCGATGACGGCGTCGATGACCTTGCCGCAGATGTACATGGCGATGGCCGCGTACAGCGCGTTCTCGACGGAGAAAACCGGCGCCGACAGCGCGATCACGAGGCCGTCCACGACGATCATCGCCGTCCCGACGGGGATGGAGAGCTTCTTTGCCAGGAGCTGCGAGATGATATCGGTTCCGCCGGTGTTGCCGCCAGTGCGGAACACGAGGCCGAGCCCGATGCCCGTGATGACGCCGCCCCACAAGGCGCACAGCAAAAGATCGCCGTTGCCGAGCACGGGCAGGAACGGCACGAACGCGTCGGTAAAGACGCCACAGGCGATGATGCCGATGACGGTGCGCACGATGTAGCCGCGGTTGCCGCTCTTTATGACGAGCAGGAGCAGGAAGACGTTCATCACAATCGTCTGCATGCCGACGGGAAGGTACACACCGACGGCCTCGGCGAGCGCATAGAACACCGTGGCCAGGCCCGTGATGCCGCCCGCCGCGAGGCCGTTGGGGACCTCGAAGCAGTCCACGCCCACGGCGAAGATGGCCGAGCCGGCCACGATGAGCGCGAGGTCGCGCAGGCGCACGCGCCAACGAGATTCACCCATGACGCTCCCCTACTCCGGGTCCGTCTCGCCGGTGGCCCAGCGATGGTAGCCGACGATGAACTTGTCCAGGTCGCCGTCGTCGAGGACGGACTCGACGTTGCCCGTCTCGACGCCCGTGCGCAGGTCCTTGACCATCTGGTACGGATAGAGCACGTAGCTGCGAGTCTGGTTGCCGAAGCCGATCTCGCGCTTGGGGCCGCGCAGCTCATCGAGCTCCGCGGCGCGCTTCTCGAGTTCCTTCTCGTACAGGCGGCTCCGCAGGATCTTCATCGCGAAGGCCTTGTTCTGGAGCTGGCTGCGCTCGTTCTGGCACGTGACGACCGTGCCGGTGGGCAGGTGCGTGATGCGCACGGCAGAGTCGGTCGTGTTGACGCCCTGGCCGCCGTGGCCCGTGGCGTGGTAGACGTCGATGCGCAGGTCCTTGGGGTCGATGTCGACCTCGACCTCGTCTGGCAGCACCGGCAGGACCTCGACGCCGGCGAAGGTGGTCTGCCGGCGCTTCTGCGCGTCCGTGGGAGAGATGCGCACCAGCCGGTGCACGCCTCCTTCGGCGCGGAGCATGCCGTAGGCGTTCTTGCCGTGGACGGTGAAGGTCGCCCGGTCGATGCCGATGACCTCGCCCGCGGGGCAGTCGTTGACGTCGACTTTCCAGCCGCGGCGGTCGCAGTAGCGCAGGTACATGCGGAACAGCATCTCGCACCAGTCTTGGGCCTCGAGGCCGCCCTGGCCGGGGGTCACGGTGACGATGGCGTCGCCGTGGTCGAGGTCGTCGGTGAACCAGCTGGAGAGCTCGAGCTCCGAGAGCTCGCCTTCCAGCTCTGCCGCCGAGGAGGCGGCCTCGTCGCGCAGGTCGTCGTCGCCCGTCTCTTCCGCGAGCTCGAGCGCCGCCGCGGCGTCGTCGAGCTTCTCGCGGGCGTTGTCGATGGCGGCGACGTCGGCCTTCGCCGATGCGAGCTGCGCCATCACCTCGCGGGCGGCGTCTGCGTTGTTCCACAGCGCAGGGTCACCGCTCTGATCCTCGAGGCGCTTGACGTCCAGACGGCGCTCATCGATGTGGAGATACCCCTCCACCTCGGCGAGACGCGCGCGCAGAGCGTCGAGCGTTTCGTTAGTGATGTCTGCCATGCACCGGTTCCTAGCGGTTCCTGCCGTGGCAGTTCTTGAACTTCTTGCCGCTGCCGCAGGGGCAGGGGTCGTTGCGGCCCACGTTCACATACGGGTTCGTGTCGTCGGCCTTGCGGTACGTGGTGCCCTTGGGAGCGCCCTCGCCTGCGGGCTTCTGGACCACGCGGCGAGAAGTCGCGGGCGTGCCAGGGGCGGCCATGTGGCGGCCGCCGCGGTCGCCGTCGACCTCGGCGGGACCCGAGTACTGGGCGCCGCGCAGCTCGTCAGGCTCGTCCGCGGAGGTCGGGACGGGACGGCGGGCGACGACCTCGATGCGCAGGATGGTGCGCAGATAATCCTCGTACATGGTGTTGACGAGCTCGGTGAAGGCCGCGTACGCCTCGCCCTTGTACTCGACGAGCGGGTCGCGCTGGCCGAAGCCGCGCAGGCCGATGCCGGTCTTGAGGTAGTCCATCTCCTGGAGGTAGGCCATCCAGCGGGTGTCGATGACGCGCAGCATCACCTGGGCCGAGAGCGACTGCATGATATCGTCGCCGAGGCGCTCGGACTTCTCGTCGAAGGCCTTGTCGACGAACGCGTCCACGGCCTCGATCACATCGCCCTGGTCGTCGTCCTCCGCGATCGCGGGCAGCTCCTTGACGCCGGTGAGCTCGGCGAGCCACTTGTTCAGGCCCTCGATGTCCCAATCGTCGTGAGTCTTGCCCTCGGGGCAGAACTCGGCAACGCGGCGCTGGACGGTGTCGAGGGTGACCTCGTCGATGTGGGCGTTCAGGTCCTTACCGTCGAGGATCTTGTTGCGCTCCTCGTAGATGACCTGGCGCTGGGTGTTCATGACATTGTCGTAGTCGAGGACGTTCTTACGCATCGAGAAGTTGACCTCCTCGACCTTGCGCTGGGCGCTCTCGACGGCCTTGGTGACCATCTTCGCCTGGATCGGCATGTCGTCGGGCATCTCGTACTTGGTCATCATGGCCGCGATCTTGTCCATGCGGTCGCCACCGAACAGGCGCATGAGGTCATCCTCGAGCGAGAGGTAGAACTGGGTCTCGCCGGGATCGCCCTGACGACCGGAGCGGCCGCGGAGCTGGTTGTCGATGCGTCGGGACTCATGGCGCTCGGTGCCGATGACGCACAGCCCGCCGGCAGCCTTCACGCGCTCCTTCTCCTCGGCGCAGGCGGCGCGGGCGCGCTCGAGCGCGTCAATGTAGGCCTGCTTGACCTCCTCGATCTGGGCGGCGTCGAACTCGCCGCCGAGGAGCTTCGAGAGGCTCTCGGCCGTGATCTGGGTCGGGTCGTTGGCCAGGAGCACCTGCTCGATCGCCTCGGGGTCGAGCTTGAAGCCGAAGCGGCGGACCTCCTCGCGGGCGAGCTCCTCGGGGTTGCCGCCGAGCAGGATGTCGGTGCCTCGGCCGGCCATGTTCGTGGCGATGGTGACGGTGCCCTCGCGGCCCGCCTGCGCGACGATCTGCGCCTCGCGCTCATGGAACTTCGCGTTGAGGACGTTGTGCTTGATGCCGCGCTTGGTGAGGATGCGGGAAAGCTTCTCGGAATTCTCGATGGAGACGGTGCCGACCAGGCAGGGCTGGCCCTTGGCGTGGCGTTCCTCGACGTCGGCCGCCACCGCTGCGAACTTGGCGTCGACCGTGCGGTACACGAGGTCGTCGTGGTCCACGCGCTGAATAGGCCTGTTGGGCGGGATGACCTGCACGGGGATGTGGTAGACCTCGCGGAACTCGGCGTCCTCGGTCATGGCGGTGCCCGTCATGCCGGCGAGCTTGTCGTACATGAGGAAGTAGTTCTGCAGGGTGATGGTGGCGAGCGTCTGGTTCTCCTCGCGGACGATCACGCCTTCCTTGGCCTCGATGGCCTGGTGCAGGCCCTCGGAGTAGCGCCTGCCCTCCATGATACGGCCGGTGAACTCGTCGACGATCTTGACCTCGCCGTCAACGACCACGTACTGCTGGTCGCGGTGGAACATGTACTGGGCCTTAAGCGCCTGCTGCAGGTGGTTGACCAGCTGGCCGGACACGTCGGCGTAGATGTCGTCGATACCGAGGTTGCGCTCGACCTTCTTGAGGCCCTCGTCCGTGGTCGCGATGGTGTGCTTGGCCTCGTCCATCTCGAAGTCGACGTCGGGCTCGAGGCCGCGGACGGCGCGGGCGAAGTCCTTGTAGGTGCTGGCGGACTTGGTGCCGGCGCCGGAGATGATGAGCGGGGTACGGGCCTCGTCGATGAGGATGGAGTCTGCCTCGTCGACGATCGCGTAGTTGTGGCCGCGCTGGACGCGCTGGTTCGCGCGGGTGACCATGTTGTCGCGCAGGTAGTCAAAGCCGAACTCGGAGTTCGTGCCGTAGGTGACGTCCGCCTCGTAGGCGGGCTTCTTTAGGTTGAGCTTCATCCCGTTCTGGATCAGGCCGACCTTCATGCCGAGGAAGCGGTAGATGCGCCCCATCCACTCGGAGTCGCGCTTGGCCAGATAGTCGTTGACGGTGATGATGTGCACGCCCTTGCCGGGGATGGCGTTGAGGTAGCCGGCGAGCGTCGAGACGAGCGTCTTGCCCTCGCCCGTCTTCATCTCGGCGATGGTGCCGCGGTGCAGCGCGATGCCGCCGATGATCTGCACGTCGAAGTGACGCAGGCCCGTCACGCGGCGCGAGGCCTCCCTCACCGTGGCGAACGCCTCGGGAAGAAGGTCGTCGAGGGTCTCGCCTGCGGCGTAGCGCTCGCGGAACAGCGCGGTCTGGCCCTGGAGCTCCTCATCGGACATGGCTTTGAACTTAGGCTCGAGGTCGTTGACCTGGGCGGTTATCTTCTGATATTCCTTGAGCTCTTTGTCTGCGCCGATCGAGAGCAGCTTGGAGAGGAAGTTGGCCATATGGGCGCTCCTATTGAACTAAGCGGTCTTCCGCTGATTTTCCATCTTTTTTACTTTACTCATTGCTCCGCCGTTTGGTTGGCCCTGCCGCTTGTATCGCAAAACAACCATTCGCTAGACCGCCGCCTCGCGCGCGGCCTCCGACCCGACTCCCCCCATCTCGCCGACCGGCTCGTGCAGCGCCCGCTTCATGAGCCTCGACGGCTCCGCGCCGATATCCACCCTCAGCCGCCTCTCGTAGGATCGGTACCTCGCCTGCGCCTCCACGCCTCGGCCTGACGCCCTGAGCGACCTGATGAGCAGCGTCATCGCATCCTCCCTCATGTCGTCGACCAAAAGCGCGTTGTTCGCGAACCGCGACGCGAGCCGTTTCTTGTCCAGCCTCATCGCCGCCTCGCCGCCGGCGACCATCGCGTCGGCGTACGTCCTGCGAAGGTCCTCCCTCACGTCCTCCAGGCACATCATCGGTGCCTCCGGCAGCCGGCACAGGTCGCCCGCGTACAGCTCCTCCGCCTTCATCGCAGCGCTGCACGTCCTCGAGTCGCCCGTGCTCTCGACCGCGTGCTTGGCCCACATCGTGAACTCATCGACGTCGCAGGTCACCACGCCCGGCGCGAGCGAGATGACCTGGGACGTCTTCACCGAGACGAACGGGTCCTCGGTGAAGCCGTAGGCTGCGATCGCGCTTCTTATCGCGGACGTGCCCGAGTAGACGCGTTGCAGGGCCTTCTTCCCGTCCGTGACGTCCGGCCAGATGCACGATGCCATGCGAGAACGGCAGGACAGGTGGCCGCTTTGCAGCGCGAGGTACTCCAGAATCGCGCGGGCGCCCCGCTTCGCCAGGTCGGCATTGGAGACCCGCTTGCCGTTAACCCAGAGCGAGAACTCCCCTAGGACGTTCACGCGGATCTCGGAGCGTCTCGCCGACAGCGCACCCTTCGCGGCGCCCGTGAGGAGGCCTTTCTCCTTCACCTGCGGGACGCAATTCCTCCGCGCGACCTCGACCATCCTCCTCCACCCCGCGGGGATCTGGTCGTCGAGCGCCTCGCCGAACTCGCCCGTGTCGTCCGTCAAGGCGACGAGGAGCCATGTCGCGTCCGGCGGCAGGCTCGGCGCGGCCGCGCTCAAAGGCACGCGGTCATCGGCCACGTCGCTGCACGCCTCTTGGACGAGGCGCGCCACGATATACAGGACGCCGCGCCTCTCGACCCGGTACAGGGATTGTTTCTTGCCGAGCTGAAAACGGGCCACCTGCGCGAATATCCTCGCGACCTCCTCCGCGTACTCCCACGAGATCTCAGCGCACGCCTCCGCCGCCGAGTTGATCGCGGCCAAGACATATGCGCTCGGGCGCCTGCGCAGGAGCATCATTCCCTCGCACACGAGCGAGAGCGTCCTTACGAGTAGGTCTCCCGACTTCGCGGCCTTCGAGCGAATTGCGGAGGCGAGCCCCGTCGTCATATCGCCCAGCGCCCCGAGGGCGAGCTCCGCGGCCCATATGTAGCAGGTGAGCCCCTCGTAACCCCTTTCCGAGAAGAACGTCTCGCACTCCCCCACCACCGAGAGGTCGCCCCAGCGGCTTCCGCACGAGAATGCCCTCGCGACCTCCATGTCGAGCCTGAGCAGCCATTCCGTCACCGTCTTCGGAACCCCTTCGCCGACGACGGGCAAAAGCGCTTCCATGGCGTCCGAGAACCTGCCGCTCAACAGGAGGCTGAGCGACTCCTCATGGAGGAGGACGCGCTTTTGGAGGGGCGAGCGCTCGGTTCCGAGGATCATCGGGGGCTCATGGTCCCCTCTCATCCGCAGCCTCAAGGCGATCAGCCCGCGGCACAGCATCGACGCCTCGTCCGCAGGCGCCTGCGCGTCGTCGACCGAGATGCGCCCTCCTCGCAACGTCCCTAGGGCCGCAACCGTCTGCTCGATGAGGCGAAATTGCGGCTCTTTCCTTGTTTTTGACGGAGCGGTGTTCACGTAATTCGAAACCATCGAGATAAAGCCCCTGTCGATGAGCTCCGGCGCCCAGTCGGCGATGACCTCTGAGGCTTCTTTTCTCGGAAGGCACGGAAGCAGCGTGGCAAGGCGCTCGTAATGCCCCTGAGACCCGAGCAACCAAAGGCATCGCGCCGCGACATCCGGGAACTGGGAGGTCAAGTCGCTGACTCTGCCGTGGTCGTAAGAGAACCATCCCATGGACTTCGAGCAAGGACACTCAAATGACCGAGAGTCAAAGGAAATCCCAAAGAACGGCGCCCAGAGCGCGAGCTGCTCGAGCGTCTCCTCGTCAACGGCGCCCAGCACCTTGCGAACATCCTCGAAGGTCCCTCTCCCAAGGAGCACGAGCGTAAGCCGCAGCGCAAGCTCCTCGTCGATGAGGTCAGAGCGCAAACTCGCATTCACAAGCTCGGAGAGCGCCCTCGCATAGTCGGTGGAATCAACCGGGTCCTTTCCGCAGCCCACAGAAGCTCGCCGGAGCGACTGAGCAAGCGCAGGAATACCGCGAGAGAACCTGGAAAGTCGCTCGTCTTCGCGCTTAGAGGACCTCGTGATCGGAGAAACGTCAGATATGTCATCGCAAGTGAGGAGCAGGTGGGCAGGCAAGGAATCGAGCAGCTGTCGCGCTTCAGGCCGGAGCGTAATCAGGACCTTATCCCCATCGTTCACCAACTTGGAAATTGCCCGCGTTTGCCGGTCGACCTCCATCTCGTCGGAAGGCGGGAGCAAAGACGCGATGACCATGACGTCGCATGTGAGCCCTTTCGTCTTGGATCGAACCGAACGAGAGAGCCTGGCCATCAGCTCCGTAGCGTTCTGCGAAGACGAGCTAGAGAAATCAAAAGGGAAAGTCCGCGCACCCCCAGCCTCCGCCAGCCGACGGAGCTCCTGGATAAACACCTGCGGGCAGTACCCCGGCTCGCAACACACGACGATCAGGTTATAGCGGCGGAAATATCCCAAGAGCATACTTGGGAGCGGCTCGCCCGCAGCGCTCATTCCCTCAAACGTCGGTGCTGGCGGCAGCTTCTCTTGAAGCATGTAAACCCTTGGGCTCATAGTCTGCTCGAATCTCTTGATTTATCAATATTGCAAGCAGGAAATTACCATTTGCAATCAGATTCAGCAGTTAGAAAGAGGTAAGCGGTAGCCCCTCGTTCGAAAGAAATCCGTTAGATTGCGGTAAGAAACAAATAAAGGCCAGCATTTGACCCCTTTACATCTGTAAAGGAGGGGGTACATCAATAATGATTCGATACCGTTTACCGAAAAACATTATTGTCAAAGCATATAAACAGACATAAACAATTGCGGCGTCAATGACACAAAATCGTGGTTATAGTGTCACGCCCAACCATGCAAAAAGCAGCCGCCCTCCAACACACCGGAGCGCACTAATCTAAAAATTCGCGCCAAGAGGCCATGCAACTTAAGATGCGCCGCATCGGCGTGGCCGTCGACCCCCCCCTCGGCAGCCCGCTCGCCCTTGCGCGAAACGACGGGAAGGGACGGTCCCCTTTCGTCGTTTTCTTGTACCGCGCAGGGAAACGACGGGAAGGGACCGTCCCTTCCCGTCATCCTGCCGGTCAGCGGCGGAGCGTCGGCTCCTAAACAGGCGAGAAGGGGACGCGCCGGGCAAGAGGAGGAGCGCCGCCCGAGCACAGGCCCCCGGCGAGACGGGGGAGGTCCGCTCGCGGGCCGCCCGACAAAACAAAAAAGGCCCGCGCGGGCCTGCGCGCACGCGCGCAAAACGAAAACGCCCCTTGCTGGCCGGC
>ERZ1673741.1279-NODE-1279-length-21417-cov-4.640811_pt1 | contig 21417 bp, 19 predicted proteins | sample MGYA00580209_ERZ1673741 | MGnify/ENA primary metagenome ERZ1673741 (study PRJEB41218, sample SAMN15661754) | gut metagenome | host: Homo sapiens | place: Canada: London | collected 2015-08-20/2019-03-30 | study: EMG produced TPA metagenomics assembly of... | reverse complement strand
AATCTTTTTGTTTTTTTTCTTATAGACTAAGGCTGTAGGAGGTATGAGAAATATGAATAACGTAAAGTACATTTTATTTGTATATGGGACTCTTAAGAAAAATGAAAGAGCCCACGATTTATTGGGGAATTCAAAATATTTAGGAAAGGGGATTATTAAGGGATATAAAAAAATAGATATGGTTTATTATCCTGGAATTGTTGTTTGTGAAAATGAAACCGTAGAGGGAGAGATTTATCAAATTGATGAAGAAATGAAAAGAAAGGTTGATGTATATGAGGGTGAAGGGTATTTGTTTAAATGTGTAGATGTCGACATATATGTAGATCAAGAAGTATTAAAGGGTATTGTATATGAATATATCTTACAAAATGAAAAGTAAACTAAAGTTTTTCTCAGTATAAAGTGATCATAAAAATTATTTATGGTCCTTTTTTTTAAGAAATTTATATTTTAGACATTGATAATGTCAATTAATAGGGGATAATACTATAAATTTAAAAGGGGTTAAAGTTTAATATGGAACGTTTATTAGAAAAAATTATTCAATGTAAAGAGAATGGATTGTATTTTGTGAATACACCAACGGGTTCGGCAAAGTCCTATAGCGCGGTGCAGTTAATGAAGAATCATTATAAGAGTATTGATTCGCATTTTATTTTCATCACAAACAATCTAAATAACTTACCAATGGAAGACTTAGAAAAAGCTTTTGGTGATGATTTTAAGAATCAAGTTATTCGAGTTGAAAGTATTGTGGATAATATTGTACATCATTTTGATGAAAGCATTATTCCAGATGAATATAAACGATTGAAACATTATAAAGAGCTATATAATTGTTTGAATGACTATAAGTATCTAGCAAGTAATATTCAACATGATCTTGATAAAGGAAAGACTCCAAATATTGGATTATTAAAGTATTTTAATCAGTCTAAGGAAGAATTGGCAAATAAAGACTCTTCGTTTCGAAAAGATATTCGTACGCACCTAATGCAGTCTGGCTTTGCAGAATTGAATTTCGAAGAAAGAAAGTTGATTGTGAAATCAAAATATAAATGGCTAACTACTTTATATCCTGCAATGTTTATTGAAGATTTTAAAGTGATTTGTATGTCAGTCAAACGTTTTTTTACTTCAATTGATCCGATTTATATGAAGAAATATCGTTTTTCTGAATCAGAAATTATAGATCATAGCGTTCTTTTTATTGATGAAGTGGATGCGACTAAAAATGAAATTAATAATATTATTTTAGAAAATAGCTTGAAGTCAACGATTGATTTAATTCCCATGATTCATCGAATCGCAGATCAGTTTATTTACTGGAATCAGTATATGCCAAGGATATTAAAGGATATGGTTTTAGATAAAAATACAGCTTTTAAGAATATAAGAAAACAGGCTTTGGCAATTCGAAGTAATTATCATGATGAGCTTCCGTATTATTGTTCAGATATTAAGGATAGAAATTTCTTAATGAATGATGCGACTTTCCATGCAAGTTTTGAGGATCATTCTAAGAAGAATGCATATGTATATTATGATGCGGATAAGAATCAAATGACGATTGAAATTGAGAATAGTCGAAACAATGTTTCTGATACTTCAAGTGAAGTGTTTAGTTTATATAAAGTGATTCGTGATATGAATAATTTTTTAACGTCTGTAAAGAACTATATAAAAAGACTGTCTTTGACATATAAAGATATTCATAATTCAAGCATTTTAAAAGATGAAGAAAAAATTAACGATGAAGAGGCTCTAAATTCAGTATATAAGGCATTTCGATTGACGGATGCAGATATATCATATTTTAAAAATGAAATACATATTCAGTCTTTAATAAAAGGAAATACTGAAAGGAATAAGTTAAAAAAGACAAATGGTTATTATGATCGGGGGATTCGTTCTTTTGAATTCACGAATAGGAAGCATGATAGTTTTAATACAACTTTTAATTTTATACATGTATCGAAAGTGCTGAGTTTACATTATCTCTACTAGCTAGAAAGGCTATTGTGATTGGTTTGAGTGCTACATGTAATATTGATTCAGTATTATCGAATTATTCATTAAGATACTTAAAGGAAAATTTGGAAGATAGTTTTCATAGAATTGAAGGTGAGGATTTTAAAAGAATCAAGGATACATATTCAATGTTGAATAAAAAATATGAGTCAAAAGATATTCAAGTTCACATTGAAGAAGTAATAGATTGTTTGAATTTGGATATGAAGGGTATGATTTATACTGTGTTTGAAGATTTCAAAGTTCAAAGGAAAGTAGAACGAATCTTTTCATGTAATGGGATCAATGATTTGTATTCTATAAAAAGATATTTAATTATGGCACAAGTCTATCAGTATTTTATCCTACATGAAGATATTCGATCTTTCTTATGTTTAAATAATGCATTGCCAAAAGAGAATAGTAAGTTCGATTTGTGTATTCTTAAAAAATTGTTAGATGTGGTAAATGAAGAGAATAGTTTTGATAAGAATGATGTACATATTGAAGTATTAAAAAGTGGCATATCTTTTTATGCAGATAAGAAGGATATATTAGAACGTTTATCAAATGGAGAAAAGGTATTTGTGATTTCAGCTTATGCAACAATTGGAGCCGGACAAAATATGGCATATAAGCTACCAGAACATTCAGATACGATCAACTTAACGGACTTTTCAAATAAGAAAGATGGAAGAAACTACAAAAAGGATTTTGATGGAATTTATTTAGGAAATATTACCAATGTGGTGACGAACCTGTTAGATATGGATTCTGACTTTGATGAATCCGACTTACTTCATTGTTTGATTGAGCTAGAGAATCTTTATGAAAATAATGAGATTACACATCATACATTAAACAAAGGCATTCAATCTGCTTATGAAAAGCTAAAAAATCCCAAGACAAAGGTGTTTCTTAATGAGATTCAAGGATGTAGAAGTGTGCGTTTATTCAAGACGAAACAAATTATTCAGGCCATTGGTCGTTTATCAAGATCTTTCAATAAGAATAAAACCATTCATATTTTGGTCACAAAGGATATTGTTCATAGTTTTGATACAACAGTTTTAGAAACTGAAATCTTATCACCTGAAACAATGCAGCTTGCGATGTATGCCAAAGAAAGACAACAAAATGTTCCTGTATATGATTATGTAGAGAATGAGGCGAGTCGAATTTCAAGTGTTGGTAAATTCTATATTTATGGCTTATTGTCTGGAAATTGGACAGAAGAACAAATCCAGCTTTATAAAGACCTAGGTGAAACCTGTTTGAAATATCCTACATCTTCGGATTTAGATAATGAAATTGTTAAAGAATATTATATTCATTCACATGGTCCATTTAATAAATACTATTTTGTGGATGTAAAAGATTTTGAATATACAGACATCTTCTTTAATGAAACAAAGGATGAGACAAAATTACGCATTCAAAATGGTAAAAAGAATCAGGAAAGGTTGATCAATTATTTACATGAAGTGAGTGAAGAAAATTGTCGTTTGGCTAGTTTGTTAAACTACCCAGGCTTAAAAGATGAATTTGAAAAACATGGATATGCGACTTGTTTTGAAAAAAACGATTATATGCTTTCTCCTGTTTTATATCAGAATATCTATAAAGGTAGGCTTGGGGAGTTTGTTGGCAAGTACATAATAAAAAAGGAATTGAACATAGATCTAAAAGAGTTGGATACAGATGAATTTGAACGTTTTGATTTTAAATATGGAGATATCTATATTGATTTTAAACATTGGCGGTATTCATCGTATAGTTGGAAGACAATGTCAAAAAAGATTCTTAATAAATTAGATGAAGTCAATGGAAAGAAAGTATTGGTCATCAACATATTTGATGAAAAAGATACGGATCAAATCATGGAATCTGAAAGAATTATTGAAATTCCATCTTTGTTGGAAAAAGATGGTTTTCATGTCAATCAAGATGCAATCAATGCAATTAGAAAGTGTTTAAAGGATGAAAAAAATGATTAAGACAAATAGAGTTAAATTAAATATTCAATATGATCATATAATGCAAGATTATGATATTTATAAAATTGGACAAGACTTAAATGGTATGGATAAAGAACAAAGAAAGATTGTTACAAAAGGTGTAGAAACACTTGCGGATAGTTTATCACCTGCTCTAGCCGTTTTATACCGATATGGTGGATATTTATATGCCATTTTCAATAAGGATACTGTGAGCTTACAAGAAATGCAATCGCATATCGATGTGCAGGGTGTATTTGTTGAAAAGATAAAAGATATTTCTAGTATGTATCCTAATGAATTGTGCCAGTTATTCTTTAATATGCTTCCAAATATGGAATGTTTTAAAAAATATAATAATGTGTCAGGAAGACTATATTATTTTAATAGTCATTCATTTACTAAGGATATGGTAACCGCATATAATATTTCTATTGACCCATTTATAAAGGAAAATAATCAAGAGTATGTTTTAAGATTAAGCGTTGAATCTTTTTGTCGATTATCTAAAGTTTTAGAATATAATCAAAAGAAAGAAAATGATATTCGTAAGTTACCTAAATATTATATTGATGAAGAAAATTATATATTTCGTAGAACCTTGACTCCAATGGACGATGATGATTGTTTTGTGAATAGAAATCCGGGTTCTAAAAAGAATAAGTATATTGCGAAGGATTTGGATATAAGAAATTTGCAGGCTTTCAAAGATTCAAAGAAGGGGATTTTTTATAGTTTTTTTAAGGATGTTGAAGATCATTTAAAAGACTATATTGAATTGATTCCAGTTGATTTAGAGAATGGGAAATCATTAAATTCGTATTCAAAAAATGTATCGAAAGATTATAAAACCAAAGTTTTTAATGATCTAGGAATTAAAGTGATGAATCGTGTGAATGATACGCTGTCTAAGAAAATGGTTGAATTGATGGCTTTAAAATTAAGGGACAAAGGTATTGAAAATATTTGATTTGATAAAGATAAACAATTCAATATAGTCTTGATTCACAACGCGGAGTATTACCAAAAAAATAATATGCGAGATCAACATATAAATGATTTTTGTACGCAGCATTTTACATATGAAACCTGCATTGGAAAGAATAATAAGATAGATATAAATGATAATGTGGTAGATAAAATTTTAACCGAACTAGCAATTAAAAGAGATATCGCAAATCAAAGTTTATCTACATATCATTGGCATTGGGATGAACCGGTTGAATATGTAATACCGGATAAAGATTATAATGTACAAAAGAAGCGAAATGAAGATGTTTATTTAGTTTTAAATGTATCTAGTAATGGAACAATGAAGTTTCATAAGGTAAAAGATCAAGGATTGGACGAATATAAAAAATATGATTGTATTTTTAAAGAAGATTTCGATAAAAAGTACTATAAAATTGTTCGTCCAGAAATGTTGATTTCAACAAGGAAACGTAAAATGATAATTATAGATACTGCGATGATGGTGATTCCTGATTTAGATGAGTTAAATGATCGCTTAAATAAATATGGAAAGGATGAGCTCATTTCAAAGGATGAGTTGATGGACTACTTACAATCTTTTGGTGAAAGAAATACAAACTTTAAGAATCAAATAGAACATATTATAGAAAGATTAGATAAAGAAAGTTATCAATACCAAGAGGTTGTAAGAAAACCTACTAAATCAAAGGATTTACCACTAATTTCTTTAGCTACATCTTTAGGAAAAGAATTTGTGAAGTATTGTAGAGATAATGTAGGTCTAGTTTTGAATCCTTGTCTAAAGAGTGATGTTGTGAAGGATCTTCAAAATATCAATGTCATTAAAGATGAAGATGGGCTTTATTATTATGTTGGTAAAAGGAAAGGTATGAAGTTTGATTTAAATACAGCTTGTCATATTCGTAAAATGATTCTATTGGAAGGGGATTTTGATGCAGCCTTTAACAATTTTATTTTAGAACAACTAAGAGTCGATTTTGTTCGAAATGAAGAGTATACTGTGTTGCCATTTATAAGAAAATATATAAATGAATTTAATAAATTAAAAAGGTATTAAATCTATAAGGTCGATATTCGTATTGAATATTGATCTTTTTTTATGTGTACTCATAAAATGGGAAACTAGTCTCATGTTTCTGAATGTCTTGAAGATTCGATTTAGAATGAAGGCGTAATCAAGGAGGCGAGAAATTTGATGTGAAGGATACTTCTTCAGATTACTGGGGAATTAGTCTCATAAAAATTTTTTGATTCAGATATCGCGATATGATTTAGCCGTGAAAACGACGTGGAGGAAAGAAAGGATGAGGTTATGGAGTATTAAAGTATTGATGGCTTTGAAAATTGCCAGTCTATTCAAAAAAGATATTCTATGTCATCTAGTTGTATTGGTGACTTCTTTGTTAGCTAATTAATTTTAAATTTTATTTTATACGAAAAGGAGGAAAAGATTATGAGTATAAATAAATGTAGAATTGCAGGTATTGTAGCTGAAGAACCAAGAATTTGTAAGGATGTATTTTACAAAGAGGGTTTAGAAATTGTTTTGGATATTGATCGATACGATATCCCTAAGTTTGAACGAATTAAATGTGTGATCATTGATAAAGATTTAATCACAAGAGCACAAGATTCCATTGGTGTTGGTGATTATTTAATGGCAACAGGACGACTTGCTTGTTTTGAATACGTAAGAACGCAAGCTATGAAGTGTCCACATTGTGGTGAAGTGAGTACGCGTTCAAGACGTGCAAAACGCACAGATATTATTCTAGATGATTTTGAGGTTTCACCTGGATCCTTATTTCCAGATTCAGTAGGAATAAATTCGGTTTCTATAAGTGGAGTTATTCCAAATCCCATTAAGTCAAATTTAAATCATACATGGTTCTCAGTAGCTAATAATCGTCCTAAAGTAGCACAAGAGATTTTAAAAGATTTGATTATAGAAAAGGTTAAATCAGGAACTGAACGTTTGAATTTAGTTTATGTGCATGGATTTAATAAAATCGCAGAAACTATCAATAATTCTATACATGTAAAAGATCGAGTTATTGTATCTGGATATATAAGTGAACATCTTGAACGTGATAAGATTCCATTTCGTTGTAAACATTGTGGTGAGTATTCGGATCAGTATTTTGAATATCCGATTTATGTAGTTATCGCAAAAAGTGTAACACAAGATGTGGGTTATATCCCAAGTTCAAATGAAAATTTGGTAAATCAATTGAATGAAGTTAGGAAAGTCGAGGTAAAATAATATGAAAAAAACTAACGAAAAAGTATTGATGAGTGTAGTTGCAGGAATGACTGCTTTACAAGGTGTCAGCTCAACCATGATGAATATTAGTGCAACAACAAGTCATGTTGCGAATGTTAAGCAAACAATGACTAAATCAGATGAATTTGAATCTAAACTTCATGATGCGAAGAATATTGTGGCTGAAAAGAAGATTGATTTCAATTCAGCAAAAGGTGCTTATAGTGTTGCTTCTAAACAACTTGAAATCGTGCAAGCTGCTTATGATGCTCGCAATGTGGTGGTAAAACAAAATTATCAAGCAACTTATGATGCAATTATGAATGAACTACAACCTATTCTTAATGAAATCGAATCATTGGAAACACAAATCAACGATTCTAAGAAGAACTTGGAGGAACAAACAACGTTGAACGATCAAGCTACTGTTAATTTAGAACAGGCTCAAAAAGACTTGGATGCTAAGAAGACTGAGTTGGCAGAACTTCAAAACAAACTTGCTACTTTAAAAGATGTTGCTGATTTAACAACAGCGTTGGAAACTGCAAAATCCGAACAAGCAGCAGCGAATGAAGTATTAACTTCGGCTCAGGAAAAAGCAGATACTGCTGATACAGAATTGACGAATGCGATTGCGGATGCAGAAGCGAAAAAAGCAACTGCTGAAGAAGCTTCAATTGCATACGATAACGCAGTGGCTGACGTTACTGCAAAAACAAATATCGTTGCCGAAAAACAAGCTATCGTGGATCAGTTTGAAGACGAGAACGGTATTGAAAATGCGAGGGCAGAATTAGAAACTGCTCAAGCTGACTTAGCATTAGCTCAAAATAATGTAACAGCATTACAGGAGACAATGACACAGGCTCAAACAGCTTATGATGCTGCTGTTAACGCTCAACAGACTGCACAAACAAATTATGAATTAGCTGTTGGAGAATTAGAAACGGCAAAAACAAACTTGGCAAATGCACAAGAGTCGTTAAACAAAGCTCAAACTGACTACGAAGCAAATCAAAAAGAAATTGAAGATAAGAACAATGAAATCTCAGCTTTAAATGCACAGATTGCAAATGCTCAAAGTGAAGTTGATAGAGCTCAGGATGATTACGACAAAGCCTTGAACGACTACAACAGCACTTCTAGTCCTTTGGAACAGGCAAAGAAGAATCTTGCTGATTTTGAGTCTAAGTACGCTACAGAGTTGAATCGTTTAACAGCTGGAAGCCAGGGATACTTTGAATCCCTTGGCTGCTATGATATTCTAAAAGAGATTTTCAATGTGAACAACGCTTTTCCAAGTCGAGGTGAATTGGCTTCTTATACACATATGGGACAGGCTGGAGATGCAACAAGCCTAGAAAATATGCAGGCTAGTATTGCCTATTTAAAAGAGTACGACATGCTTCGTAAACAGAACGGCTTGTCTACACCAAAAGTAAGCATGGTTGCTATGGCTATTGCTCAGGTCAATGCAAACTATGCACAGGCAGAAGGCAATCACTCCGGCGTGTATGGATATTCTGAAAATCTTGCATGGGGATATGGAGAAGCTGGAACAGGTGCAAGTCCATTTAGAGGCTGGTACGACTACGAAAAGAAACAGTATGAGGCTGGAAATCACAAGTTCTCCGAAGTGGGGCACTATTTGAACATCGTGAATCCAGATGATGAAACAACTGGTTTTGCGTTGCAGAAGGTAAATGGTGTCTACGCTCAGGAGTTTGGATACTTTGAAGAGAACGATGTTGTGATGTCTGTAGACGAATTTGAAACATCTTTCAATAACTATTACGATAATTTGAAATCTGTTGATGCTCAGCATAAAGCATTGAAAGACGCTGTAAACAATGCAAGTGGAACTACCACAAAAGATGATACAGCGTTGAAAAATGCAGAAGCATTGTTAAAATCTAAAAAGGATGTTTTAACTGGATTGCAAAATAAACTTACTCAGGTAAACAATGCAAAAGCAGCCTTAGAAGCAAATGCAACAGTGATGAATAATACTGTTACAGAAGCTAAGAATGCTGTTCAAAATGCAGAAAACACAGTCAACCAGAAAAAAGCGAATGTAGCAAATGCTGAACAAGCGTTGTCTGAGGCTAAATCAGGTGTAGAAACTAAAGAAAATGCAAAAGCTGAAGCTGAAAAGAAACTTGCAGATGCAAAAGCCGATGTGAATAGTATTCAAGTTCGAATCGACACATTAAGTGATAATATCGCAAACTGGGATTCAAACAAGGCAAAAGCTTCTAAAGTATTGAAGGTTGCCCAAGGCGATTTAGAAAAAGCTAAAGAAGTAGAAGTCAAAACTAAAGAAGCTCTTGAAAAGGCAAACGTTGATTTTACTAAAGCTGAATCCATTCGTGATGAAGCACAAGTTAAAGCAGATCAAGCTTGTGAAGAACTTGAAAAAGCCACTGCTGATTTCAAAACTAAATCTGAAACAGTTGTTCAAGCACAAAAGGCTGTAGATGACTACAATACAAATGCAGAAACTGTAAAAAAAGCTCAAGCTGAAATGAAGATTATCGGTAATCAAATTGATGAATTAAAAGTTTGTAAAGAATCTACAAATGAAAAGATCGACTCTTTAAAAGCACAAATTGAAGTATTAAACAAATCTTTAACTGAGAAAAAATCAGATGCATTACCATTTGAACAGTTTAAAACTGTATTGAATGATGTAATGAATCAAGGCTCTAGTGTTGATTTAAGCTTTGTAGAAGAAGAAAAGCTTCATACATTATTAGCTCAATTGGCAAATACAGTTGATGAGCGTAATGTTGTACAAAAATCTTTAGAAGAAGCTAAAAACAACTATATTGAAAAATACAACTTGTATTTAGATGCAAAAGAAGCGTTGTTGAAAGCTGAATCGGATTACAATGAAGTGCTTAGTCAATTGAATGCATTCTTATTCGAGCAGAATAAAGAAACTATTCCTGCTAAAAAAGAAGAAGCTAAAACGGATTCTGTGAATACAGGTGTATCTACAAATGTTGAAGCTTCTGTCACAACTGCAGGACTTGCGTTAGCGGGTATTGTTCTTACTGAAACAAAACGTCGTAAGAAGTAATTTAAATCAAAAAGATGTATCTTTATGCCATGTAAAGTTATAAAAGCTTTAAATGGCATTTTTGAATGTTTTAATAAAATGATGGCGAATTGAATATATAATTACTATTTAAGATACAATACAATGAAACTGTAAAAAGCGTATAAAGCTTTGAAGCGAGATTGTAAATGATGCAAGATTATAAAACGGAGATGATTAAGGAAGTAGTAATTCGATGGTTGTTTTGTTTTGGAATATCAATTATTTTTTTAATTGGCAGTTAGCCCACATATAGAAATGGGATTTGCGTTAGGATTTACTTCATTTTTGTATTTTATAACAGAATTTAAATTTTATGCAATTTAAGTCCATTTTTGTTGATTTGCGTTCCAATTGGATTGGCACAAGAGAATTGTGGTTTATCTAGAAACTTACTACTATATTTCTTTGGAATTATGCCCACATTAGAAATTTAATCAGTTTCTGATTGAATCTTTTCTTGTTCAATAAAAATATAGTGACATTAAAAAAGGTATCATGTTATGTGAATTAAAGATGTGTTAGTAGGATTCATAACTCATTATTCAAGAGTGTACAACGTTGGATATGGTAAAAAAAGTATATAGGAGGCAAAATTTATGTTAACTAGAATGGAATTTAGATTTAGTGAAGAAAAATGTAAAAAGTACGGAGTCACGTTGAATGCGTGCTATAAAACCATTGAACAGCTAATGGCAGAAGATGATATTCATCAATATGGATTAGGAGTGTATGTAGCTCCATTGAAAGAAGCATTTGAGCCATTTAGTCTTCTTGCGTGTGATTTGCCTGAAGTTGATTGGTTTGTTAATACAATTGAATCTTGGTATTGGTTCGATAGTAATGAATATAGAAACTATGATGATCCAGATTATGATTGCCTAATTCAATTGGAGATGAAAAAAAGATAGAAATAGACGAAGCAAAGTGAAAAAAAGCTGTTAAAAATGAAGGAGAATCAAAATGATTATCAAAAATACAGAGGCAGGAAGAAAAGTGCAACAGGTAGCAGCAACGATGGCTATATCAGATATGTATTTAAGCAAAGAATTCATTGAAAAGCTTTTAAAAGTAAGTAATGGAGAAATGACAACTGATGATTTAATTCAGGAATTAAATGATAAGTATGCAAAGTAAAAAACAATAAAAAAGAAAGGGACAAAAAATATGAAATGTCGATTAATGAATAAGCATACGCAGGTTGCTTTGGTTGAATATAACGAAGATGTGCAGGCAATTACAAATGTTTATGAAGTGACAAATATAGAATATGCTCCATTATTTTTCTTGAATGCGTATCACAACATGTCTATAAGCAATGTCAAAGCAATGAATCAATGGTTTCAAGGACGTGCTATCCCTTCATCGCGAAAAAATTTAAATCATCTACTTGAAAGATTAAATGTTTCAAGTCCAAGTGATTTATTAAACAAAGAATTTGCGTTATCCTTATCAGATCAATACTGGATTGTTGAAGAACATAGCCGTATACAATGGGAAGATATCAATTTTTTCACTCATGATTTTGATTCTACGGGTTTTTTACAAGCATCCTTAGATGATTCTTCTCACTCATATACTGTACAAAATGATTCAATAAAAACACCAAACAATACAATTGATGGTATGTTGCCAAAAGGGTGGATCATTGAAAATGATAAGCGAATTCTTATTAAGGGAACGTATACACGTTTCGAATAAGAACCATTTAATGAGTGGCTTGCTTCTCAAATATGTAAGCGACTCGGATTTGATTACTGCAATTATATTGTTGATTGGTATACAGTAAAACAAGATAAAGTCATTGTTTCTAAATGCGAAAATTTCATCAATCAAAATGAAGAAATCATCAGTGCTCATGATGTGTTTCAAAGTTCAAAAAAAGAAAATACCATTAATGATTATGAACATTATGTACGCATATTAGAAAATCATGGAATACTAGATGCTAGAAAGAAAATAACTGAAATGTTTGTTGTTGATTATTTAACCATGAATGTAGATCGTCATTTAAAGAATTTTGGAATTATTCGCAATGTTGAGACATTAAAATGGGAAAGAGTTACGCCAATTTTTGACACGGGCCAAAGCATGTGCTGCGATGAACCTGTTCAAAATATGGACTTTACTCATGGCTGCGGAAAGTTCTTTACAGATGCGAATAAAGATTATAATGCGATTTTAAAATCTTTGGATATGGATACAATTCGTGCTATTCCTATTCAAAATTTAAAAGGATTATCTGAAGAATATTATGCGTTCTTAAAAAGTTTTCAAAGTGAAATGGAATATAAAAATAAAGAATGGTCAGATGAAAGAATGAAAAATTTAAAAGATGGATTAAGCAAACGTATTGATTTGCTTAAAAAAGAAAGATAATAAATAATCTTCATAAATAAAATAATCAATATCTTTTAAATTAACATATGATCAAATCAATACTGACTCTAGTTTCCAGTCATGATACTTGCAAAACAAAAGGGTTGGAAGATAGACATATTACAGCTTATATGTATGTTCTAAATGTGGAGAGTGAATATTGTAAAATAGAATAAAGATATATAGGAGACAAAATCTATGTTAACAAGAATGAAATTTAAATTCAGTGAAAAAATGTAAAAAAAGAGTAAATCAAAAAATTATATTAAATCAAATCATACATATGATGAAGAAGAAAGATGAAGGAACTTAGTATGGTAAAAATTATTGTTGATAAAATAGATGGTCATATTGTTTATTTAAGATACTTTGAAGAAATGGACGAAAATAGAATGGAAACTCTTGTATTCGATTTAGATTCATACAAAACAATCGAACATTCTAAAGGAATCGATGTATCTACATTCTATTCTAGACATGCAAAACAGAAAGTTTACACTACATGGGAAGAAACAGGCAAAGTCCCTAAAGTTCTTGTAGCTGCTTGGATGTGAAAAAGAGGTGACTTTATGTTAACAAGAATGGAATTTAAATTCAGTGAAGAAAAATGCAAAAAGTATGGAGTCACGTTGAGTGCGTGCTATAAAACTATTGAGAAGCTAATGGCAGCAGATGGTATTCATCAATATGGATTAGGAGTATATGTAGCACCTATAAAAAAAGCGTTTACTCCTTTTGGGGCGCTTATGTATGATTTACCTCAATGCGAATGGTTTGTAAAAACCATCGAATCATGGTATTGGTTCGATAGCAATGAATGTAGAAACTATGATGAACCACAATATAACTGTTTAATGCAGTCAATGGTGAAAAAATGGATGAAATAAATGAAGCAATGAGAAGAAAAGCTGTTAAAAATGAAGGAACTTATAATGGTAAAGGTATTTGTTGATAAAGTCGATGGAGATATTGTTTTTACACATTATTTGGAAGAAAATGACAAGAACAGGAAATATACACTAGTATTTAATGTCCGAATAGGAGAAATTCTTGAGCATTCAAAAGGATTGGAAGTTTGTACATTCTATTCTAGACATGCAAAACAAGTCATATATTTTACGTGGAAAGAAACTGGAAAAATTCCAAAAGTATTAGAATCTGAATGGATGTAAAAAAAGGTGGCAAATGCTATGTTAACAAGAATGGAATTTAACAAAGAAAATAAAATATAATGAATCTAAGGAGGTATAAATATGATTCAAGACATTAATATACTTTACCATGGAACTGGTGCAACATTTAAAAATCCTGATTTAGATAACAGTCGGGAGGATGTTGATTTTGGAGTTGGCTTCTATACAACTCAAAATAAAGAAATGGCAAAAAAATGGGCATCATCCAAAAGAAAATCTACAATTAATACATATTCATTTAATAGAATTGGTGATTTAAAAATCTATACATTTAAGCTTGATGAAGAATGGCTTGATTTTGTTACAAACAACAGATTAGGAATTGATAGTCAAAAAAAATATGATAAATATGATATTCTAATCGGTCCAACAGCAGAGAACAAGGTATTTGATACAGTTAATGAATATATAAAAGGTACATACACAAAAAAAAGAAGCTATACAATATATTAATGTAGCTGGTTTTGATCAACAAATTGTTTTTAAAACAGAAAAAGCAATTCAATCCTTAAAATTTATAAAAAGAGAACTATTAGAACCTGATGAAAAAGCTTTCATCAAACTGCAAGTAAATAAAGACAGAAAAAGTGCATTAGATAAACTAGATTGTCTCAAAAAAAGAAATTCGAAGAAAAGCTATAAAAATGAAGGAGAATCAAAATGATTATCAAAAATACAGAAGCAGGAAGAATTGTACAACAAGTAGCAGCAACGATGGCTATATCAGATATGTATGTAAGCAAAGAATTTATTGAAAAGCTTTTAAAAGTGAGTAATGGAGAAATGACATCTGAACAGCTTCGAAAAGAAGTTTTAAAAGAATATACGCAAGAATAAATAATCAAAAAAGAAGGGATGTTAAAAGCGTGTTAGAAGTTACATTAGATTTAGTTCCTCTAATAAAGTTATCTGTTAAAGAACAAAAAGAAGATAATATATTAAATACAATGTCATCATCAATACCACAAATAAAGTCATCAACAAAGCAGAAAACTTAGATACTTTTGATGAATTAATAGAAGCAATTATCAATAGATCATCTATGAAAGAAGAACAATAAAGATACTTACTAAGGAGAATATTGTTATGTTAACAAGAATGGAATTTAAATTCAGTGAAGAAAAATGTAAAAAGTACGGAGTCACGTTGAATGCGTGCTATAAAACCATTGAGAAGCTGATGGCAGAATATGATATCCATCAATATGGATTAGGAGTATATGTAGCACCTATAAAAAAAGCGTTTACTCCTTTTAGTTTCCTTGCCTGTGATTTACCTGAGTCTGACTGGTTTGTTAATACAATCGAGTCTTGGTACTGGTTCGATAGTAATGAAGATAGGGATTATAACAATCCAGATTATGATTGTCTTCTTGTGAAAGGGATAAAAAGATGACTGCAACAATAAATAATCACGAAAAAAGGAAGGTTTTAGTTCAATGTCATTAAGTTAAGAGAAATTTAAAATTTATGAATTTTACCTATAAATAAAATGCTTTATATGACATTTTTTTACGTTTAAATTAAGTGATGGCGAATTGACTATATAAATGGATCGTATGATGCAATACAATAAAACTGTAAAAAGCGTATAGAGCTTAGAAGGAGATTGTATATGACAGATGATAAAATGGGAATGATTATGGAAGTGGTAATTCGTTGGTTAATTTGTTTTGGAATTTCAATTGTAATCGAAATGGCAGTAGGTGTAAAATTTGATATGGCATTTGCGCTTGGATGTACATCGTTTCTATATTTCGCATTAAAATTCAGAAGACTTACAATTTTGGGCGTATTTGTACTTGTATGTGTTCCAATTGGTTTAGCACTTGAAAATAGTGGTTTATCTGGAGACGTATTATTATATTTCTTAGGGATTCTTCCTGTATTAGAAATTGGATGGTATTGGATTTCTTATTAATGGTAAAGATTTGATCAGGTTCTGATTGAATCTTTTTTTATTTTTTTGAATGATGGCGAATTGCATGATGAATAAAACACGATTTTGGAAGATGATATACATGACAAGAACGAGAAATGAAGGGTTTTTATCCATCAAGAAAGTAGAGGAAGATAAAATGAATAAAATGACAATTCGAAATAAGGCAATGTTACTTGTAGCGGCTGGTATGGCAATGCAATCTATGGGACTTACTGCATATGCAAAAGAAATCACTGAACCTACAGATTTTACGAGTACTGTAAAACAAAAACAAAGTAAAGAAGATGTATTGGCAGATGCTATTATCCAAGCACAGGATGCAGTGAAATCTAAAAAGGCATTACTACTAGAAGCAAAGGCTGAATTGGATAAAGTTCAACCAAAATATGATGTAACAAAACAAGCATATGAACAAGCTTCTTATACATCCAATCAAATTGAGTCTAGTGTAAATTCTGCTGTGTTGGATGCGATGAAGTCAAATCTACAAGATATTAAAAATAAGAAAAAGGATTTAGATCAAGTAGCTTTGGAAAAGACAAGTGCTGAAAAGGCTAAAAAGGAAGCAGAGGATACATACAACAAGGCGGTTTCTGAATTAGAAAAAGCACAAAAGATATATGATGAAGCGGTACAAAATATGGATGATGTTTCTTTTAAAGAAAACGTAGAAAAGGCAAAACAAGCTATTGATGAAGCAAAAAATGCTGTAATGCAAGCACAAACAGAATTGAATGATGCTAAGACTCAACAAGAAGAATTAAGTAGTAAGGTTTTAGAATGTGAAGCAGCATTGAGTGATGCTCAAAATAAATTACAAGAAGCATTAGATGCGAAAGTAGATGCAGAAAATACATTAACTTCTTTACAACAACAATTGTCTGAAGCAAATGGAAAAGATAATTCTGAACAGATTCAAGGTATTCAAAATGAAATTCAAAATTTAGAATTGGAACTAAATAACTATAACTCTAAGATTGAATCTATGAATAGTGAAATAGCAGCACTTCAATCTTCATTATCAAAGACACAATCGGATTTAGATGTTGCCAAATCAAATGTTGAAGATGCAGTTTCGAATTATGATACAAAAGTGGAAGAACAAAATAAAGCGCAAGCAAAAATGGATGAAATGGAAGGACAGGCAACATTAAAGGATGGTGAAATCGCAAAACTTCAAGAAGCAGTCGAATTGGCTAGAACGAAATTTGAAGAGGCCAAAGCAAAGTTTGATGCAGAATCAAGTCAATTGAATGATAAAAAAGCAGCGGTAGAAGCAGCACAAAAGAAACTAGAATCTTTAAATGATGCATATCAAGATGCTTTGAATCAATGGAATCAAGGTTCTTATGGCTATTTTAAATCGATCCATGCAGAGTATCCTTTATATATGATGGAAGATGAAAATCTTACAAATAAGGATAATTTATATGAATGTAAACTAGGTGTAGACACAGATCCAACAAATTTAGATAACATGATCGCAACGATTGATTATATTAAGCAGTGCAATGCGCTTCGTAAACAAAATGGTTTGAATGAATTAAAGGTGGATTTAAGCTTAGTGGTAATTGCTCAAATTGATGCATCTGGAAATATTGCTCAATTAGAACACAATTCGAAATGGACTCATTTGGGTTTATATAATTGTGGAGAGAATATCGCATATGGATCAAAACATTATAATCCATTTAAAGGATGGTATGATTCTGAATATAAGTTGTATCAAGATGCGATTGCTTCAGGTAAGTATCCAAATCTAGAAAACATGACAAGCATGGAAGTATATAGTACATGGCCTGATTTATGGGAAAAGATTGGACATTACTACAATATTTTGGATGAAAGATATAACTATACAGGTTTTGCGTTAGGACAAACAGTAAAAGTGAATCCTGGTTGTAATGATTACTCTCAAACATTTGGCTTTACTGGATCTGATTATACTATGACAGTGGATGAATATGAAAAATCATTAACATCTTATGTGAATGGGCTTAAAGATGTATTCAAACAACACGAACAGGCTTTAGAAGAATATACAAAGGCCAACGAAGAGTTGTTGAAAGCACAAAAGGAGATGGCTACATATAAAACTGTAGAAGAAGCTCAACAAACATATTTAAAAGCTCTTGATGATTTGAGTAAAGGACAAGCAGAATTTAATACGTTTATGAATGGATATTTAGCTCAACAAAAGGATTTGGAACAGGCTAAAGCGAATGTACAAACAGCATTGGATGCGATTGATTCGGCAAAATCAAAACAAGAAGATATTGAAAATCAAATACATGATTTAAATGGTTCTATTTCAAATAAAATGGATGAGCTAAGTGCAACTAAAGAATTAGCGGCAAAAGCAAAAAAATCAATTTTGGATAAAGAAGCAGAGATTCAAAAATTAAATCAATCAAAACTAGATGTAGACAATATCAAGAAACAAATTTCTAAACAAGAATCTATTGTCAAAGATAAAACGGACGCATGGCAATTGGCATTCAATGAAGTGGATCAAAGACAAGTAGTATTAGATAGTGCAGAGAAGAATTTAAAAGATCAATTGGTTGTGGTTGATGAAAAGAAGGAAGTTTTAAAAGATAAAGAGTTGAATTTAAGTAAAAAAGAAGAGGATTATCAAAACTTATTAAAACTAAATCAAAATGTGAATGATGCATTTGCAAATTTAGAAAATGCTAAGAATGCTGTAGTTAAGGCTGAAACAGTAAAAACAGACTTAGCAGCTAAAGTTAAAACATTAGAGAAATCTTTAGATCAATTGACAATGGAATATACTAAGTTAAATTCAGAAAAGGATAAAGTGGATAGTTTAGTAGCTTGTTACAACAATTTAAAGGAAAAGAAGTTGAATACAGAAGTTTTAACTATTGATGGTTATGAACCTATTTGTACATTATTAAAACAGTATAAAGCAGCATTATTAGATTTGAATGAAAAAGAACAGACTTATCAAGAAGTAAAACATAAATTCGATGTTTTGAATACTACATATCAAAATGCGAAAGCAGATTATGATCAAGCAATCATTCAAGAAACAAATGTGAACAATGATTTAAAAAAGCACTTAGAAGAAAGTAAGAAAGAAGTTGAGAAAAAACAAAATGATACAAAACAATCAAGTTCAGTAAATACAGGTGTAGAAACGGCAATTGCGGGATTTGGTATGACAACAGTATTAGGTGCTGCTGGTGCTGTGGTTGCGACTTGTAAATTGTCTCGCAAAGAAAAACATGCAAAAAAATGAGAAAGCAAACTATGAAAAACAAGTATAAAGATGATGTAGATGAAAATGGGTATCCATTAGATAAAGGGTATTTAGAAGTTGGACTTCCAAGTATGCTTCAGGAGTCGATTGATAAAATGAAGATCACAAATCAGTTGATTAAAGAAGGTAAACAATGTTTAGACTGGGATTGCGACTGGTGTATGTTAAACAGTAATATTAATATCTTTGAAGTTGAAGGTATAATATCGAGTGAACAAGCGTGGTATCTTCGAGAAAAATATTTAGGAATGAGAAAAGAAGATAATATAGGATGATAAACAAAAAAATAGGATTTCTCGAATGTGAGGAATCCTATTTAAATGGGTGATTATCAAAAATTTTTTCTCTTAATTCAGTAATCAGTTTAATAACTTGATCTTTTCTATCTTCGTTAATTTGTACTTTTGTCTTAATATCTTCAGCTATATATGGATCATTTCCTTTCTTTTTAATTTTCTCTTTTAGATTATCAATATTATCATTAGCATTTTTGTTGATATACTGAATATTACCAAGTTCGGATGTGGCATATTCTTTTGGAAAAGCATATTTAAATGTAGGATAATCTTGATCTGGATCTTCTAAATACCACTCGGATAGTTTTAGAAAGAAAACATGGATAACTGTTTCAGTGGTTTCAAATAATTTCGCAATATCATCGCCATTTAAATCCTGCATAGACTTAGATCGAATGGTTTTAAAATTTAAAACGTTATCTTTATCTTTTGAAAACTCAACTAAAGAGTCATAAATGTTAATGATTTCAGTCGCACCACTTCCTTTATTTGTTCGAGTATATTTTTTATATTCTTCAAATAATTCTTCATATGTATCAGGAGTAAAGTTGTTTCCAGGACTATTATTGTAATAGCGAATGTCTTTAAATGTTGGATCTTTCACAATCTTTTGAAAACTTATACTTTCCATAATGGCATAGGAATAATTAAAAAAGCTATTTAACATCCACAGTAAATCTTTAGTATCTGATTTAGACATCTTAGGCTTTTCTTCAAAGTTCTTAGTCTTTTTAGGATCAAAGTACTTATTTTTCCTTAGAATATTATATACTCTTCGAGTATAAGACTCACCACCTTTTAATGTAACTTTCTGTAAATATTGTTTAAAATCATTTGTAGTCTTTTGATACTTGGATTTATGATCTGTTGCTGCTTCACGCTCTTCTTTACAAGTCTTACCAGATTTTAAAGTTAGTGCTGAATCACAGAACTTTCGGTTAGGCGAAGTTTTAAGAAAAAACATGTGACAATGAGAACATTGATCGATAGGATGCTTTGAAAATAGAAGATAAGACTCGATTGCCGGTTTAAATAAATCAATAATGTTATGTATTTTTAAGTTATAGTATAAAATATTTTTTCTTTTGAATATTTGATTGTTAATAGACTGAGATAAAAAACTACCAATTTCAGTAAAATTATCAGCTATATATACATAATTATCAGGTAGAATTATTGTTTGACAATTTTTGATTGATCTTTCTATAATGTTTGCTATTCCTATATTTGCTTTTCCTATTCTAGACAGGTATGGGTCTATAGAAGCGATTCTATTGGCTAATAGAATGAAGAATTGTTGAATTACTAAAAATTCTAAAGGCATATCTGCGCTATAAATTGTATCCATTTGATTTATATGTTCTTTAAGAATTTTTTTATGTATATTTTTTTTAAATCCATCTTCAACTCGAGCATCATGCAATATGTCATCTAATGTTTTGCATAGAGTTTTTATATCATTGTTCCAAAACCATGAAGAATTACAATCTTTATTTTTTATTTTATAAGTGACTGAACTTTCATATTTTTCGAATGAATAGTCTGCAGAATTAAATAAATCTTTATAATTTGATACTTCTATATGTAATGATTGATATAAGTGTAATATACCATAAATCGTAAATAATAAATGAATGGATTCCTCCAAGTTCATATTATCAGTAATGTCATCAATATATAGGGATGATTCAAATATACATTGCAGAATAATTAAATATCTTAATAGAGTTTCATAATACTTGTCTTTTGTTGTTGGGACAATAGTCTTAATTATCACCATAAAGGAGGTGAGAACCCCAAAATATCGATGTTCATTTCTGAAATTTTCTAATTCATAATAGTCATGTTCAAATATATCATTTAACTTTTTAGATTTAAACAAAGAACTATAATTAGAAGAGCTAATAATACATTAGAAAATTAATACACCAATGTTGATAAAAAACACCAATCGAAGCA
>ERZ1673741.1277-NODE-1277-length-21454-cov-13.793121_pt1 | contig 21454 bp, 18 predicted proteins | sample MGYA00580209_ERZ1673741 | MGnify/ENA primary metagenome ERZ1673741 (study PRJEB41218, sample SAMN15661754) | gut metagenome | host: Homo sapiens | place: Canada: London | collected 2015-08-20/2019-03-30 | study: EMG produced TPA metagenomics assembly of... | reverse complement strand
ATGTGCGCCCCCTGGATCTCGGCTTCCGTCCTCCATCCTCCGGGCAGATCTACTCATTTTGCTTCGATTACGGTTTCCCGCGGCTAGTGCCGCCTCTATCGAAGAGACACGCATCCTCTACTTGCAATGTTTGAATTCAGCCCTTCGGCGATTTCTCGCCTACTACGGCCTCGGCTGACCTCCCTGTCAGCATCCCTCCGCCTTGCGGCGTCGGTAGCCATAAGCACTGTCAGGGATCTCCCCGGGTATCACACATGCGCTTCCAGCCCTATCCGTCGGATCTACGTCTCGACCATGTCCGTAGAAGTATGGGGTTAGCAACTTCGTGCTCGCTCTCCCGATCGAGACGCCTCGCATCCGCTTCCTGTTCGTCGGACGGCTATTTGCTATCGGCTTCCTTCATCAGTTTGTTGCCTCCCTGACTCTGCCGAGTCGCTAGACCTTCCCCTTCTCGGGCGGTCAGTGGACTTTCACCACATAAACACACGTGCGCTGACGGGCACACCAAAAAAAGCCCGCGGTGTCTTCAGACATCGCGGGCTGGAACAACATTCGGACGCGGCATGCTTGCATTAGCATGACGGCCGACACAAAGCTTTCGGCGGTCATTCCAATACAGCCCCTCGGAAGCGTCCGATGTCGACGCACGCCTTGCCGGCTCGGAGTGAGCCGGAAGGAGGAATTGATCCGATATTCATTCTAGGGACTTTTGAGTAGATTGCTCATCAGGAAAATCCCTTGAGTAGATGGAGCATTTGGTTTTCAGGGAGTGCCGATGATCCTCATGATCCGGGAAAACCCTGTTGGGTGAGCTTTTGTCTCATAAAGTCGCTTCAGACAAGGAAAGCGTTTTTGCGAGCTTTCGTACTGAATCGAAGGGAGTAGGCGCAGGTGCCGGCGCTCTGTTATAGTTTTCACCCTAGCTCATGAGAACCACAATCTATAGTCTGTCTATTTTTTGGACATACTATAGGTTGTAGTTCTTATATTCTCGTGATTTATCTGGAAAAGAAGTATGTCTAGCGCCCTCCCTCAGCATCTCCTCAAGCGCGACGGGTCCGTCAGGGATTTCGATGCGGAAAAAATCGTGTTGGCAGTGGCTAAGGCCGGGCGTGCGACCAACGAATTCGATGAGAAGGAAGCACGGCGCGTGGTTGAGGAGCATGTGCTTCCCCGTCTTTCCCGGCATGATGCGTCCCGCACCCCCAATATCGAGTGGGTGCAGGATGCCGTCGAGCATGCGCTCTTTGAAACCGGGCACTTCCCGACGCTGCGCGCCTACATCGTTTATCGCGAATCCCGCGCCAAGGCGCGCGACGCCAAAAAGAGCTGGGTCAATGTGGAGAGCTCCATCAACGAGTATCTCGATCAGCTCGACTGGCGCGTCAACGCCAATGCCAACCAGGGCTATTCGCTGGGCGGTCTCATTCTGAATGTTTCCGGGAAGGTGGTTGCCAACTACTGGCTCAACTACATCTATCCGCCGGAAGTGGGCCGCGCGCACCGCGAGGCGGACGTGCACGTTCACGACCTCGACATGCTTTCGGGCTACTGCGCCGGCTGGTCGCTGAGAACGCTCCTTCAGGAGGGCCTCAACGGCGTTGCGGGAAAGGTTGAGGCGAATGCCCCGAAGCACCTTTCCTCCGCAACCGGACAGATTGTCAACTTCCTCGGCACAATGCAGAACGAATGGGCTGGCGCTCAGGCGTTTTCCTCCTTCGACACCTACCTTGCGCCTTACATCCGCAAGGACAACCTCCCTTATGAGCAGGTTCTGCAGTGCATTCAGGAACTCATCTACAACCTCAACGTCCCCTCGCGCTGGGGCACTCAGACGCCCTTCACGAATCTCACCTTTGACTGGACGTGCCCTGAGGATCTGAAGAGGGAGCACCCCCTCATCGGCGGCGAAACCATGCCCTTCACCTACGGCGAACTCCAGGATGAGATGGACATGATCAACCGCGCCTACATCGAGGTGATGCTGAAGGGTGACGCCAAGGGCCGCGTCTTCACGTTCCCGATTCCGACCTACAACATCACGCCAGAATTCGACTGGAATAGCCCCAATGCGCTACGGCTCTTCGACATGACGGCGCGCTACGGGCTTCCGTACTTCCAGAATTTCATCAATTCGGAACTGAAGCCCAACATGATCCGCTCGATGTGCTGCCGCCTGCAGCTCGATCTGAGAGAACTTCTCAAGCGCGGCAACGGCCTCTTCGGGTCTGCCGAGCAGACGGGTTCGCTCGGCGTCGTGACGATCAACTGCGCGCGTCTCGGCTTCCTCTTCAAGGGCGATAAGACGCACCTTTACGAACGCCTCGACTATCTTCTCGATCTTGCGAAGACGAGCCTTGAAATCAAGCGCAAGGTCATCCAACGCCACATCGATCAGGGGCTCTTCCCCTATACGAAGCGCTATCTCGGGACGTTGCGCAATCACTTCTCGACGATCGGCGTGAACGGCATCAACGAGATGATCCGTAACTTCACGAACGATTCGGACGACATCACGACGGATGCGGGGCATGCCTTTGCGCTCGAATTCCTCGATCACGTCCGCGCCCGCCTCGTCGAATTCCAGGAAGAGACGGACCACATGTACAACCTCGAGGCGACGCCTGCGGAAGGGACGACCTACCGCTTTGCGAAGGAAGACAGAAAGCGCTTCCCCGGGATCCTTCAGGCGGGTACTCCCGAGCATCCCTACTACACCAACAGTTCCCAGCTTCCCGTCAACTTCACCGACGATCCCTTTGAGGCGCTCGAGCGTCAGGATGATCTTCAGAGAAAGTACACGGGCGGCACGGTGCTTCACCTCTACATGAATGAGTCGGTGAGTTCGGCTGAAGCCTGCCGCGACCTCGTGCGCCGCACGCTCACGAATTTCCGTCTTCCCTACATCACGATCACGCCCACGTTCTCGATTTGTCCGAAGCACGGCTACCTCTCGGGACGCCACGACTTCTGCCCGAAGTGCGACGCGGAGCTGATTGCGAAGAAGCGCCGCGCGCTTGCCGGAAAAACGGAATCTTCGGCAGAGGCAAAAGCTGCCCACTGAGCGGGCTCTAAGCACTTGAAAACTATATGTAGTAGGTCTTTAGAGAAAGAAATACTCTGTATAGCGTTAATAGTTAATTTTTAATTCGCATCCCCGGGGCGGCCTGTTATCATGACGGGCACCCGCCTGGGATGAAGCGGAGGAACCTGAACTGCAGTCCTTCACGGCTGCAGCCGAAGGCGGAAAGCTTCATCCCGACCGACTGGAGAAGAAACATGACTCAGCAGAACGAACAGATCGAACTCAAGGATTCCGAGCGCCAGAAGTGCGAGGTCTGGACCCGCGTGATGGGCTACCACCGTCCGGTTCAGAGCTTCAATATCGGCAAAAAGGGGGAATTTGAGGAACGCGTCTGCTTTACGGAAAAAAGCGCCCAGGGACACGGTGAAATTCACCGTACCTGCTGCAATCGCTGATTTCTTCTGAAGATGATGGAATCCGGCGCCTCAGGCGCCTCCGGTACCTCCCGGGTGATTCGTCTCGAGGAGGCGGGCAGCCGGGAGCCGGAAGAAAAAGTCCCGGCAGCGCTCCTGCGCGTTGCCGGGATTACGCCTTTTACGACGATCGATTTTCCGGGAAAGCTCTCCGCGGTCGCCTTTCTCCAGGGCTGTCCCTGGCGGTGCGTCTACTGCCAGAATCCCTGGATGCAGCCTGCCGAATTTTCTCCGGAGCTCGAACACGACTCCTGGGAGAGGCTCGAGTCGCTCCTCATGCGCCGCAAAGGGCTCCTTGACGGCGTGGTTTTTTCGGGCGGTGAACCGACGGTTGACCCGGCGCTTCCCGATGCCGTGCGCAGGGTAAAGGACATGGGTTTTGCCGTGGGACTTCATACCGGCGGCATCATTCCAAAGCGCCTTGAAGAGATTCTTCCTCTGATTGACTGGGTGGGACTCGACGTGAAGGCCCCTCCGATGGATGCGGAACTCTATGACCGGGTGACGGGAAGGACTCATTCGGCCTCGCATTTCCTTGAATCCTTCCGGCTCATTCAGACCTCCGGCGTGAAGTTTGAATGCCGCACGACGGCGCATCCGGACTATCTGCCCGAAGAAAAGCTCCTTGAGCTCGCTCGCTGGCTTCTGCAGGAAGGCGTCGATACGTTTGCGCTCCAGATCTACCGTCGCCCCATGGGAGCTCTTTTTTCACCGTTCCCCGCCGTGGGTTCGGACTATCCGTCTGAAGAGGCGAGAGCGCTCCTGAAAGGCTATTTTCCGCACTTCATTGAGCGCCGCAACGACCGGTGACGAGGCGCTTTTAATCGCCGCCATGAAAAAAGCAGCCCCGAAAGGCTGCTTTTTTTCATGGTTGCTGGGGTCGAGCGATTTATTTATCGCTGTTGAGCAGTTCCTTGAAGGACGTGCCCGGGATGAACTTCGGCTTCTTGGTTGCCGGAATGTGGATCAGTTCACCCGTGGAGGGGTTGCGGCCAGTACGCGCAGCGCAGTCGGCGCACTTGAAGGTGCCGAAGCCGATGAGCGTAACAGTCTCGCCATCGCGGACAGCCGAGATGATTTCCTCGAGCGCGCTCACGATGATGCGGTCCACTTCGGCCTTCGAGGCGGTATTGCGAGCAGCAACGCGATCTACGAGTTCGAGACGGTTCATGTTGAATAATCCTTGAGAGAGAGTTCCTGGATATGAATTCAGTCCGCACGGAGCAAGAAAATCCGGCGGATTGCTGGGTCGGTCCGGGTGTAGGTCAGAAAAAGCTCTCCCCCTGAGACGTTTTCCTGAGCCGCTGTTCCCATGGCCGTAGAGAGACTGTAACACTATCTTCCTTGGGGGCGCGCAAAAAAAATGTCAGCGTCTCTCCCAAGGCTACAGGGATGAATGAATGCGCTGGCAGTCAGGAAAGGATGTCCCTGCATGGCGTACACGGGTATTTCCGTGACCATTAATAGGTATTAACGTATGCATTTTATAGGTTTGAGCTCCGCAAAACTTTGAGCATTCGCAAGAATCAAATAATTTTTACGAAAGAAATGCAAAATTTTCAATTGGATGGGATGAGATCGTGAGACAATATGCCTGTCGCGAATTTCGCGGCAGTTGTCTCAGGCGATTGAGACAACCTCCTTTGGTGGTATTTCTGGAGTCATTGCTTCGAAGAGACTGCCCTCAAGGACTTCGGACGCCTGTGCGTCCGGACGACCGGAGGCACAGATCTTTGACAATGACTCTTTTTTTGCGCGTTGGAAAAGCGCCTCACCGATCGCTTCGCGGGATGAGGATCTCGAGCATTGCTTTTGGGGACGAATCCCTGAGGAACTTCTCGCTCTCGGCGCGCTCGGTCTGAGAGATCTGATTCTCAATAATGCGGGCGGTGGCATCAGCGCCGGAATCGCCCCTGGCGGCCGCCCAGCGGAAAAGGGTCCAGGCGCGCGGGAGCGATAAGGGAAGGCCGTTTCCCGTCATAAGGAAGCCTGCGAGCATGGAAGCTGCCTTGGTTGACCCGCCTTCGGCCGCACGGCAGAGCCAGCGGACGGCCTCGCGCTGATCGACTGCGCCGCCTGCGCCCGACCAGCTCGCAATGCCGATCCGGAGCTGCGCCTCCACAATGCCGGAGAAGGCTGCCTCGCGCATCCAGCGGCGGGCGCCGGGAATGTCGCGAAGGGAAATGTCGCCGCGCCTGAGGAGCTCGGCGAGCTCGAACTGCGCTGCAGGGATCCCGGCTCTGGCCGCCTGCTCGAGCCATTTCTGCGCTTCCCTTTCGTTCCGCAGGGTGCCCAGACCGTCGCGGTACATGCGCCCGGCGCTGAGGGCGCTCGCGTTGTCCCCCTGAGCGGCCGCGAGCCGCAGCCAGTAGAGCGCTTTTCCTTCGTCTTTTGCAGTGCCGATGCCGAGCGCAAGGGCTTTGGCGAGATCCGTCTGGGCGGCGGCGCTACCGAGATAAGCAGCTTCCTCGAGAAGCCTGACGCCTTCGGCGGGATTCTTCTTCATTCCCTGGCCTCTGAGATGAAGGAGCGCGAGGAGATGAAGGCCAGCGGGTGAACGCTGGGCGGCGGATTTCCGCAGAAGAATCAGTGCGCGGCGGTTGTTGCGCGCATTCGGAGATTCGGTGAGAAGCCTGCGCGCGAGTTCAGCCTGGGCTTCCGGGGCGCCCTGATGTGCGGCTTCTTCGATCCTCGAGAGCTGAGCGATCGCCTCTTCCCCGCTCAGAGAGCGGGGTCGCGCCACTCCGCCCAGAAGGTCGAGCACGGGCTCGGTGAAGGCGGCGGGACGGGGAATTTCAAATAAGGGGTCCGGGTGTTTCGGCATCAGTGCTGCGCGGCCGTTCCGGATTCCTGCTTTTGCTTCGGAAGCGGTTCAACAATGGGAGCTTCGCCTTCCTTCGGAACGCGGATGATGACGCCGTTCTGTTCTTCCTTCGGCGTTTCCGTGAGGGCAGACAGGGGTTCAATGCCGGTGAGCACGAGGCCGAGCGTGATCGTGACGGTGATGAGTCCGTAGGCGAGCCAGCCGGCGGCGCCCAGAATGATGGCGCGGCCCATCGGGAGCGAATCGTAGTTTTTGCCGATCGTGCGAGATATGACGACGAGCTGCTGCCAGCCGCTCGTCAGCATCCAGGCGCCCCAGAGCACGACGAGGAAGTAGGGGCCGAGCCAGTCCATGACGGGCTCATTGCGAAAGAGCGTCTGCACGACGAGGTACATGACGATGAGCCAGAGCGAGGAGCGGATCCACATGCGGCTTGCCCGGGCATTGTCGGGCTCGCCCAGAGCCATCCAGTTCTTCGCCTGAAGCGCGGCGCCGAAAATAGGGGTGAATAAGAGCGCGGCGGCGCAGACGAGCTTGGGGTTGTAGAGCTGAGGACGCTGAGACATGCTTGGATGCTACGTGATTCGTGAATGGGTTTCAGAAGAAGGCACTGAGTATATTCGCGCTGGGGCCGCCCGGATTCTTCGTACGCCTCGGAATTGAGTTAACCTTAATGAATAGATTTCGCATTCAACATATTGAAATTAAAACTTATGAAGCGAATCGCTGTTTCATCCATCTGCGCTCTGACATTTTTAATGATGCTTTCCGGCTGCGCCTCGGATTTTCAGAGGGAATCCGTACTGGATGCGCGCGCGGAGGATCCTCAGGGGCTCATTTCGGGCATTCCCGCTCAGGGCGAGAAAGTGTGTCTTGCCGCGGGGAGCTTTCATTCCACTGAACTCGACATCTCCGTTCACCGGGCGCTGCGCGACCGCGGCTATATTGTTACTTTCCTGAAGGGCTACGAAGAGCCCAATCCCCGCCGCTGCCGCTTCTTTGTCGCCATTTCGGGGTCTGAAATGTCCACGCCGGGCGACCTGCCCGCATCCATCACGCTCGACTACCGCGATCTCTTTACCGGCGAAACCCAGCGCTCCGTCTGGCGCCGGGATCCGGGGACGACGGCTTCGGGCTGGCGGCGTGCGTCTCAGAAGGCCTCTCCCAATGCGCTTCTCGCGGGGGCCTGGGGCGACCTTGACCTCATCACGCGGAATTTGGTGGATCAGCTTTTTCCGGAACAGCATTGAAAGACAGAAAAGGCGTTGTACCTGACTTTTGCAAAAGCCCCTTCAGGGGTAGCATTTCAGAATAGAAGCCTCGTGCGTTTACCGCCCGAGCTACGCTTCATTCTTTAAGCCTGCCATCCCGTCCTCCGCCCCCTTTCTCCACAAAGCAGCTTTTCGGAACAACACGGCGAAAAATAAATTGACAGAGGCCGCTCATGACCCAAGAGAATCAGATAATTCCCGGGAACGAAGCCGGGGGCGAAGCCGCACAGAATGCAAAATCCGCTTCGGTCCAGGATGAGGCCGAGGAGCTGCGCCGCGCCGAAAATGAAGCCCAAGGGGGGTACGACGAGCCTCATGAAATCGATTTCGCGAAGAAGTCCGGAGTCAAAAAGGACGTGAAAGCGGAGGAAGCGCCTGCCGAGCCGAACGATGCCGACGACGATGCGCTCGAACGCGTAGCTGAGGAGGAGCTCCAGAAGGACATCCTGCAGAACTGGAAGATGACGCTCACGATTCTGACGGCGGCATCCGTTCTGATGTCTCTTTCCTATACGATGCTGATTCCCTTCCTGCCGATGTATCTCCTTGAAGAGCTCAAGGTTGTGCAGAAAGACGTGAATCTCTGGTCGGGCCTCGTCTTTTCCGTCTCCTTTCTGATTTCAGGCATCATGGCGCCCATCTGGGGCGCCATGGCGGACAAGAAGTCGAAGAAGCTCATGGCGGTGCGCGCCGCGGTTCTTCTCGCGGTGAGCTACGGTCTTGGCGGCATCGTTCAGAACGAGTGGCAGCTCCTTGCCGTACGCGCCTTCCAGGGTTTTGCGGCCGGACTCTGGCCCGCCTGCCTCGCGATTATTTCGTCCTCTGTGCCTAAGGACAAGCTCGGCTTTTCGCTCGGCACCATGCAGTCCGGCATGACGGCGGGCGGCGTTCTCGGGCCGCTTCTTGGCGGCCTCCTTGCTGAAGCCTTCGGCATGCGGGCAACCTTCTTCCTCGGCGCCGCGGCGCTCTTCATCATCTCGCTCATGATCATCTTCAAGGTGCGCGAACCGAAGAAGAAGAAGGTCGTGAAGAGCGGAGCCCCGCGCCCGAAGACGAATCTTCTTAAGGTGCCCGTGGTGCAGCGTATGCTGATCACGGCGGGCGTCGTTCAGATGACGATTCTCCTCCTGCAGCCGATTCTGCCGCTTTATGTCGGAGAACTGCAGGGGAGCATGGACCGGCTCGTGCTGGTTTCCGGCATTCTCTTCTCGGTGGTGGGGCTCTCGGGCGTCATCGCTTCGCCCCTCTGGGGCATTGCCGGACAGAAATGGGGCTACCGGCCGGTGCTCTACCTTGCGCTCCTCGGTTCCGCCGTCTTCGGCATGGTTCAGGCCATTCCCGACACGATTGTTCCCTTCGGTGCTTGGCGCTTTGTGGGCGGGCTTGCGTTTGCGGGCATCTTCCCGGCGATCAACGCCGTTCTCACGCATTCGACGGGTCCGGAAGACCGCGGCCGCATTTTCGGCCTCTCCTACGCCGCGCAGCAGGTGGGGAGCGTCATCGGCCCGATCGCGGGCGGCATGTTCGCCATGTGGTTCAGCATCAAGTTCGTCGTCTTCCTCGCGGGCTTCATCCTGCTTCCGATGGTGGTCTGGCTCTACCTCAAGCGCCCGTATGTTGAGCCCAACATGAGCGGCGTGAGCACCCGGCTTTGAGTGCATGCGGGAGGCATACCGCGCGCGGAATAAATATTTCGACCTAATTGATCCGCCCCATATGCTTCCCTAAAATGTTGGGTTACATATTTATTACATTCCGGAAATGAGCTCGTCAGCACGTCTGCCTACTCCTAGAAGAAGGCCTTCCCGCGGGGAAGGCCGTGCCGGGCAGGGCATGCAGAAGCGGGCATAAAGGCAAATCGTGGACATATTTCTTTATACCGTCCTGGCCCTGATCGCAGTCCTTGCCATCTGCGACCTCTTCGTCGGCGTTTCTAACGATGCCGTTAATTTTCTGAATTCCGCCGTCGGCTCCCGCACCGCACCCTTCTGGGTGATCCTCACGGTCGCAAGCGCCGGCGTGCTGCTCGGCGCGACCTTCAGCTCCGGGATGATGGAGATCGCAAAGACCGGCGTATTCGTGCCGGAGATGCTCACCTTCAAGGAAGTGATGGTGATCTTCTGCGCAGTCATCGTGACCGATGTGCTGCTCCTCAACACCTTCAATTCCCTGGGGCTTCCCACTTCCACCACGGTTTCGATCGTCTTCGAGCTCCTGGGCGGCACGCTTGCCGTCGCCTGCGCAAAGATCTGGATGAGCGGAGCGCCTTTCTCCGAGCTCGGGAGCTACGTCAATTCCGGCAAGGCCCTCGCCATGATCATGGGCATTCTCGTTTCCGTGATCATCGCCTTCGTGGCGGGCCTCGTCATCCAGTACATCCTGCGCCTCATCTTCACGTTCCAGTACGAGCGCATGTACCGCTGGGCGGGCGGCATCTTCGGCGCAGTGTCGCTCACGGCCATTCTCTACTTCCTCGTCATGAAGGGCGCGCGCGGCGCGAGCTTCATGCAGCCCGAGTGGATTCTCTGGATGGATGAAAACACCGAGGAAATCCTCATCGGAGTCTTAGCCTTCTGGTTCGTCGTTTTCCAGAGCGCGATCATTTTCCTTCGCGCCAACATCTTCCCCTTCATCATTCTTTCGGGCACCTTTGCGCTCGCCTTCGCCTTTGCCGGCAACGACCTCGTCAACTTCGTGGGCGTCCCGGTGGCGGCGCTCGACAGCTTCCATCTCTTTACAGCCCAGCCGGGTGCTGATCCTGAAGTGATGACGATGGGGGGCCTGAGAACCATCACGCATACGCCAACGCTCATTCTTGCGGGTTCCGGCGTTGTGATGTGCCTCACGCTCTGGTTCTCCAAAAAAGCGCACCGCGTCATCCGCACGGCCGTCAATTTGTCCTCCGCCACCCGCGGCGGCAAGGAACAGTTCGGCTCCTCGCTCCCGGCGCGCGTCATGGTTCGAAGCGCCCTCAGGATGAACGACGTCTTTCATCAGATCATCCCGAAGTCCGTCTTTGCGGCGCTCGACACGCGCTTTGTAAAGCCGCGTCCGAAGCCCGGTCAGATCGAGCTTCCCTTCGACGAGCTGCGCGCGAGCGTGAATCTGGTGCTTGCGGCGGCGCTGATTGCTTCGGCAACGAGCATGAAGCTCCCGCTCTCGACCACCTACGTCACCTTCATGGTCGCCATGGGGTCGTCGCTTTCCGACCGCGCGTGGGACCGCGAGAGCGCCGTCTACCGAATTTCGGGCGTTCTCACGGTGATTACGGGCTGGTTCCTCACGGCCTTTAGCGCGGCAACCGCCTGCGGCTTCGTGGCGTCCCTCATGGCCTTCTGGGGCGAACCCGTCATCCTGATCGGCATGATCTTTGCGCTCTGCGTGATCGCCCGCACGAACTTCTTCACGAAGGAAGCGCCGGAAGAAACCGAAGAAACGGCGCGTCAGGTCGACAAGGGCGACCAGAGCTCGATCTGCGAGCTTCTCACGACGAACGTCAATCATTATCTTGACCGCACACTCACGGTCTTTTCCGACGGCCTCGTCGCCTTCCTGCGCGAGGACGACGCCAGCCTCGCCAAACTGAAGGCCGAGTCAATTTCCCTTATGGATGAAATCTCCGAGCGTCGCGGCATCTACTACAGCATGGCGCTTCAGGGGGGCGGCAGAAAGCGCGACCGCGATGCGCGCAATTTCTACTACCGCGCCTTCACCAACATGAAGGAAGTGAGCCATTCGCTGCGCGATCAGCTGGGCGTCGCCGAAAACTACGTTGCCAACAGCCATTCGCCCTTCCACGGCAAGATGCGCGAGAACACGATTCTTCTTGCCAAGGAAATGCAGCAGGTGCGCGACAACTTCAGTCCCCAGGCCTGCACGCGCGTGCTCGAGCACCTCGATCTCGCCCAGCAGAGCTTCCTCGTGCAGATCGGCGACGAGCATATTTCGCTCCGAAAGAGCGAGCTCTACCTTGGATTCCTCCTCTTTGCACGTGAAGTTCTCAACCGCTTCATGATGGTGAAACTTCTGCAGACGGAACTTGAGGCTGAAACAGCCAAGACTGCTCTGGAAAATGCCGAAAAGAAGACCTCCTTCAACGAGGCCCTCGTCGAGGGCGCGGTTTTGCAGAACACCGCTTCGGATAAGCAAACCGCCTGATTCGGGGGAATTCCCCTCAAAATAGAATCGATCGGGTCGAAGGGCTTTGAGGAGCCTTTCGGCCCTTCTTTTTTTCGTCTCCAGAGGATATTAGCGCCATGAAGCCCTTGATCGGCGTAACGCCGGACCTGAAGCCCGAATCCGTCGTGGGCGTTCGCAATCAGTATCTGCAGTCGGTGACGCGCGCGGGAGGCATTCCGGTGCTTCTTCCGATCAGCATCGATGAAGCGGACATGAGGGAGGTCTTCAGCCGGCTTGACGGCCTCCTTATTACGGGCGGCGCCGATATTGATCCCGCGCTCTACGGCGAGGAAGAATCTCCCGCCTGCGGGGAACTCGAACCTGAGCGCGACCGCCTCGAAATGGTCCTCGGGACGCTTGCCGTGGAGCACAACCTCCCGACCCTCGGCATCTGCCGCGGCTGCCAGGTGCTCAACGTCGTTTACGGCGGCACGCTTATTCAGGATATTCCGACGGAGCTCGGAGTCCCCATGGACGTTCACCGTCAGCCCGAGGACTATGCGGTCGTGACGCACGGCGTCACGGTCGAGCCCGGAACGCTTCTCGAATCGATCGTGGGTGCGGGCGAAATCCGCGTCAACAGCCGCCACCATCAGGCGGTGAAGAAGCTTGGGAAGGGGCTCGTCCTCAACGGCCGATCGACGAAGGACGGCATCATTGAATCCTTCAACGATCCGACGAAGCGCTTCATGCTTGCGGTGCAGTGGCATCCGGAAATGCTCTCGCACGAGCGTCCCGAAGCGCTCAAACTCTTTAAGGCTCTCGTATCGGCGGCCGCCAGGAACTGACCGGAGCTTGATACCCTTCGCATCGACTCCGCATGAAAAAGAGGCGCGTTCCCGATTGGAAAGGCGCCTCTTCTTTCAGGCTTCAGAGCATTCTCAGATCGCAAAGGGATCGTCTGAAGGGTCGGCAATGCGGCGGTACTCCGTGAAGCCCGCAATCCTCTGGGCTTCCTCTTCGCCGTAGCGGTCGGCAATGAAGCCGAGCGCCAGGTCCATGCCGGCCGAAATGCCTGACGACGTATAGAAGCGCCCGTCGACCACCCAGCGCGCTTTTTTTCTGCCTGTTGACCTGAGGAACCGTCTTCATCACCATCGGAAGCGCCTTCTTCTTGCTCGTCGCTTTTTTTCCGTTCAGAAGCCCGGTTTTCGCGACGAGAAGCGACCCCGTGCAGACGGTGAGCACGCAGTCCGCTTGCTGGGCTACGGCTTGCAAGCATTTCAAAGAAGCGCGGATCCTTCGGCAGAAAGGCAGGTGCCGCGCCGGGAACGAGAAGGAGCGGCGAGGCGTTTTCGATCGTGAATTATTCCGTCATTACCGGAAGGGCCCGGGCGCTCTTCACGACGCCACCTTCGAGGGAAACGAAGCGCATGGAAAAGTCCCTGAGGTTCCCGAACATTTCGACCGGGCCCATGGCGTCGATGGTTTCAAAGCCCGGGAAAAGGAGCACGGAGAGCTCTGCTTTCGGGGACTTCTCTGCGCCGGCCTTCGCCAGGAATGCCTGAGCAGGAGAGGCAATGGCGCCGAGCGGCATGACGGCGGCAAGCGCGCAGATCTCGCGGCGCGTGATGAGAGACATGAATGACTTCCTTCAAAAAAAGTTCGCTCCGGTATGTTGCTCGATGCCGGTCTGACGATGTTTTTTTCCTCGTTTTCGCGAAAGCTTTTCTAGGCAAAACCTACTATTTGCCAAGATGAATTATCAGAGAAGCGCGAGAAAAGACGGGCTTGAAAACGGGTTCTACCTAGAATCAGGCTTACGGATAAAGGCAGGAAAAGCGCGCGTCTGACGCGTAGCCTTTGTCTGCAGGAGATACTCATGCTTTACAACTTCATGTCCGCCTTCGTGGCCTGCCTTGTGGTGGTGCTCCTCGGCGAATGGCTCTCCAAGCTCACCAAGGGCTGGATTCCCTCAGTCTTCATTTCTGCAGTCATTCTTCTTCTCTGCTTCTGGACCTTCCTCCCGAAGACGGTGGTGGCGGACGCCAAGATCCTGCAGCTCGGCTCGACCGTTGCAATCTTCCTTCTGATTGCTCATATGGGCACGCTCTTTTCCCTTAAGCGCCTTCTTGAGCAGTGGAAGACCGTAATCATCTGCCTCGCGGGCCTCTTTGGCATGTGCTCGCTTGCCTGGTTCGTCTGCCCGCTCCTCATGGACAAGACCCTCGTCATTACGGGCCTTCCCCCGCTCTCGGGCGGCATCGTTGCGACGACCATGATGCAGAAGGCTGCGCAGGAGGCCGGTCTCCCCGTGGCGGCTGTCTTTGCGATTTCAATGTACTGCATTCAGGGTTTTGCCGGTTATCCGCTTACCGCGATCTGCCTGAAGCGCGAAGCGCAGAAGCTCCTGAAGGAAGCCCGCGAAGGTCATCCTGAGGGCGGCGCTGTTCTCGACAGCCGCCGCGTGATGGCTGCCGCCATGGCTCTTCCGGAAAATGAAAAGCGCGGCATTCTTGCCGTCCCGGAAGCCTGGAATACGCCTTTCTTCGTGCTTCTGAAGCTCGCCCTCGTTGGCTGGCTTGCGGTTGTGATCGGCATTCTCACGGGCGTGAGCGGCGCGATCTGGGCGCTCGTTCTCGGCGTCCTCTTCTGCCGCCTCGGGTTCCTCGAGCCTGACGTGCTGAGCAAGACCGGTTCGAAGGACCTCCTCTTCTTCGCTCTGATCATGTTCGTCTACAGCGGCCTTGCCGACTGCACGCCGGCGCTCCTCTTCGACCTGATCGGACCGATGCTCATTCTTCTCGTGATCGGCCTCTGCGGCATGGGCATCATGGCCTTCATCGTCGGCAAGATTCTGAAGATTTCCCCGTGGCTCGGCTATGCCAACTGCCTCACGGCGCTCTACGGCTTCCCCTTCGACGCGATCATGACTGAAAAGATCTGCCATGATGAAGGCGCCAACAAGGAAGAGGTCGACTATCTGATGAGCCGTCTCTTCCCCTCGATGATCGTGGGCGGGTTCGTTACGGTGACGATTACTTCCGTGGTGCTCGCCGGCATCTTCATCAAGTTCCTCTGATTTCTATTTCTTCCTGATGTAAGGCGTTCAGGAGCCTCTCCCGGAGAGGCTCGCTTTAAACGCTTTATGTCATTATCCGGACGCAATCAAAAATGACTTTGCAGGACCTTATTGACAAGTACAGTGCGTATCAGGTTGAGATGCGCCGCTATTTCCACCAGCACCCCGAGGAAAGCACAAAGGAGGTGAAGACCGCCCAGCGCATTCGCGAGGAGCTCGATAAGGCTGGAATTCTCTGGAGAGTTTGCGGCATGGGTACGGGCACCCTCGCGCGCATTGAAGGCAAGCTCCCCGGGAAGACCATCATGCTGAGAGGCGACATCGACGCGCTTTCCGTGACGGAAAAGACGGGTCTTCCCTTTGCGAGCGAAAATGAGGGCGTGATGCATGCCTGCGGCCACGACTGCCACATCTCGATGCTCCTCACCGCCGCACATATGCTCAACGACGTGCGCGACCAGATCAAGGGCACGGTTCTGCTCGCCTTCCAGCCTGCCGAGGAAATCGGCCGCGGCGCGCAGTCGATGATTGCCGAGGGCGCGCTCGAGGGCGTCGACGCCTGCTTCGGCATGCACGTCTGGGCGGACTATCCGGCCGGCACCGTCGGCATCAGGAAGGGCCCGACGATGGCGAGCGGCGACAAGTTCACGATTACCGTGAAGGGAAAGTCCACGCACGGCGCGCAGCCCCATCACGGCACCGATGCGCTCGTGATGGCCGCCTCGATCGTCATGAACCTGCAGACGATGGTTTCGCGCGAATTCTCCCCGATCGATACGGCGGTCGTTACGGTCGGCAAACTGACGAGCGGCACGCGCTTCAATGTCGTTGCCGGCGATGCGGTGATGGAAGGCACGACCCGCACCTTCTCGAAGGAAATCCGCGACAGCTTCGCCGAACGCATCACGCGCATCGCGAAGTGCACGGCTGAAGCGATGAGAGGCACCGCTGAAGTCAATTACGAGTACCTCGTTCCGGTCACGACGAATGATCCGAAGATCTGCGACCTGGCAGCAGAAGCCGTGACGAAGATCTTCGGAGAAGGCAAGGTGGTCGAAGCCGATCAGACGATGGGCGGCGAAGACTTCGCCTACTACCAGGAGAAGATTCCGGGCGCCATGGTCTTCCTCGGCATCCGCAACACTGCCTGCAATGCCGTCTACCCGCAGCATCACATGTGCTATACGGTGGATGAATCCGTCCTCGTGAAGGGTGCAGCGCTCCATACGCAGACGGCGCTCAATTTCCTCGGCGTTGATCTGAAGTAACGCCTGAGGCGCGTCTCGCCTGAATGGTCCCCGGAGTCCTTTTCCCAAATGAGAAGCTCCGGGGATTTTTGTTTTCTGCTTTTCCCCTTTTTTTGCCATGACCCAGGACACTTCTGATTTTGCCCGCGTCTGCGGACCCTTCATTGAAAAGCTCTTTTCCGATGTGCGCGAACTCACGCGTTCGCCCGCACCGAGACGCGGCGTAACGCGCCTCGGCTATTCGCCCGAGGAAGACCGGACGGTGGAATACCTGAAGCGTGCGGGCGAGGCGCTCGGCCTTGAATCGGAAGAGGACGGAGCAGGGAACCTCTGGCTTACGCTCCCCGGCCGCGACCGGTCGCTCCCGGCGCTCGTCTCAGGCAGCCACGCCGACAGCGTGCTCGACGGCGGAAACTACGACGGGCTTGCCGGCATTGCCGCGGCCTTCTGCCCGGTTCTCTGGCTGAAGGATAAAGGCATCGTGCTCTCGCGCGACTACCGCGTGCTTGTTCTCCGCTGCGAGGAGCAGGGGCTGGTTGGCTCCACGGGGCTTCTCGGAAAAATGAAGCCCGTCGACCTTGATCGCCGCTTCATTGCAGGAGCGCCCACATTGGGCGAGCTTCTCGCCAGACACGGTCTGGATGCTCAGAAGCTCACGGGCGGAAAGCCTCTGAAGGATCTCACGAGGATCGCCGCCTTCTTTGAAGCGCATATTGAGCAGAGCGCAAAGCTTGACAACTCGAAGACCGCGCGCGTGGGTCTCGTCACAGGGATTCGCGGCATACGGCTCAACCGCAGAATCCGCGCGATCGGCGTCGGCGCGCATGCGGGCGCAATCGACTTCCCCTTCCGTCATGATGCGGCCTGCGCCTGCGCGCGCTTCGTTTCGCACATCTACGACAAATGGGCGCATGCCCTGGCGATGGGCGACGACCTCGTCGTGACGACGGGCTCGATCCGCACGCCCGATACAGCGATTCCGAACAAGATTGCGGGCGAATGCGAGATGACGCTCGACATGCGTTCGCTCGACGATGCAGCCTTTGCGCGCTTCTCCGCCGTCATCGATAGGGAGCTCGACGAGCTCGCCGCGGAAATGGGCGTCACCTTTGAAGCAGACCCCTCCATCATCATTCCGCCCAATCATTCCGATCCGGTGCTGATGGCGCATCTCAGAAAGGGCGCCGAGTCGCTCGGCATCGGCGTCCAGGAAATGCCTTCGGGCGCGGGCCACGATGCGGCGAATTTCGGTGCGGCGGGGATCCCCTTTGCGATGCTCTTTATCGCCAACCAGAAGGGTTCGCACAATCCCGATGAAGCCATGAGGATGGACGACTTCCTATCGGCTGCTCGCGTCCTGACGGAAGCTCTGGTCCGCTACGACGAATAAGCGGAAGAAAGACCGGTAGAAGCGCTCCCAAAAAAATCTCCCGAAATGAAAAAAGGCCGGAAAGATGTCTTCCGGCCTTTTTCCGCAGAAGCTTCCAGCCATTCCTCAAGCCATCTGAGCGGCTACCGCCTTCACGAGGACGCTTACGCCGAAGAAGATGAAGAGCGCTCCCGAGACGCGGTTCATGATGGAGGCGGCTTTCGGGCCCGAAAGGAACCGTCTCGCCCAGGCGGCCGAGTAGCTGTACGCAAAGTGGATGACGATGCCCGTGCCCGCGAAGATGGCGAGCAGCACCGCCATGCGTTCGACGTAGGGGTCTTCGGGCGCTACGAACTGCGGCAGGAGCGAGACGAGGTAGACGAAGAGCATCGGGTTCGTGAGCTGGAGCAGAAAAGCGGAGAGAAAGAGCGACCCGCCTCTGGGCTTAGGTCCCGGTTCGGATTCGATTTTGCCTTCCCTCAAGGACTGAAAGCTCTTCGCCGGACTATGCCAGGCGCGCCAGCCGAGGTAGAGAAGTACGATCGCCGAGGCGACCTGGAGCGCCGTAAAGAGGACGGGCGATGTGGTGAGGACGGCGCCTAACCCCACCGCGCAAAGGAGCGCGATCACGAAGGAGCCGAGAACGTTGCCGAGGGGCGCCTGCCAGGCAGAGCGTATGCCGCCTCTCAGTGCCGAGGAAATCGTAAAGAGAACGCCGGCGCCGGGGGTGAGGACGGTAACGAAGGTGATGGCAAAAAAGACGGAAAGGTCGTGCATGCCGGGTCGGGGAAAGGCTGGTGACAGTGAGAGACTGATTTCAAAATCTTAGAGCTTGGGGAGGCGCCCGGCTCTCAGCGTTTGCGCGGATTGGCGGCGCCGGAGGTTGATGTCTGGAATGCAATGCTCTATGCGCTGATACGTCATCTGATCATGGGTTCTGCCTAGAGACGCGCGTGTTTTCACGATGTGAAGACGATACTCTTTAAAGAATAATCGCTGCGAAATTCGGGATGTCACTTTTCCGGAGGGGCTCGAGGAGCCCGTCTGCCGGACGTTCGTCCCGTGAGGAGAAAACATCCGTCTTTATTGTTGTGCAGCGGCGGGTTCGAGCGGGAAGCGAAAAACCCCGGGCTGCGGATTTATTTCATGAGGCAAGCCGAAGAATCTTTCCACACTCCCGAAGGCGCTCTTTGAGGCCTATAAGATCAACGCTCCGCTTGAAATGAAGGCCTGCGAAGGCATTCTCAACGACTTCAAAACCGCTTACGCGGTTCAGCGCGCGGTGGCCGAACAGAAGGGAGAGCCTACGGGCGGCATTGAGGTTCCGGATGCGCGCTTCAAGGCTTGGTTCCCGGCCCTCAACAAGTACCTCGTCGTCGCGGACTGCGCCGTCGGCGGCTACATCATTCACGGGACGCCCGAGGACGGCACGAAGCTGAAGCTCGAGGACCATCTCAGGATCCATGAGGACCTCCTGAAGGACGGCAAGGTCATCAAGTCGGGCGACTCGACGGAAGTGCTTGATCAGCCGATTCATGCGCTCAAGTGGCTTGTCGAGGCGCTTGCGAAGCGCGGCAGAAAGCTCACGGCCGGTCAGATTGTTTCGACGGGCACCTTCTTCGTGCCGCCGAAGCTCGAAAAGGGCGAATACATCGCCCGCTACTCGGGCGCCATCACGTAAGACGTCAAGCTCTCCGTTCGATAAAGCGCTTTCGAGGAAATAATTGCCCGAAAGCCCGGCAGCCGGATGCGTTCCGCTGCCGGGCTTAATTTTTTTGGGGAAGCGCTTAGAGCTCCAATCTGATTTAATGGGAGAAAGTCATCTGCCGCTGCAGAACACCCAAATGAATCGGAGAGGAAGTAGAAAAACATGGCAGTCCCGAAAGGGAGAATCTTCACCGACGCGGACCGTGAGGAGCTTGATGCCCTTGACGACGGCACTTCCATGTATGCCAGGCGCGTGGAGCATCTGATCGACGAGAAAATTGCGAAGGGCATTGCCGAAGGCCGGTTCACGGAGGAAGAGGCCGCGGAGGATCTCGAGGCGGCGCTCCGGCTTTCCTATGCGCTCAACAACATGGAGAGCTACGTAAAGTACGTCCGGGCCGTGAAGGTTCTCCGGCGTGCTGAGAAGCATGCAGCGGGCTCGGGCGCATATTGGTATCGGCTCGGATCGGCGCTCATCCATCTCGGGAAAATCGAGGAGGCAAAGGAAGCGGCCGACCGCGCCGTGGCGGAGGAGCCCTCCTATCCCTGGGGATGGCTTCTTCTCGGGAGGCTCTGCGCCCATCTCGGACTCAGGTCCGAGGCTCAGGAAGCGCAGAAGCGCGGTCTCGCGCTCGTGCCGGATGATCCGGAATTCCTGATGCTCGGAGAGATATCGAGCGAGGCGCCGATCTCGCCCGGATGGAATACCACCTCATCGACCCGGAAGCCGAAAAGTCATTGCGCGAGGATGCGCTCCCTTCGAACGATCTTCTCGAAAAAATACGGTCCTGCCACTGCATCCTCACGGATCCGGAGGGGCTTGCTGCGGCGAAAAGAGCGCTTACCTTAAAAGACTGGAAGCCGGCGGATCCGCCTGACGAACCCTTCTGCCGCGGAGTCTTTGCCTTCGGGAAGGGCGAGGTGGAAATCGTTTTCCGCATGAATGAAGCCGGTTTTTCACATATGCCGGCCTGGTGGCTCGCGGGCCTCGCGGAACTTCTCCCTTCAGCGCTCGAAAGTCTTGAGAATCCCCGTCTGGTTGAAGTGCAGCAGAACCGGATCGTCGCCGTCTATGCGGCAGGTGAAGAGCCCGATGAGGAAATCGTCAGATACTATGACTTAAGCCATATCAGTACGGACGATTCGTCTGAGCTGAGGAGCGGCGGGGAGGGCGCCGAATACGAGCCCGGCGAGATGGCGCTGCTCGAGAAAGTGGAGGCTCTCACCGAACTTTCCGAATACCAGAGGATCATTGATCTTCTCGCGCTGCCTCCGGAAAAGCGCACGTGGCGGCTCTCGGGCGAACTTGCCCGCGCCTACAACAACTTGGCAGAGCCCGGAGACGACGAACTCTTTGAACGGTCAATTGAAATCCTCGGCGCATCGCGAGGCGCCGCGGGGAGCACTTTCCTCTGGAACTACCGCATGGGCTACGCGCTCTACTTTCTCGACCGGGACGGCGAAGCGCTCAGGTTTTTCGAAAGGGCGCTCGAGAAGAAGCCGGGCGACGAGGATGCGATTGCGCGCCTAGAAGCGGCAAGACGCGGCGTGACGCTTCCCATCTTCCTCAAGCCCTTCAGAAATCGAGTGAAGCTCGTCTGGCGGTGCTTCTCGGAGGAAGCTTCCATCGTGATGGATCTGCTTCGCGAAGGGCGCCTGGTCGAGGCGAATGAGCGGGCAGAGCGAATTTTTCACCCGGTCGCGATGAACTGGGGATTCGGGATCGGCCTTGATGAGAACGGCCGGGGACTTCTTTTCTTTTCGCCGAAGGGAAGGCTCAGCGAAGCATTTTCTCTCGTGCATTTCGCCGACCGGATGCCGGAAGCGCTCACGGAGAACTGGTCGCTCAAACTGGGGCGCGGCCCGGGAATTCAAGTCGGAAGCGGCGCCTTCCGGTCAGGGATCCGTCCTGATGAGCTTACCCTCTGGGTGGACCAGGAGGATTCGGGCTGGCGGGTGAGCTTTTATGCGGAGAGCTTCCGCGGGATCTCTGAGGACGATGCCCAGGCGATCTTCGAGGATCTCGGCACGATGATTGAGGATGCGGTCGGCGAAGCCGTGAGCATGCGTTATGTCTGCGGCATTTCAATCATGAAGACGAAGCGCGGGGATCCCGGGATCAGAATGAATGAACTCGCCCGGTGGTTTCATGAACACGTGCCGATGTCGGCGGGTTTCGACATGCGCCTCGTGATCCGCGAGAAGCTTGAATTCTGGCTCAAGCCCGATCCGAGGGCGCCGGAGCTCTACTTCGACATAGGGCCGGGCTTCACGCAGTGCGCGGTGTTGGAGGACACCACTTTTGACCCATTTTCGGACACTTCAAAGTTGACCCGC